>ENA-UESG01000859-UESG01000859.1-human-gut-metagenome-genome-assembly--contig:-NODE-859-length-24116-cov-4.085278_pt1 | contig 24116 bp, 22 predicted proteins | sample MGYA00243002_ERZ508003 | MGnify/ENA primary metagenome ERZ508003 (study PRJEB26167, sample SAMN06115514) | human gut metagenome | host: Homo sapiens | place: China:Shanxi | collected 2015-12-02... | reverse complement strand
GAAGAAGAGTTTTTACAATGAATTAATTGAATATAGTAAAAATGGAAGATATCCATTACATATGCCGGGGCATAAAAGAAATGAAAGGCTTTTTGATGGAATTGATCCATATAAAGTGGATATTACGGAAATAGATGGATTTGATAATTTACACAATCCTAAAGGGATAATATTGGATGCAATGAAAAATGCATCCGATTTTTTTGAGACGGACAGAACTTGGTTTTTGGTAAATGGAAGTTCATGTGGAATTTTAGCTGCTATTAGTGCAGTTACTAATATAGGAGATAAAATTATCATAGGAAGAAATTGTCACAAGGCAGTTTATAATTGTGCCAAGTTACGTAATTTAGACGTGGAATATGTATATCCGTCTTATATAGCTAAGTACGGAATAAATGGTGGTTATAATAAAGGCGAAATAGAAAATATTTTGAAAAAAAATAGAGATGTAAAGGCGGTTGTTCTTACATCTCCTACTTATGATGGAATCGTATCTGACATAGAGGAAATTGCAAGAGTAGTTCATAAATATAATACAGTCTTAATTGTGGATGAAGCCCACGGAGCCCATTTTGGAATAAGTGAGAAACTTCCGGTTCCGGCTTATAAGTTGGGAGCTGATTTAGTTATCGAAAGCACACATAAGACTTTGCCGGCAATGACACAGACAGCTTTGCTTCATTTAAAGGGCGATAGAATTGATGCAGGAAAAGTGCAGGAAATGTTGTCTATATATGAAACAAGTAGTCCTTCATATGTGCTAATGTGTAGCATTGACAAGTGTATTAGGGAGATTCAGAAAAATGGTCAACAAAGATATGATGAATTGTTGAATGTTATTAACAAAATCAGAAAAAATGTTAATAAGTGTAAGTATATTTCAATACCATGTGAAGAATTAAAAAATGAAAATAATGTTTTTGATGTGGATGTAACGAAGCTTATTATTAATGTAAATAATAGTGGAATAACAGGTAAGCAGTTAGGGGATATTCTCAGATACAAGTATAATATTGAAGTTGAAATGGATTCACTAAAGTATGTGCTTGGGATAACTACTATATGCGATGATTATAAAGAACTTGAAAGATTGGCAGAGGCTTTAAAGGAGATAGATAAGTCCTTGGAAGAAAAGCAGAATGAAAATATTTCTGTAGAGTTACTGAAAAATAAAAGAATGTATTCAATATACGAAACAGATTTGAAAGAAAAAAATACAGTTAATCTGTTTGATTCAAAAGATTGCATTTCAGGTGAATTTGTTTTTCTTTATCCGCCAGGAATCCCATTGGTTGTTCCTGGTGAAGTGATTACAGAAGAATTATTGGAACAGATTAAAGTGTATTTGGAAGCAAATATGAATATTAGCGGTTTAAAAGATAATTCAAATAAAACTATTGAAGTTGTAAAATAAATTGGAGGAATAATGTCAAAGATATTTTTTGTGTTAGGAAAAAGCTGCAGCGGAAAAGATACTATTTTCCAAAGCTTAAAAGAAAATAAACAATTAAATTTAAAAACTGTTGTAGGTTATACAACAAGACCTATGAGGGTTAATGAAAAAGACGGGGTGGAATATTTTTTTGTTGACCAAAATAAGCTTGAAGAATTGAAAAAGGCTAAAAAGGTTATTGAGTGCAGAGATTATAATACTGTGTATGGAATATGGAGTTATTTTACAGTTGATGACGGCCAGATAGATTTAAATAACGGAGATTATTTGTATATTGGTACTTTGGAATCATATGAGCAGATGATTGATTTTTATGGTGAAGATGTTGTGGTGCCGTTATATATACAGGTTGAAACAGGTGAAAGATTGGCAAGGGCTGTTAACAGGGAAAGAAATCAAAGTGAGCCAAAGTACAAGGAGTTATGCAGAAGATTTCTGGCTGATGAGGAAGATTTCTCAGAAGAAAAAATAGAGAAAGCCGGTATAAAGAAAAGGTTTGAGAACAATAACTTAAATCAGTGTATAAAAGAAATAGAGCAGGAAATATTAAAAAAAATAAAGTAAGAATAAAATAAACAAGTATTATATTATTTTTAAGGTTATGTTTTATCTGGAAATGGCTAAAGCATAGCCTTTTTTATTTATTTATGTTATTATAAATTAGTATGACCATAGATTAATTTTTAGGAGTGAAGATGGAATCAGAAAGAATTCTGGGACAAAATCATATATTAAGACATTTTGAAAATGCTATTAGAATGGGAAAAATTTCTCACGCCTACATTATAAATGGGGAAGAAGGATCGGGAAAGATGAATCTTGCAATTCATTTTGCCAAGGCTTTGCAGTGTGAGAGAAACAATTTTAATAAAGCCATTAATGAAGATGGTGAAAGAATTACCGTTCCAGGAACAGCATGCGGGCAGTGTAAGTCATGTAAGCAGACGGATTCAAAAAACCAGCCGGATATTAAGTATATTACCTACGAAAAATCAGGTATTGGTGTTGATGAAATAAGAGAGCAGATAAATGATGATATTGACATTAAGCCATATAGCAGTCCATATAAGATATATATTGTTCCGGAAAGTGAAAAGATGACAGTGCAGGCACAGAATGCATTGTTAAAAACAATTGAAGAACCACCGGAATATGCCATTATAATCTTGTTAACTACAAATGCGGATACTTTTCTTCAAACTATTTTATCGCGTTGTGTTATGTTAAATATCAGACCTGTAAAGGAAGATATAATAAAGAATCAATTAACATCACAGTATGGTGTAGGGGATTATGAGGCAAGAGTTGCAGCAACATTTTCTAATGGAAATCCGGGTAAGGCGATTAAACTTGCAACATCTGAAGAATTTAAAGAATTAAAACAGTATGTTGTTGGAATGTTTATGTCTTTGGAAAAAGGCGGAATGGATATTATTGGGGAGGCAATTAAGAAAACAGGAACTTTTAAAAAGCAAATTGATGAATACTTTAGCTTAATGCGAATTTGGTTTAGGGATATACTTGTCTATAAGGCAACTAAGGAAGAAGACCAGATTATTTTTCAGGATGAGTATATGACAATAGAAAAAATGAGTCAGACATATTCATTTGATGATATTAATGATATTCTTAAGGCAATAGATCTGGCAGAAAGCAGAATTAAGTCAAATGTTAATTTTGATTCCACTATAGAAATATTATTACTTTCCATTAAGGAAAAAACTTCAGGAAAATAAACATAGATTGGATAACAGTTAGAACAAGGAGACAGAAATGATTAAAGTTATAGGCGTTAGATTTAGACAGGCAGGAAAAATATACAATTTTAGTCCCGCAGATTTTCAGGTAAAGGTAGGAGACCATGTTATAGTTGAAACTGCAAGGGGAATTGAATATGGTTCAGTTGTTCAGGAAATAAGAGAAGTAGCGGATGATAAGGTTATTATGCCATTAAAGTCCGTTATACGTATTGCAACTGAAGAAGATGATAAAAAAGCAATTGAAAATAATGAGAAAGAAAAGAAAGCATTTAAAATCTGCAAAGAAAAAATTGCAAAACATGGTTTGGAAATGAAACTTATTGAAACAGAATATACTTTTGATAATAATAAAGTTTTATTTTATTTTACGGCAGATGGACGAATTGACTTTAGAGAACTTGTAAAGGATTTGGCTTCAGTATTTAAGACAAGAATTGAACTTAGACAGGTTGGCGTTAGAGATGAAACAAAAATGCTTGGAGGAATAGGTATTTGTGGCAGACCACTTTGCTGTAATACTTATTTGTCAGAATTTATTCCTGTGTCAATTAAGATGGCAAAGGAACAGAGTCTTTCACTTAATCCAACAAAGATTTCAGGTATTTGTGGAAGATTAATGTGTTGTCTTAAGAATGAGCAGGAAGCATACGAGGAATTAAATTCTAATTTACCTGACATTGGAGAAAAAGTTAAGACTTTTGATGGCTTTAAGGGTGAAGTTGTAAGCGTAAATGTTCTTAGACAGAAGGTTAAAATAGTAGTTGAAGTTGATGACGAAAGAGAAATTAAAGAATATGCCATTGACGAGTTAAAGTTTAAGCCAAAGAAGAAGAAGTTTAATCTTGCTTCAGAGGAATTAAAGGCATTAAAGGGACTTGAAGATAAAGAAGAGTCCAAATTAGATTAATTGTAAAGGCAGAGATTATAATTGGAAGTAAAGTTGCAATCAGGTGAACAAATTGTAGATTTGGAGAGAAATGGATATAAAATCATTCAGAACAGAGAAAGATTCTGTTTTGGAATGGATGCCGTTCTGTTAACAGGTTTTGCTAAGGTAGGAAAAGGCGAAAGAGCTTTAGATCTTGGAACAGGTACTGGAATTATTCCAATATTACTTGAAGCAAAAACAGAAGGACAGGACTTTGAAGCATTGGAAATTCAGCCTGAAAGTGCTGAAATGGCAAGAAGAAGCGTTATGCTTAACAACCTTCAGGAAAGAATTAAAATAGTTGACGGAGATATAAAAGAAGCTTCTAAGATTTTTGGAGCAGCAAGTTTTAATGTTGTAACAACTAATCCACCATATATGACTGAAAATCATGGTGTAAAAAATCCCGATGAGCCTAAGGCAATTGCAAGGCATGAAATTAAATGCAATCTTGAAGATGTAATAAGAGAGTCAGCTAAGTTACTAAAGCCTAAGGGAAGATTTTATATGGTTCACAGACCTAGAAGGTTGGCTGAAATTATTAGTCTTATGAAGGAATATAGAATTGAGCCTAAAAGACTTAGAATGATACATCCTTTTGCGGACAGAGATGCAAACATGCTTCTAATAGAAGGGGTAAGAGGCGGAAAGTCAATGATGGTTGTGGAACCACCGCTAATAGTATATGAAGAACCTGGAGTGTATACAAAGGAAATACACAAAATATATGGATTTTAGCATTTTGCAGAATAGAGGTAGAGATGGCAGGAAAATTATATTTATGCGCCACACCAATAGGAAATCTTGAAGATATTACATATAGAGTTGTAAGAACTTTAAATGAAGTAGATTTGATTGGGGCAGAAGATACAAGAAACAGCATAAAATTGCTTAATCATTTTGATATAAAAACACCAATGACAAGCTATCATGAGTTTAACAAATATGATAAGGCAAAACAGTTGGTTGAAATGATGAAGGAAGGCAAAAACATTGCCATTATAACTGATGCGGGAACGCCGGGTATATCTGATCCAGGGGAAGAAGTTGTGAGACAGTGCTTTGAAGCAGGCATACAGGTAACATCATTGCCAGGCCCTGCGGCATGTATTACAGCGCTTACAATGTCAGGTCAGAAAACAAGAAGATTTTGTTTTGAAGCTTTTTTACCAAAAGATAAAAAAGAAAAAGTAGCAGTTCTTGAAGAATTAAAAAACGAAACAAGAACAATTATAATATATGAGGCACCTCACAGGCTGGCAAGAACCTTAAAAGAATTAAGGGAAACACTTGGAAACAGACAACTTACATTATGTAGAGAGTTAACCAAGAAATATGAGGAAGCTGACAAAACAACAATAGACCAGGCAATAGAGAAATACAACGAAAAAGAACCTAGAGGAGAGTATGTTCTTGTGATAGAGGGAAAATCTCAGGAAGAAATACAGGAAGAAAACAAACAAAAATGGGAATCAATGACAATAGAAGAACATATGGAATATTATATAAGTCAGGGGAACGACAAAAAGTCAGCTATGAAACTTGTTGCAAAAGACAGAGGAGTTTCCAAAAGAGACATATATAACCAATTAATAAAGTAGAAGTAAGAAGCGCATCACTTGGTGTGCTTTCTTTTTTATATTGTATACTAGGAAATAGTGGTCTGAAAACAATAGGCAGATTTTTGAAATTTTGCGAGCATAGTGTAAGCCAAAAATCAACTGTCTGAGCCGTAGGCGAGTTTTGATTTTTGGACTTACGATAAACGGCGGAGCAAAATAAGAAAATCAACGTGTTTTCAGACCACTATTTCCTGTTATACAACAAAGAAGCACATCAGATGATGCGCTTCCTTCTTCATTATTGGCTTTTGTAAAAAAGCCTCTGAATCCAATTGTTTAAGTTTTTATTATTTATATAAATTCTCTATTGAATAACTGTCCTTTTGTAATACAGATTGAACCTATAGGCTCTTTAGCAAGTGTAGTCGCTAAGAGCTGCAGCGATTGCATCGCCCTGGTACTGTGAATGAATGTTAAGCTGTAAAGGCTTAGAAAGGTCAAGTGCAAAAATACCCATTATTGATTTTGCATCAATAGCGAAACGGCCTGAAACTAAGTCAAAATCATTCTCAAACTTGTTTAAATCCTTTACGAAGGACTTTACTTTTTCAATTGAATTCAAGTTAACTGTTACTGTTTTCATAATAAATACCTCCTAAAACAGAAATGTGATTACTTGAATGGGATTTGTTTAATCCTTCATTCGGCTTACATATTATATCCTGTTTGGAAATTAGTCAAGAGAAAAATGCGTTAAATATTTAACAAAGTTTAAGAGGCTTTTTTACAAAAAACTAGTTAATTATATGAGAATAATAGACGAAAAAGTTAAAATGTATGAATAATAACGTTATAAATAACTGATAAAAAATATCAAAACTGTAAATATTTCATATAAAAATGACTAAAAGTAATAGGACAAAATAATAAAGAATAATATATAAAAATAATAAATAAGAGTAGAAAAATGTTAAATTATATATGGTTTTTTATGATTGTCATAGGTGTAATTTATGGTTTTATAACTGGAAATATAGAAAAAGTAGGAAGCGGGGCAATTGAATCTGCAACGGAAGCTGTAAAATTATGTATTACTATGGTGGGTATAATGAGTATGTGGATGGGCTTTATGGAAGTTGCAAGAACATCCGGCTTAATTAGAAAAGCGGAAAAGGGATTAGATCCGGTTGTAAGTTGGCTTTTTCCCAATATTCCAAAGAATCATCCCGCACTGGCAAGTATAACAACAAATATTATTGCAAATATATTAGGCCTGGGCTGGGCAGCAACTCCGGCAGGTTTGAAAGCAATGGAAGAATTGTCAGCAAAGCCTGTGGAACAAAAGGGTGGTAATTTGCCGGCCTATGTGGCAACAGATGAAATGTGTACTTTTTTGGTTGTAAATATTTCGTCTCTACAGTTAATTCCGGTTAATATTATTGCGTATCGAAGCCAGTATGGAAGTGCCAATCCTGCAGCAATTGTTGGACCGGCAATTATTGCCACAACAATAAGTACATTGGTGGGTGTGATATGGTGCAAGATTAAGTGCAAAGGAAGAATAAGGAATAATTAATATAATATTTGAAATTATCATATGTAAAGGGTATACTAAAAATCAAGTTGAATAAATTTTGATAGAAAATATGGAGAAATTAATGGACGGAAGAAGTAATGTAGGAATTAAAAAGGCAGAAAAAGTACTTTGTATGGTTTTGGCAATGTTAATGGCAATTGTAATAACCATAAATGTTTCAGCAGGAGAAAGCATAAGCAAAGCTAAGATAGATGAATATCTGTACACAATTGCGTACAGTCAGCAGGAACAGGTTAAGGAGCCGATATATGGCTCAATAGATGGAGAGTGGAATATTATAGGTCTTGCCAGATATGGAGCAGTTACAAAAGATTATATTTCTAAATACAAAGAAAATCTTTTAAAAGAAGTAAAGGCAAAAGATGGTGTTTTGTCCACAAGAAAATATACGGAATATTCAAGAGTTGTTATAGCGTTGACTTCAATAGACGAAAATCCAACAAATTTTGGTGGGTATAATTTGTTAAAGCCATTAGCTGAGTTTGACAATGTAAACAAGCAGGGAATTAACGGCTCAATATATGCTTTAATTGCCATTCACAGCAGTAATTACAAAATTCCAAAGCCTGACAAAAATTATACAGGGGAAGTTACTACAGTAAAGAAATTAATAGAGTACATCATTAAAAATCAAAACAGTGACGGCGGTTGGAGCATGGCGGACAAGTCTGAGTGCGACATTACAGCCATGGCAGTGCAGGCGTTGTCTTTTTATTATACAGGCAGTGATAAAAGTGTAAAAAAATCAGTTGATAAGGCATTAAAGTTTTTAAGCAGGCAACAAAACAATGATGGAGGATATTCAGCAGAAGGCATTAGCAACTGCGAAAGCACAGCCCAGGTTTTGATGGCAATATCAGCTCTTAACATTAATATAGAAGATTCGCGTTTTGTAAAGAATGGAAATACAGTACTTAACGGGCTTTTAGATTATTATAGTAATGGAAAGTTTTCACATACTAAAAACGGTGGTTACAATCATATGGCAACTGAGCAGGGTTTTTGTGCTTTGACAGCATATTATAGAAGTTTGACTATAATGAATGGATTTTATGATATGGCAGACGGAATTTCATATCAAAAAGTGTCCAAAAAAGTTCTTGAAAAAAAGAAGACTGCCGCTTCCAAAACTAAAACAACTAAAACCGTAAAGAAAACAACAAAAAAGAGTACCAAAAAAAATACCTCAAAAAGCACTGTAAGTGATAAAGATAAAGAAGAAACTACTTCAGTAAAAAATAATAAAAAAAGCAGCAGTTCAAATAAAAAGTTTAACAAGAACATAAAAACTAAATCAACAAAAAACAGTAAATCAAAAACAAACAAAAAAGTAAAAAAATCAAATAAAAAAGTAAAAAAATCAAATAAAAAAGAAGAATCAGAAACAACAGTTAAAAATTCAAAAAATAATACAAGTGATGATGCAAAAGTCGGAGAAAAAGAAGCTAAGATTAATGATGTAAATGGAAAGAAGAATCAATCTAACAGAACCGAGATAGTAATAGGCGTTATTGCAGCAGTTGTTATGGTTATTGCAATTATTGTTTATATAATAGGAAAAAGGAAAGCAGAAAATGAAAAATAAAATTATCGGAAAATTATTAGTTTTAATTATAAGCATATGTATTTTGCTATGTGGTTGTGGAAACAGTAAGGATGATACAACAGGCAAAAAAGGTGCGGGAAAGTGTACTATATCTGTAGATTGTTCGACTATATGGGACAATGAGGATATGCTTGATAAGTCCATAAAGGATTATGTGCCAAAGGATGGTGTAATTTTAAAAGAGAGAACTGTGTCCTATTATGACGGAGAAACAGTTTATGATGTTTTGAAGAGAGAATTAAAAAAAGACAATATTTTAATGGAGGCATCATTTACGGGCGATAGCGTGTATGTAGAAGGCATAAATAATATTTATGAATTTTCATGTGGTGAGCAGTCAGGATGGATGTATGAGGTAAACGGAGTTTATCCGGGAAAAAGCTGTAGCAAGTATGATGTTGAAGATGGCGATATAATTAAGTGGAATTATACATGCAAATTAGGAAAGGATTTGGAAGGTGAATGATGAATTTTCAAGATTTCATCCTTTAGTCAATATAGTATTTTATATTTGTGTACTGGGTATAACAATGTTTCAAATGCAGATTGGATTAATAATTATTTCCTTTATTGTAGCGTTGATATACTACATTTTTTTAAAAAAAGAATGGAATCTAAAATTTTTTTGTGGGGTAATAGTGGTATTTTTGACTTCTGCAGTTATAAACCCTCTATTTTCTCATAGAGGAAGCACTCTTTTGTTCTATTTATTTACGGAAAATCCGGTTACATTAGAGTCAATAGTATATGGGTTTGCAACAGCAGGAATAATATGTGCAATGATTATGTGGTTTGGGAGCTTTAACATAATCATAACAACAGATAAAATATTGGCAGTTCTTGGGAAGACAATGCCTGTAATAGCAACTTTGTTGACTATGATTTTAAGGTTTATTCCTAAGATGACAGAGCATGGAAAAGATACTTTGGAAGCCAATCAGGCATTAAATGGAGTTAAAAGGCAGGATGAAGGCAAAACAATAAAAGCAAAAATAAAAAATCTTAAAGACAAGTTTAAGGAAGAAGCAAAGATTTTTTCAATTATAACAACATGGTCTTTGGAAAACTCAGTGGATACGGCAGATTCAATGAGGGCAAGAGGATACGGAACAGGAAAAAGGACAAGCTACAACAATTATAGGTTTACGGTAAGAGATGGAATTATTTTATTGTGGAGCATAGTGCTGACGATAGCAACAATTGTGGCATTGCATAATGAAATAATAATAACTTATTATTATCCGACAATAAGGATTAAGAATGATGTAATGGCATATGTAATTTTTGGACTATTATGTTTAACACCTGTTTTGATAAATATTTGGGAGACATTAAGATGGAACAGATTAAAATCAAAGATTTAACTTTTTTTTATAATAAGCAGGAAAAACCGGCAATAGAAAATCTCTCTTTTAATATAGAAAAGGGAGATTTTGTTGTGCTGTGCGGAAAATCAGGCTGCGGAAAAAGTACTCTTTTAAGATGTTTAAAACCTATAATTAAGCCTTATGGGAAAACTTTAGGTGACATTATTTTTGAAAATGAGAAATTGGAAAAATTAAGTGAAAGACAACAGGCTGAGAAAATAGGCTTCGTTATGCAAAATCCCGAACATCAGATAGTAACGGACAAAGTTTGGCACGAATTGGCTTTTGGTTTGGAGAGCCTTGGGTATTCCACAGACGAAATACAGTTAAGAGTAACGGAAATGGCTGAATATTTTGGAATAACGGATTTGTATTATAATTCGGTAAATCAGCTTTCAGGAGGTCAGAAACAGTTACTTAATCTGGCAGCAACTATGGTAATGGGACCGGAAATATTGATTTTGGACGAACCTACGGCACAGCTTGATCCTATTGCAGCAGAGAACTTTTTAGGAACATTAAAAAAGATAAATGATGAACTTGGAATAACTGTAATTCTGTCAGAACACAGGCTTGACAATGTTTTGGCTTACGGAAATAAAGTTATTGTAATGGATAGTGGAAAGATACAATATTGCGGAGAGCCATATAAAATATTGGAACATAATATAGATGAAGATGTGCTAAAGCTTATGCCTATGGCAACAAGGATTTATTATGAGTCAGGAATGGAAGGAGCAGATGAAAAGACACCAATATCCATTTCAGACGGAAGAAGATGGCTTGAAAGATTGGTTAAAAACGGAAGCAAAAATGTTGAAGATATAGAAAAAGGTTTAGATAAAGAAATAAATGAAAATACCAAAAGAAATATAAGTGAAGATATAAATAAGAAAGTAATAGTTAAAAATGATTATGCAATTAAGTGCAAAAATGTTTGGTTCAGATATGAAAAAGCCAGTCCTGATATTATAAAGGGATTAAATTTTGAAATAAAAAAAGGTGAAATTTTTGCTATTCTTGGCGGAAATGGAACAGGAAAAACTACAACTATGGGCATAATAAGCGGAATTAGAAAAGCCTATAGAGGAAAGATTAAAATTAACGGAACAGTGTCAGCTTTGCCACAGAATGTGCAGACTTTGTTTAAAGAAGAAACTGTGGAAGATGAACTAATTGGGGTTAGCAGCAACTTAATCGAAAAAATGGAATTAATCAATGTGCTTAAACAGCATCCATACGATATAAGTGGAGGGCAACAGCAAAAAGTTGCTTTGGCAAAGGTTTTGGCAAAAAATCCTGATATTCTGTTACTGGATGAGCCTACAAAGGCAATTGACGGAATATATAAGGAAAGCCTTGGCAGGTTAATGATGGATTTGAAAAATCGGGGCAAGACAATTGTTATGGTAAGTCATGATTTGGATTTTTGTGGACAATATGCTGACAGATGTGGATTGTTTGCCCAGGGAAACCTTATTGGTGTTAATAACGTTAGAAAATTTTTTACAAAAAACAAATTTTATACCACATCTGTTAACAAAATGGCAGGAAGAAGTATAGAAAATGCAGTCAATAAGGAGGATGTAGTATGCTTTTTAAAGGCAGAGAATATTATTTAGCGGCAATTCTTATTATTGTAATTTCCATATTTCTTTTTATGTGGTCTTTTGAGAAAAGAAAACCTAAAACAAGGGAAGTTGTTGTGTTGGCGGTAATGACTGGTATTGCAACATTGGGCAGAGTAATATTTTTTATGTTGCCTCAGTTTAAACCATGCGTGGCAATAATAATTATTACGGGAATTATGTTGGGAAAACAATCAGGTTTTTTATGTGGTGCTTTAACGGCTTTTGTGTCAGATTTTTTCTTCGGTCAGGGACCATGGACGCCATGGCAAATGTTCGCCTTCGGAATTATCGGATTCATTTCTGCAATAGTTTTTCAAAAAAGAAAGTACTTAGCCTACAACAAAGTAGTACTTTGCGTATATGGATTTATAATGACTTTTGTTGTGTATGGGCTAATACTTGATACGGCAACAGTTTTTATGTACACGGATAGGCCTAAAATTAGCAGTTTTATGTCAACCTATGCCATGGGAATACCTTTTAATATAGTACATGGAATCGCAACAGTTGTTTTTCTTCTACTTCTTGCAAAACCGCTCTTTAATAAGCTTAGCAGAATGCAAGAGAAATATGGTATGTATAATAAAAAAGACAACTTAAATTAGTAAAGTTAAATAGGTGTTAAAAAATAAAAAAATAAGTTGAATTTGGTCGGGTATGGTGCTATTATGAATCAGGTTTGAAAAAATATTTTTATAATAAAAGAAAGAGTCTGACAGTTAAAAGTCAGACTGTCGGTGTGTGTTGTACCGACATAGTTTAAGGAGGAAAAAACAATGGAAGAGTACGGATATTTGTGGCAATTAGCACTTATTCTAATGAGTACTAAATTTCTAGGTTTACTTACTAAAAGATACAAAATGCCACAGGTAGTAGGTGCCTTACTTGCAGGACTTTTACTTGGACCTGCAGTATTAGGAAATTTGTTATCAGGTGTAGTTATTGGAGGACATCATTTAGAAAATTTGGCTTTACACCAGACAGATTTTATAGAACATTTGTCTGAAATTGGTGTTATCGTTCTTATGTTTTGTGCCGGTCTTGAAACAGACATTAACGAACTTAAAAAATGTGGAAAAGCATCATTTATTATTGCAGTGTTAGGTGTTATTGTACCACTTATAGGTGGTGGAGCATTTACATATTGGTTCTTAGAAGAAGGTTGGATTGGGGCAAGCCCTGATAGTTCATTATTTATTCAGGCAGTGTTTGTAGGTGTAGTTTTAACTGCAACATCAGTTAGTATCACAGTTGAGACATTGCAGGAAATGGGAAAACTGAAAACAGCATCAGGAAATGCCATTCTTGGAGCAGCCATTATTGATGATATTTTAGGTATTATCGTTCTTACAATTGTAACAAGTCTTGGTGGTGGAAAGGCTACAGCAGGTGATTCAGCACCATTATGGTTAGTATTATTAAAGATAGCATTGTTCTTTGTATTTGTTGCTATTTTTGGATATATTGTTTATAAGTTCTTCAAATGGTGGAGACAGAGAGACGGAAAAGGAATGCACAGACACGCAATTATGGCATTTGTTATTTGTTTATTAATGTCATTTGCAGCAGAGTATTTCTTTGGTGTAGCAGATATTACAGGTGCATTCTTCGCAGGTGTAATTATTTCAATGACACAGGAAGACCAGTTTATTGCATCTAAGTTTGATGTAATTGGTTATATGTTCTTAAGCCCTATTTTCTTTGCAAGCATTGGTCTTAAGGTAGACGGTGATGCAGTTATGTCTATGGGATGGACAGTTGCAGTATTTGCAGTATTGTTGACAGTTATTGCTGTTGTAACCAAGATTATCGGTTGTGGACTTGGTGCAAAGGTTTGTGGTTATAAGAATTATCAATGTATAAGAATTGGTGTGGGTATGATTTCAAGAGGTGAAGTTGCCTTAATCGTTGCAAACAAGGGTATTGAAGCCGGACTTATGAGTTCAGCAGTTGTTGCACCGGTTATTATTGTTGTTATTGTTACAACAATTGTAACACCTATCGTATTGAAACCTGTATTTATGAGTGGAAATAAGACAGTATCTGATGTTCCTACAACAAGTAAGTTAGTAGAAAATTACGAGCAGAGAGAAGAAATCGGAAAAACAAATAGATAATTAATATGAGATAATAGGAATCTCCATGTCGAAATGATGTGGGGATTCTTTTTGGTTTAGGATAAGTAATAGGTATCTTTTTTATATCATAAAATAGAGTAATAAATATTAAAGAGGTTGCTATGTCGATAATAGTAACAGTATCTTCAATGATTATTCCGGCAATAATGCTGTTTATTGTGGGTTATGGCATGATAAAAAGGAAAAATGTTTATGATGATTTCGTAAATGGTGCAAAGGATGGTTTTACAACGGTAATAAAAGTTATGCCAACGCTAATAGGACTTATGGTGGCAGTGGGAGTTTTGAGAGAATCAGGTGTTAGGACGGTTTTAGTCAATGCGCTTGGAAAGTTTACTGATCCCATAGGCTTTCCAGGGCAGTTAATGCCGGTAACCATAGTAAAAATATTCTCATCCTCAGCGGCAACCGGAATGGTTCTTGATATATTTAAGGAGTATGGACCTGATTCGTACATAGGAAACGTAGTATCTTTAATGATGAGTAGTACTGAAACTGTATTTTATACTATGTCAGTATATTTTATGGCGGCAAAAGTGACGAAAACAAGATGGACTTTATCAGGAGCATTAATTTCAACGTTAACAGGTACAGTTGCAAGTGTAATATTAGCAGGATTGTTGTAGTAAAAGAAAACCCCGAAATCAGACATAACTTTGATTTCGGGATTTTTGTAAAATAAAAAATTTATTAAACATTATTAAAAAATAGATTACGCGGATTGTGAACTGTTTCCAACTCTTACAATGTTACCCTTATCAGTAAAAGGTGTATATCCATTTTTCAACGGTTTTAAAGTCTGCAGGTCCGATTGTTAGAAAGCTTTTATGAAAATCTTTTAAATTAAAGTCAGTTCCAAGTTGTTTTTGAACTTTTTCTTTTAACGCTGTTATTTCAAGGTAGCCTACGTAATATTGCAAATAGTTTGCAGGTTCATTGATTACAGTCTGATAAATATTTTTGCAAATATCATCTCCGGTAATATTATAATTTTTCAAAAAATCTTTTGTTTCCTTAAAAGACCAGCCTTCATAATTAATGCCAATATCGCAAAGAGAGTAAAGTGCCAGGGAATAGGAGGCACTACAACTTAGGGCTTTGGCCAGTCTTTGGTCGGAATATTCGTAGGAATAGGACAGAAATTCAACATACGTAGCCCAACCTTCCGTATAACCACCATAGCTTAAAATGTGTCTGACGGGAAGGGGATTGGTTTGGAGAAAAAAAGCCGATTGGTACATATGTCCCGGAATCCCCTCATGGGCAAGGGTGGTGTAAATATCCTGTTTGCTGAAAGCATTACTTTCATTAATATAAATAACATTATTGTTTGTATCATCAATTGCAGGAGTCAGAAAAAAAGCAGGGCTTAAATAATCCTGAAGATTTTCGTCTACGTATTTAACAGTGTAATTAATGTTTCCAATATTAGGAAAATCATCAGTGTATTTGCAATCCGGTTCTAAGTCCCACCACAGGCATTCAGGCACAGCTTCCAATTCTCTTTGCCGAGTACACCTTTGCTGACAAAAAAGATATTGATAATTATCTTACTCTTGTCTCACAAATAAATGATTTTTTTAACCAAATATGTGAATTTCAAATATTAAAAGCAAAGAACAACAGCTTTTTAGGATCTGAAACTTGTAATCTTGTTATTAAACAATGTATTTCATTTCTAGCAGAAAACAAACCTAAGGACAATCTTTTCCATACTTCATTTGTCAGCAAAATTTCAAACTGTAAATTTCTTTCCGACAGTGAAAAAAATAATTATATAAATAAAAATTTAGACCTGATTAATTCAAGTGTTTTTCCGGGATGGTGATGAAATAATTGCATAAATATTTGTTTGTAATAAATATTTATGCATATCTTTGTCCTGTTGTTTGAATAAAGAGGTTCGTTCAGGCACAATTTAGAAATATCAATATAAATCATTAAAATTTTCAGGTGAGATGAAAATAGATGTTATGGTTGCTTCGGTCGGGCATTTGAAGTATGTAAAAGTAATAAACGATACCATTGATGAGGCTGCAAAAGCCCGGGGGACGGGTATTGCACGAAGAACCGACGAATACATCGCCGATAAAATCAATCAGGGAAAAGCGATTATTGCTCTAAACCGGGAAGAGTTTGTAGGATTTTGTTATATCGAATCCTGGGGTCATGAAAAGTTTGTGGCTAATTCAGGATTGATTGTAAAGCCGTCTTACCGGGGAATGGGAGTCGCTAAGCGGATCAAAAAAGCTGCTTTCGATTTGTCCAGAAAAAAGTTCCCCCATGCAAAATTATTCGGTTTGACGACCGGTGAACAAGTGATGCGTATCAATACCGAATTGGGATATGTACCGGTGACCTTTGCTAAACTGACGGACGACGAACAGTTTTGGGCGGGATGTAAATCCTGTGTCAATTATGATATCCTGCTCCGGACGAATATGACGAAATGCTTGTGTACCGGTATGGTGTACGATCCCGAAGTTGCTGCAAAAAGAGAAGCGGATAAAAAGCTGGAAGAGAAAAAACAAAGCAACAGGATTGTAAAATTGTTGAAAAAAGTGATTTAATAGTCAGGATAAAACCATGAAAGAAAAAGTAGTACTGGCCTATAGCGGAGGATTGGATACCTCTTATTGTGTAAAATACCTGAGTGAAGAATTGAGCCTGGAAGTATATACCGCTTTGGCAAATACCGGAGGATTTACCGAAGCCGAGCTGAAAACTGTCGAAAAAAAAGCTTATGCATTGGGGGCGAAGGAACATGTTAACCTGGATGTGACAGAGGATTATTATGAGAAGTGTATCCGTTATATGGTGTTCGGTAATGTTTTGCGGAATAAAACCTACCCTGTATCGGTGAGCTCCGAACGGACTTTCCAGGCATTGGCTATCGTGAACTATGCAAAAAAAGTGGGAGCACAATATATCGCTCACGGGAGTACAGGAGCAGGAAACGATCAAGTGCGTTTCGATTTGTGTTTTGCTGTTTTTGCCCCGGAGATGAAAGTAATTACTCCTACACGCGATCTGAGACTTTCCCGGGAAACGGAGATCGGGTACCTGAAAGCCCATGGTGTCCATTCCGATTGGAAGAAAATGGAATATTCGGTAAACAAAGGTATATGGGGAACTTCTGTCGGGGGAAAAGAAACTTTACATTCCAATACGAATTTACCGGATAAGGCTTATCCTTCTCCTCTCGTGAAAGAAGGTTGTGAATCACTTGAGCTGGAATTCGGGCAGGGAGAGATCGTAGGAGTAAACGGGGAGAAAATTTCCCGGATCGCTGCCATTCGTAAAATAGAAGAGATCGGTGCCGCCTGGGCGATCGGTAGGGATACCCATGTGGGAGATACCCTGGTCGGGATTAAAGGACGGGTAGGGTTTGAGGCTGCTGCTCCGATGCTGATCATTAAAGCACACGAATTGCTCGAAAAACATACACTGACGAAATGGCAACAATATTGGAAAGAACAACTGGGTAATTGGTACGGGATGTTCCTCCACGAAGCGATGTACTCAGAGCCTGTGATGAGGGATATTGAAAGATTTTTAGAAAATAGTCAGCAAAAAGTAAGCGGCAAAGTATTCATTCGCCTTCGGCCTTATCATTTCGATCTGATCGGTATCGAGTCGGAACATGATCTCATGAATTCGGGATTTGCCGAGTATGGTGAAATGAATAAGGCCTGGACAGCAGACGATGTGAAAGGCTTTACTAAAATATTGTCGATGCCTTTGCGGATATACAATGTAGTAAATGGATTATAACCCTGAAAATAAATTGCAATGAGAATAGGAATTGCCGGAGCTGCCGGTTATACAGCGGGGGAATTGATCCGGATACTGATCGGCCACCCCGGAGCAGAACTCAGATATATTCAGAGTGAATCCCACCAGGGATTGCCGGTATATAAAGTACATCAAGATTTGTTGTATTCCCGGCTTGTTTTCTCGGATATCGATTTTTCAGATATTGACGTACTCTTTCTCTGTATGGGACATGGGGTGTCGGGAAAATTTCTGAATGTTCATCCGATCCCTGCAAATGTGAAGATTATCGACCTTGGGAATGATTTTCGTTTGGAAAAGGAGTCCAACGGTTTTATTTATGGCCTGCCTGAGTTGTCCCGTGAAGAGATTAGAAAGGGGCGATATGTAGCTAACCCGGGATGTTTCGCTACAGCTATCGAGCTGGGACTTATTCCGTTGGCTTCGATCGGGCGCTTACCGGAAGAGATTACTGTTGTGGGGATTACCGGATCGACCGGTGCCGGCCAAAAGCCGACAGCAGATACTCATTTCAGTAATCGTTGTAATAATCTCTCCAATTATAAGATTTTCACCCACCAGCATTTGGATGAAATCCGGGAGACTTTGGTGAGAGCAGGAGCAAAAGGCTTCCCCGATTTGGCTTTTGTACCGGTGAGGGGGTGCCATACCCGGGGGATACTGGTCAATACGGTGATTCGTACGGATATTACGATCGAAGGCATTACAGCCCTTTATAAAGCTTATTATAATACACATCCTTTTGTATATGTCTCTGACGAACCGTTGTATCTGAAACAAGTAGTGAATACGAACTACTGCTATATTCATATCTCTAAGCAAGGCGAACAAATGCTGATCACTTCAGTGATCGACAACCTGCTGAAGGGGGCTTCCGGCCAGGCAGTTCAAAATATGAACTTGCTTTTTGGCCTGGAAGAAACAACCGGTCTCCGTCTGAAGGCCAACTATTTTTGACTGAAAGCCTGGAAGCGATGTTTCTTTCAGCTTTTTACCTTTACCTTTTTACCTTTTTTATTATGGGATTATTCGAAGTTTATAGTTTATTGGATTTGGAACCGGTAAAAGCCAAAGGAGCTTACCTCTGGGATAAAAATGGGGATAAATATCTTGATTTTTATGGAGGACATGCCGTGATTTCCATCGGTCACAGCCATCCGGTATATGTGGAGAAAATGACTCGCCAGCTGAATCGGATCGGTTTTTATTCGAATGCGGTGAGGAATCCTTTACAGGATGAATTGGCTTTGCTATTGGGAAAAGTTTCCGGTTATCCGGAATACAACTTATTCCTTTGCAATAGTGGAGCCGAAGCGAACGAAAATGCGTTGAAGCTGGCCTCTTTCATTACAGACCGGTCCAAAATACTGGCTATGAGAGCTGCGTTTCACGGTAGGACGAGTGTGGCGGTGGCGGTGACGGATAATCCGGCCATTCAAGCACCCTTGAACCGATGTCATGAGGTGACTTTTATTGGATTGAACGATCGGAAGGCATTGGAAAGCGAGCTGGAGACCGGTGCTTATGCTGCTGTGATTGTCGAAGGTATACAGGGAGTCGGTGGTATACAAATGCCTGATACCGGTTTCTTGCAGTCGATGCGCGAACTTTGCACCTCTACAGGTACTCTGATGATTGTAGACGAAGTACAATCCGGATATGGGCGTACAGGTAAATTCTTCGCTCATCAGCATGCCGGTGTTTTACCGGATATCATCACGATGGCTAAAGGGATGGGCAACGGCTTTCCGATAGGTGGTTTGTTGATTTCGCCTAAGATTAAAGCCCGTAAAGGAATGCTCGGGACTACTTTCGGCGGAAACCATCTGGCTTGTGCCGCTGCTCTGGCAGTATTGGAGGTTATACAACAAGAATATTTGGTCAATAATGCTGCCGGCTTGGGGAAATATCTGATTCAGGAATTGAAGAATATGCCGGGGGTGAAGGAAGTACGGGGAAAAGGCTTGATGATAGGAGTAGACGTGAAAATTTCACAGGAAGAGGTCCGGAAGAGATTGATCTCCGAACACCGGATAATGACAGGATATAGTGGAAATTATACCCTTCGTTTACTTCCGCCTTTGATCATTACCCGGAAAGAAGTGGATGAATTTTTGAAGGCTTTCCGGCAAACGATGGACAATGGGATGGCTCGGTTACAGGAGAAGGTCGGCGAGACCTGTAGTCGCTGATCGGTACCTGGCAGCCTGGTGTCTTCGGGGTACGGATCACTTTATAAACTTAATAAATTCTTTATGATCAGAATAATAAAAATCGGTGGTAAACTGATCGAGAACGATGCTGTATTGAACGGTTTGTGTGATGAATTATCCGCCTGCTACCGGGATAGTGTATTGGTACATGGAGGGGGAAGTATGGCCGGACAATTGTCTGCGCGTTTGGGGATCAGGACCCGTATGATCGATGGCCGGCGGATTACCGACCGGGAAACCCTGGAGGTTGCCGTGATGGCCTATGCCGGATGGGCGAATAAAAAACTGGTCGCAGCTTTACAGGTACGGAATGTGAATGCCTGCGGCCTGTCAGGATGTGACCAAAAAGTGATTCTGGCACATAAGCGGGAGGTGAAAGAAATCGATTGGGGATTTGTCGGAGATATCGATCGCGTGGATACCGGGGTTTTGGCCGGTCTGTTGCATCGGCAGGTGATGCCGGTCATTTCTCCGATTACATACGATGGAGCGGGACAACTCTTAAATACCAATGCCGATAGTGTTGCCGGAGCTGTGGCGGTTGCTATGAGCCGGATCGATGATACCGAATTGATATTTTGTTTCGATAAACCCGGCGTATTGCTGGATGTAAACGATGCGGATTCGGTGATCCCGGTGCTCGATAAAGAAAAGTATGCCGGATATTTGGAACAAGGAGCGATTCATGCAGGGATGATCCCTAAACTCGATAATGCTTTTAAAACTATAAAGGCCGGAGTAAAATCGGTGCGTTTGACGGATCCCTGCCATTTGGACGGGGGAACGGTTTTAAGATAAAAGACGAAATATGGAGACCATAGAACTTTTAAAGAAAATGATTTCTATTCCTTCGTTCAGCGGGAATGAAGAACGGGTAGCCGATTTGATGGTAGCTACGTGGGCAGAACATGGATATTCCGCAGAACGAAGTGGAAATAACGTATGGGTAAAATCCCGGAATTTCGATCCGGTAAAACCGACGATTCTGCTGGATGCTCATTTGGATACCGTTCGGCCGAATGGAAACTGGGAGAAAGATCCGTTTACTGCCGTAGTGGAAGATGGAAAATTATACGGCTTAGGGAGTAACGATACCGGTGGTAGTGTAGTTGCCATGATGGCCGCTTTTCTACAATTGGCAGAAAAGAAACAGGCCTATAATCTGGTTTGTCTCGAGTCGGCAGAGGAGGAGAATACCGGAAAAAATGGCATACAGCGTATTGTCGGCAACTTAGGTAAAATCGATTTGGCCCTGATCGGTGAGCCCACAGGCATGCAGGCAGCTATTGCTGAAAAAGGTTTGATGGTCGTCGATTGTGTCGCGAAAGGAAAATCCGGACATGCGGCAAGAAATGAAGGACTGAATGCTATTTACGAAGCGATATCCGATATCGAATGGTTCAGGTCCTACCGCTTCGGGAAGGAATCTCCTTTATTAGGTAAAGTAAAAATGACTGTGACCGGAATCGAAGCCGGAACCTTACACAATGTTGTACCGGCTGAATGCCGGTTTATGGTAGACATCCGGGTAAATGAATATTATACGAATTCCGATATTTACGAGACGATTCGCAGAAATGTGAAAAGTGAAGTCCGGCCCCGTTCTTTTTCTCTCAACTCTTCGGCTATTCCTATCGATCACCCGATCGTATTGCGGTGTAAGGATTTAGGCTTGAAAACCTACGGATCGCCTACAACTTCCAATCAGGCCGTTATCCCTTATCCGTCGCTGAAGATCGGACCGGGGGACAGTGCCCGTAGCCATACGGCCGATGAATATATCGGATTGGATGAAATAGAGGAAGGAATCATGCTCTTTGTTAAATTGTTGGATGGCTTTTGTTTTTAAGCCTATGTATAATCGGTCGGTTACCCTACTGGTATCCTCCGGAAAATGATCTGGGAGGGAGGCTGACAGGGGATCGTTAAAATTAAAATGATACTCATATGAAACTTTGGGATAAAGGATACGACATCGATCGTTTCACCGAAGAATTTACGATCGGTAAAGATAGAGAGTTGGATGTAATGTTGGCGAAAGCCGATGTATTAGGTAATATGGCTCATTTAAAAATGTTGCATCATATCGGGCTGATTTCCGATGGTGAATTGAAAGATTTGGCGCAAGGGTTGAAAGATATCTTCGCTGAAATAGAACAGGGAAAATTTCATATTGAGGCGGGGATAGAGGACATCCATTCGCAAATAGAATGCCTCCTCACCCGAAAGTGTGGGGAAGCCGGTAAAAAGATTCATACAGGGCGTTCCCGTAATGATCAGGTACTGACCGATCTGAAACTGTTTACCCGTACTGCCTTGATCGATGTGCTGCAACAGGTGACCTCCTTGTTTCATTTGCTTATGGAAAAGGCAGAAGCCAACAAAGATATTCTGATGCCGGGGTATACCCATCTGCAAATCGCTATGCCTTCTTCATTCGGCATGTGGTTTAGCGCTTATGCGGAGTCTTTGGCAGACGACCTGTTGATGTTGAAAGCTGCTTACGATATGGTCAATACCAATCCCTTGGGATCGGGAGCCGGTTATGGTTCTTCTGTACCTTTAAACCGGACGATGACGACCCGGTTATTGGGATTCGGCGATCTGGCTTATAATTCAGTTTACGCCCAGATGCAAAGAGGGAAAATGGAGAAAAATGTACTCTTTGCTTTGGCTACTGTTGCGACGACACTGGGGAAACTGGCTGCAGACGTGTGTTTGTTTGCTTGTGGAAATTTTGGTTTTCTCAGACTTCCCGATCGGTTTACCACCGGTTCCAGTATTATGCCTCATAAGAAAAACCCGGATATCTTCGAGTTGATCCGGGCGAAGACCAACCGGATTCAGTCTCTGCCTACACAGATGGCTATGCTTTGTGCGAACCTGACTTCCGGGTATTTCAGGGATATGCAGTTGAGTAAGGAGATATATTTGCCGGCATTTAAAGAACTGACCGATTGTCTGTTTATGACAGAGATGGTGTTGAAAGAAATCGAATTGAATCCGCTGATTCTTCAGGATAAAAAATACAGTTATCTCTTTACGGTTGAAGAAGTAAATGACAGAGTCGCTGCGGGGATTCCTTTTCGCGAAGCTTACCGGATGGTCGCTGAAAAAGTGCAGCTCGGAGAATATAGGGGGGATATTTCCCGGCCTTTACATCATACCCATGAAGGAAGTATCGGCAATCTGTGTTTGCAGCAGATTCGGGAGAAATTTGAACGCCATAGTTCGGAATGGAAGCCGGAGCAGGTGTGGCGGGCAGAAGCAGAATTAATGGAATAGTTCCACACTTTTCCACACTGTTGGGGAATCGATTCCCCATTTTTTGAAATATATCGTTTGGGATAATGATTTGATTTTTAGGCTTTTGTATCCGCTCTGACCATTGCTGTTTTTTGTGGCATATATTTTTCTTGTCTTCTATATAAAACAGAAAAAACTTTAAAAGACAAGGAGCATGAAAAATATAAAGAGAACATTATGGATCGCTATTGTGGTTGGGGCGTTTGCATTATCTGCATTTGCCGTAGATCTGGTCCCTACTTCAGAATCCTTACTCCAGAAAGTGGAAAAAAAGAACGAAGTACGGACAGAATTGCCCCAGGCTGTCAAGTCGGCTGTGATTTCAAAATATGTCGCTTACGCTATTGAACAGTTTTCTTTTGAAGAGAATTCGGTTTATAAACTGATTCTGAAAGGCGATCGCAATAAATTGATCGTTTATTACACGGCGGATGGGGAATATCTGAGTCAGGAAACCGTTAAAACCGTACAAATGGTTGCCTTGATATAGTTTCTGATACCTAAAACGTAGGTTTATTTCGTTATTAATCCGTCTTCGGTAATCGGAATTGTCGACCGGGTTCCCGAACACGAATACCGAAGACAAACAAGGACCGGAATAATTCTAGGTTTAATTTTTTTTCTTTCTATTCCGATTCCAGGTTTTATGCCGTCAGACCGGTTCGCCTGGAACGGTCCGGTAAGGCTTTCCTTCACTGACCGGCGGAACTCCTCACTACGTTCGTCAGACACCACCGGTCGGGCGTTCGGAAAACCT
>ENA-UESG01000857-UESG01000857.1-human-gut-metagenome-genome-assembly--contig:-NODE-857-length-24135-cov-33.393798_pt1 | contig 24135 bp, 15 predicted proteins | sample MGYA00243002_ERZ508003 | MGnify/ENA primary metagenome ERZ508003 (study PRJEB26167, sample SAMN06115514) | human gut metagenome | host: Homo sapiens | place: China:Shanxi | collected 2015-12-02... | reverse complement strand
GTCGAAGAGCAGCTGCCAGCCGTCGGCGATTTCGGCCTGGGTGAGGGTGTTGTGTTTGGGGCAGCAGGAGCAGAGGCCGGCTGCGAGGAGGCCTGTCGCGAACAGCGTGCGGAACAGGGTGCGGCTTGGGTTCGATTTCATTAAGATAGAAATTTAAGTAGTAATTCTTTATCTCGTCTCGCGAAGTAAAAATAGATGAAAAGTTTTCCGCTGTACGATAAAATAGTACATATCGAGGCCAATAATCTGAATGGAAAGGAAAAATCGAATTGTCGCGTCATGAAACGTCGTCTCGCAACACCGAGATGTACGAAATTGGCCTTTTTCTGTATCATATTATCTTTGTAGAAAGTCCTGCATTTATTACATTTGTCAATAATCCAAATTTCTATGAAACGAATTTTCCGCTGTATTGCTGCATTTTTGTTTCTATTCTATATCTTGTTTCTGTCGGAGCGTGCCGAATCGGCGAACGCCTCTGTTTATCATAATCTGCGTAACTATACTGTGGATGACGGCCTGTCATCCAATCACGTCTATGGCATCGTTCAGGACTCGATAGGATTCATCTGGTTCGGAACCGACAACGGATTGTGCCGTTTCGACGGCTGTGAGTTCCGCAGTTACACCCATACCGATGGCGACCGGTCGAGCATTTCGAGCAACAATATCCGCCGGCTGATGCTCGACAGCCGCGGGCAGATCTGGCTCGCACTTGATAACGGCGTGGACATTTACACACCCGCGACCGACCGTTTCCGACATTTCGATGTCAGAACTTCCGACGGAGCATGCGTTACGGGACAGACGACCGAAGTCATTGAGGACAGGGAAGGTGAAATTTGGATTGCGACTGTCAATTCGGGGCTTTTTCGCTGGAATCCTGTAACGGAATGCCTTACGGTTTACCGCCATGTTCCCGGTGATGACACCTCCATCGCGCAGGATTATATCTCTACCATTTACGAAAGCAAGGATGGAACCATATGGATTGGAACTTACAGCGAAGGGTTGTGCGCTTTTTCCAAGCAGACAGGATGCTTCACTCATTACCGGAAGGAAACAGACGGACGGAATTGCATTTCGGATAATTCGATCGATGCCATCACAGAAGATTCATACGGCACGTTGTGGCTCGGGACGGTAAGTTCCGGTCTTGATCGCTTCGACCGGAGCACAGGCCGTTTCACCAATTATGACGATAGGAATGGGGAGGGCCGATTGCAACGTATCCACTGCCTGGCAGAGCGGGCGCCGGGCGAATTGCTTGTCTGTGCGAACAGTGGTGCGACACTCTACCGTATTTCTGAATCGGAACTTCGTCCCATAGAGGACACTGAAGTTCCCTTCATGCGTACCAAGTGTTGCAACATCTTCTCTTTTCTATACGACCGCGAAGGAAATTTCTGGTTCGGATCTTGTTATGAGGGTGTAGAATTTCACCCGGCCCGTAACAGCTTCACTTGCTATGCCACACGAAAGAACGATAGTTCCGACCGGGGTAAGGTCGTCAGCGCGGTCTGTGAACTGAAAGACGGGCAGTATCTATTGGGAAACGAAAATGACGGCATCCTGCTCTTCGACAGACATGCCGGCATGGTCGTTCCGTACCGCACGGCTCAAAACGTTGGGACTGCCATTTACAACGTCTTTTCAATGCTTGTCGATGACCAAACGCTCTGGATCGCCGCTTTCCAACGGGGTATCGAAGCCGTGGACTTGAAAAGCCGAACCGTGAAATCCTATCTTGCAGATCCGTCGGATCCCAGTTCTCGTGTCTTCGTCCTATTCCGGAGCAGCAGCGGCCGCATTTGGGCCGGAACTTCCGTGGGGCTTTTTTATTACGACCGGTTTGAAGATCGTTTTGTGACACGCGACCCCAAGGTGCGTATTTCAGACATTACGGAGGATCATGCTGGCCGTCTTTGGATCGCGACGAACGAAGACGGCCTCTACTCCTACGATGCCCGTACCGACCTCCTGCAGCACTACCGGTACGATCCCGACGACCCTGCGACGATCAGCCGCAATGCGGTCAACACGCTTGCCGTCGACCGCACGAACCGGTTGTGGATCGGAACCAACGGTTACGGACTTTGCAGTTATAACGAAAAAGACGGTTTCGTTCGCCATGAAACCTTGCCTCTGCCCAGTAAGATCATTCAGCGGATCATCCCTGAAAACGACAGACTCTGGATCACGACGGACAGGGGGCTGATCGTCTTTTATCCCGCAACTGGACAATTGAAACGTTATTCGCGCGCCGACGGGCTTCACACCGAACAATTTATGTCCAATTCGGGTATCCTCACTTCCGACGGGCGCATCGTGCTGGGTACGACCGATGGTATATGTACGTTCACCCCCCCCCATGACATCATGGGCAACTTGAACCTCTATCCGGTCATAATCACCCGATTTTCGCTTAACGGACTGCCTGTATCCCATGCGGAAGACGGAAGCTCGCCGCTTTCGGTTCCTGTCGAATACACCCGGAAGATCACGCTGTCGCACCGCCAGACCTCGGTGGGATTCCGTTTCGTTTCGCCAACCTACCTCTTTCCGGGAGATTGCCGCTACCGTTACCGACTCGACGGACTCGACGATCATTGGTCCATGACCGATAGCCGGAACGCTTCGGTCAACTACAATAACCTGCGTCCCGGAGAATATTGTTTTCGGGTGCAGGTTGGCAACGGCGACATGCAATGGAATTCTGATGAGACGAAACTCTGGATTCGTATCCAGCCGTCGTTTTTCCGGTCGAAAGGTGCTTTGGCAGGTTACGTGGTACTGACGCTTATCGTAATCGCTGTCGGTCTGTATTACTGGATGCGGCGTACCGAGCAACAGCAGCGAGAGAAGATCGAATCGGTCAAACGCGAGAACGAACGGAATCTCTACGAGCAACGCATCAGTTTCTTTACCAATATCACCCATGAGATCCGAACTCCTTTGAGCCTGATTATTGGGCCGCTGGAACAAGTCATGAAATCGCATCGGATTTCCGAGGAGGACGGAGAGTATCTGGCTGTTATCAAGCAAAATTACCACCGACTTCATTCGCTGGTCAACCAACTGCTCGATTTCCGGAAGATCGATTCGAACAAATACAGACTCCGCTACGATATCTGCGATGTCGGCCAGCTCGTCCGGGAGCAATTGGCTATGTTTGGTCCCACGGCGCAACAGCGGCGCATCCGTTTGATCGAAGAGATCCCTGATCGCCTGATGCAAATCACCGACCGAGAGGCGCTGACCAAAATCATAAGCAACCTGTTGTCTAACGCTCTGCGTTTCGCCGCAGAAGAAATCCACATTTGCATCGATCGCAGAGACGACGGTCTTGTGATGAAAGTGTGGGACGACGGTCCCGGTATCCCGGCTGAAGAGCGGGAAAAGGTTTTCGAAGCTTTTTACCAAACCCGGAACAACGGATTCGCGTCCGGAGTCGGAATTGGCTTGCATCTGTGCCGAATCTTCATCCGCCTGATGGGCGGAACAATTACGGCGACAGAACGTCCGGACGGCAAATCCGGAGCGCTGCTGACGGCATTCATCCCTGAACCTGCGAGCGAAAAGATGGATATTCGTGTGGAGACACGTCTCAATACGGAAACCGTCGGGCAATCGCAGCTTCAGAAAGAACCCGGAACGGACCTGGCGATACAACGGCCCTCCGATATGACGGTCCGCCATACAGTCATGGTTGTAGATGATGACAGCAATATCCTCGATTTTTTGGTCAAGGTGCTCGGAAACGATTATTTCGTTATCTCAACGGATAGCGGGGGTCAGGCGCTCAACCTGCTTCGAAACAACGATCCCGATTTGGTCGTAAGCGACATCATGATGGCCGACATCGATGGAATAGAGCTCTGTCGGCGTATCAAAAACGACATTTCCACAAGCCATATCCCTGTGATCTTACTCACGGCTCGGACTGGCATAAGCTCTAAAATCGAGGGTTTCGAATGCGGCGCTGACGCCTATATCGAGAAACCGTTCTCGCCTGACCAGCTCAAAGCGCAGATTTCCAGCCTGCTTCGTACGCGTGATGAAATCCGGCGCTTCTATGCAGGCAAATTCATGACCGAATTCGATACGGGTTCTCAACAGAACCGGTTGGACGAAGAGTTCATCCTTAAATGCCGCGACGTGATCATCGCCCATATGCGGAATCCGGATTTGTCCGTGGGACTTCTTGCTCGTGAGTTGGCGATGGGCCGCACGCTGATTTTCCGAAAACTGAAAGCCGTTACGGGCTTGACGCCAAACGATTTTATGAAACTCATTCGTTTGAACGAGGCGAAACGGATGATCATCGAAGGCCGATACCGCATTACCGAAATCGGATTTCTTACCGGTTTCAGTTCGTCGTCCTATTTCGCCAAATGTTTTGCCAAGCAGTTCGGGGTTCTTCCGACGGAATTCCTCGAAAAGCAGGACCCCGGAACGCAGTAGCCAGGGGCAGAATGAGCCATTTCTCAACTCCCGGGGCCTCCGAGCCGATTTTATCGTAAAAGTGAACGATATTTTTCAACACGGAATCCCGGATTCAGTAATTTTACATTGAATTCGGCAGGTCGCAGTATCAGCCGGCCAGGATTGACAATGCGGAATCAACCAACCCAAAATTACCCATATGAAACATTACTTACTTTTCTTGCTGGCTTCCTTGGCCTTGTTGACCGGATGCGAGAAGGATGACGATCCTACATCTGTTTCACTCCGAAGTATTACGCGTGAAAAATTCGACTACAAGGGCGGTCTTGCCAGTGCTATTGTAGATGCCGGTGGCCGGGATGTAACGGCGGAATCGAGCGAATCGTGGTGTCGTACTGCAGTCATCGGCTCGACCGTCAATTTCAACGTTCTTGCGTATACGGGCTCAGAGGAGCGTTCAGCCACGGTCACCGTGAAGGCGGAAGGACTCAAGCCGTTGCTGATCAACGTTGTTCAGGATAAATTCAGGGGGCTTGTCGTTGTACCCTCGACGCTCATCTTCTCCGATACGGACCGCACGCTCTCCGTTGCGGTAACCTGCTCCGGAGTCTACGATGTAAAACTCACGGAGAACCCGAATAACGCATTCTCGTTCTCGAAGAGCGAAGACGGCGCGAGCGTCAGTTTCACATCGAACAAGGCGTCGAGCCGTGTCGAGGTGAAGGGGCGCGCGGAGTTTACACCTGAAGAAGGCGATCCGGTGATCGTTACGCTTATACAACCTAAAAAGAGCACCTATGATTTCCTGCTCGGCACGTGGAACGTAACCAAAACCGATATTTTTGCCGGGAGCATCCAGAATCTCTCGTCGGTCACATTCTCCGCCAAGGAAAATCAATATTCGTACAAGGTCACCATCAACGATCCCGCACTCAAGGATTATCCCTTTACGGCGGAGTTCGCCGATGGCAAAGTGGTCATTCAGACCGGTCAGGAACTGGGTTTTTCGGGAACAAAGTTCTACACCCTCCATTTCAATGGCCCGAATAACGGGCAAGGCAACTATATCTGGTCACAGGCGGGCGTGGTCGCCTGGGCGGCGGAACCTGTCTTCGATGAAAATGCAGGCACGATCCAGCTCGTGTTCAGCGATAACGGCCAGGGCAATGGCCGGGAGGCCAAGACGCTCTGTTTCTGGGAGAACAACGACCGGTATTGGTCGTTTACCGGGCAGCTCTGTTTAACCAACGCTCTGGAACTTTCCAAAAACTACTAACCGACTCCGAATGCAGCGGGCGGGCCGCGACTTTTGCCGACCGCGGCCCTGCCTGCGCCCCGGAACCAAGAATTTCAATGACTGACCAATGAAAAAACTGACCATACTCATTCTGCTCGCCATGGCAGTGGTGTGCCGGGCTTCGGCACAGAACCGCGTGGTAACAGGCACGGTATCCGAAGAGGACGGTACGCCGCTGACGGGCGCCGTCGTCCAGGTCGTCGGCACGAACAATGCCGCCACGGCAGCGATCGACGGGCTTTATACACTCAAAAATGTCCCCTCCGGAGCCGTACTGCGTGTCTCCTTTCTGGGATACGATCCGGTCGAGAAGAAGGTCGATGCCGACCGCATGGATTTCATACTCAAAGCGAGCGCACAAGAAATCGCATCGGTCGTAGTGACCGGTATGCAAAAGATGGACAAGCGTATCTTCACCGGAGCCACGGACCAACTATTGGCCTCGGATGTCAAACTGGACGGCATCAGTGAAATCAGCCGCGGTCTTGAAGGCCGTTCTGCCGGCGTGTCCGTGCAAAACGTTTCCGGAACTTTCGGCGCCGCCCCGAAAATCCGCATTCGCGGCGCTACGTCGATCTTCGGAGACTCCAAGCCGTTGTGGGTGGTGGACGGTGTGATCATGGAGGATGTGATCAACGTCGACGCCAATTCCTTGTCGTCGGGCGACGCCACGACGCTCATCAGTTCGGCCATCGCCGGACTTAACGCCGATGACATCGAGAGTTTCCAGATTCTCAAGGATGGTTCGGCAACCTCGATCTACGGCGCCCGCGCCATGGCCGGAGTCATCGTCATCACCACGAAGAAAGGCACGCCCGGTATTACGAAAGTCAGTTACACCGGCGAATTCACGATGCGTATGGTTCCCAGCTACTCGAACTTCAACATCATGAATTCGCAAGAGCAGATGGCCGTCTACCAGGAGATGTACGACAAGGGATGGCTCAACTATGCCAATACCGTTTACCGCTCGGAAAGCGGCGTCTACGGCAAGTTGTCGCAACTGATCAACACCTACGACCCTGCCACAGGGCAGTTCGCCGTACTGAACACCCCCGAAGGGCGCAACGCCTACCTGCGACAGGCGGAGTTTCGCAATACCGACTGGTTCAAGGAACTCTTCCGCAACAGCATTCAGCACAGCCACTCGGCCAGCATCTCCTCGGGCAGTGAAAAAGGCTCGTATTACGCTTCCGTCGGTGCGATGGTCGATCCGGGATGGAGCATCCAAAGCAAGGTGAACCGCTACACGCTTCTGGTCAATACCACGCAGCACATTCTCAAGGACAAGCTGACGCTGAACCTCATCGGCAACGCTTCGTACCGCGAACAGCGTGCACCGGGATCGCTCTCGTCGGAGGTAGACCCTGTGTTCGGAACCGTCAAACGCGATTTCGACATCAACCCCTACTCCTATGCATTGCGTTCGTCGCGCACGCTCGACCCTGATGAATTCTACACACGCAATTACACTCCGTTCAACATCAAGGACGAGTTGTCCAAGAACTATATGGACTTGAACGTGAGCGACGTGAAATTCCAGGCTGAACTCAAATGGAAGATTACTCCGAAAGTCGAAGTTTCGGCCCTTGGGGCAATCAAATATCAGGCTTCGAGCACCGAGCATCACATCGAGGACAGTTCGAACCAGGCGCAGGCCTACCGTTCGATGGCCACCTCAATCATTCAGAGCAACAATCCCTACCTTTACGACAATCCCGATGAGCCGAACCGTGACAAATACTCGATCCTTCCCCAGGGTGGTATCTACAAACGGAGCGACTTCCGCGCCAAGAGCCGCGATTTCCGGGCTTCGATCAGCTACAACGACACGTTCAACGACAAGCACATTCTGAATCTGTTCGGCATTGTGGAAGTCAATGCCATCGACCGCCGCGCCACCTCGTTCCAGGGCTGGGGCCTGCAATACGACATGGGCGAAACGCCGTTCTACATCCTGGATCTGTTTAAGAAACAACTGGAGGAAAACACCCAGTATTACAGCCTGTCCAATACACGGGAACGCAACGCCGCCTTCGCCGGCACATTCTCCTATTCCTACGACTACCGCTATACGATCAACGGTACGCTCCGTTACGAGGGTTCCAACCGGTTGGGCCGATCGCGTAAGGCGCGCTGGTTGCCGACCTGGAATATCGCCGGCAAGTGGAGCATCGACCAGGAGTCGTTCTTCGAACCATTGCGTCCGGCCTTCTCCAGCCTTGCGCTGCGACTCTCTTACAGCCTCACTGCCGACCGGGGCCCCACATGGGTCAATAACTCCACGGCTACGATCTATCCGCTGAACCCGTGGCGTGGTGCGACTGAAATCCGGGAACCTGCATTGAGTATTTCAGCTCCTGAGAATTCGGAACTGACCTATGAAAAAAAGCATGAGTTGAATGTCGGCCTCGACATGGGATTCCTCGACGACCGCATCACTCTTTCGATGGACGCCTACCGGCGCAATAATTTCGACCTGATCGGCAACGTTGTAACAATGGGTTTGGGCGGTGCCGTGGATAAGCAGGGTAACGTCGCGGAGATGAAATCGCAGGGTGTGGAACTTTCGCTTTTCACCCGCAATATCGAACGTAAAGACTTCAAATGGCAGACCAATTTCATCTTTGCCTGGATGGACAACGAGGTAACCAAACTCAAAACCATGACGCGCATGATCGATTATATCACCGGCACAGGTTACTCGATGGAAGGTACGCCGCGCGGTTCGCTCTTTTCCTTGAAATTCAAGGGACTTAACGAGATGGGCATCCCGACGTTCCTCGCCGCTGACGGCAGCATTACCTCGACGAACATCCAGTTCCAGGAGACTGTGAATATGAGCAACCTCGTCTATGAAGGTCCTGTCGATCCTACCATCACGGGCAGCCTGGGTAATATCTTTAAGTGGAAGGGATTCACGCTTAACGTCTTCATGACCTACTCCTTTGGAAACGTCGTCCGTCTCGATCCGATTTTCTCGAACGGTTATTCCGATCTGACGGCCATGCCCCGGGAATTCGCCAATCGCTACCTCAATCCCGGCGATGAACGACGGACCAATGTCCCGGTTATCGCCAGCACGCGACAGAATAACGATATTTCCAATCTCTATGTCGCGTACAGCGCCTACAATTACTCTGATGTACGGGTCGCCAAGGGCGATTTCATCCGCATGAAAGAGATCTCGCTCTCGTACGATTTTCCGCAATCGGTCACTTCGAAATTGCGCATGAGCGGATTGTCGCTCAAATTCCAGGCAACCAACCCGTTTTTGATCTATTCGGACAAAAAGCTGCAAGGCCAGGATCCCGAGTTTTTCAATACGGGAGGTGTTGCAGTACCGATGCCCAAACAATTCACGCTGACGCTTCGTGTCAGCTTCTAAACCCGCTCCGCCATGAAAATCAAACAACTGATATCACGCATAATGCTTCTCGGCGCCGGTTCGCTCACACTCGCTGCCTGCAACGATTTCCTCGACGAACTGCCCGACAACCGTACTGAGCTCGATACGCCGGACAAAATCAACCGGCTGCTCGTGTCGGCCTATCCTTCACGCAGTTTCACCCGCATGTGCGAAATTGCATCGGACAACTGCGACGACATGGGAGCGAACAATCCTAACACCAGCCTGCTGCTGGAGCACAACAGCTACTGGATGGACATGAACGAGGCCGAGAACGATAGCAACAAAAATACCTGGCAGGCCTACTACTCCGCGATTGCCGCAGCCAACACCGCTCTGGAAGCGATCGAAAAACAGGGTACGCCCAAAGAATTGCTTCCGGCCAAAGCCGAAGCCCTGCTTTGCCGGGCCTATTCGCATTTTTGCCTCACGATGCTCTATTGTCTCCCTTATCATCCTGAAAAAAGTGGCGAATACCTGGGAGTCCCTTACATGGAAGCTCCCGAAACGACGCTCAATCCGGTTTATCACCGGGACAATCTCAAGGAGGTATATGAGAAAATCGACCGGGATATCGAGGAGGCGCTTCCTCTGGTCAGCGATGTCAACTATGCGGTTCCGAAGTACCACTTCAACCGCAGCGCCGCCTATGCCTTTGCCACGCGCTTCAACCTCTATTATCTGAAGTGGGAAAAGGTGGTCGAATACGCCTCCGAGGTCCTCGGCAGTGCCCCTTCGACCGTCATGCGCGACTGGGCGGCAGTCAAGCAGCTGGCCTGGGACGGCTCGGTCCGCACCCTCGACTACATCAGCGTCGGACACTCGTTCAACCTGCTGATGATTCCCATGGTGACCGGTAACGGATCGCTTTTTAACGCCTGGAGCAACTCCGGCGCGCGCTTCACTCACAACTACCGCGTCGCCAAGAGGGAGACCTACCGCGCGAAGCGGCCGATGGGCGGTCCGTGGGACCGGTGGAAGGACAACTGCATCGAAAAGGTCTACCAGCATCCTCCTTTCATTTGGCAGGACAACGATGTCAACAAGATCTACATGCCCAAATGGCCCAACCAGTGGGAGGTAACCGACCCGGTAACCGGCGTAGGAATCGGTCGTTCGACGATGGTGGCGTTCACAACCAATGAAACGGTGTTGAGCCGTGCAGAGGCCTATGTCCATCTCAAGGAGTACGACAAGGCAGTTGCCGACCTCAATGCCTGGATCGGCTCTTTCTATCTGGTCGGACAGAACGGCATCGAATCTCTGACCCGCGAACGCATCGCCGAGGTCTACGGTGATCCGTCATCGGATCGATACATCGCCGAATACACCGCTTTGGAGCCGACATCGCGCAAGCCGCTCCATCCCCACGGCTTTACAGTCGAGGCTGGTGAACAGGAGCACCTTATTCAGACCACGCTCTTTTGCCGCCGCATTGAGACCATCGCCGACGGACTGCGTTGGGGGGACATCAAACGCTACGGCATCGTGATTGATCGTTTCGACGACTCGGCCTACAACGATGACAATACAACCGGATTCACTGTTGCGGCCACGCTCGGCGAGAAAGATCTTCGACGTGCGCTCCAACTGCCTCAAGAGGTTATCACAGCCGGATTGGAGGCGAATCCCCGCAATGAGAATCGTCCTGACCATCCGTTCTGCCAATAACCAATTCACTAAATATTTATATTGAATTATGAAACCGACAATCATATCCCTGTTCTTGCTTCTGCTTGTCTCAGGCGCTACGACCTCATGCGACAAGGACGAACCGGACGGCAAAAGCATCTTTGTCGATCCCGCCGAGGAAAAGACCGAGTTCGATTTCTGGCTCGACCGGCACTATACGGAACCTTACAACATTCGTTTCGAATACCGCATGCCTGACCGCGAAACCCACTTCAACTACTGGGTCTCGCCGCCGCCCGTGGACAAATCGATCGAGGTGGCCAAACTGATCAAATACTCGACGCTTGACGCCATGGCGGAACTGATGTCCGATCAGAAAGATCCATTGCTCTTCGCAAAGAGTTATTTCCCGCGGGTACTCTATTTGGTGGGCAGTTTTGAGATCAGCAGCACCGGGAACACCGTGCTGGCATCGGCTGAAAATGGCCTTCAAATCAATGTTCTCGGCGTAAAATTTTTCGACCGGGAAAAGGACAGCGAACGAATCGCCGGAACGATGCTTCACGAGTTCATGCATATCCTCGATGGTACATATCCCGTACCGAGCGACTACGATACCATTACGCAAAGCGATTACGTGGGTGACAAGTATGCCCAAAGCGGTAATGACTACATGGAGCTGGGCTTCGTTTCGAAGTATGCACGTTCGAGTCCCGCAGAGGACATCGCCGAAACGGGCGGACGCCTGATCAGCATGAGCGAGGAGGAGTGGGAGGCGATGCTCTCCTCGATCGAAAGCGCGGACGGCCGCGCCAAAATCGAGAAGAAGCGCTCGATTCTCATCGCATGGCTCCGCGACGATTTTGGCGTGGACGTTGCGAAGTGGAGCGACATCTACCTGCGCCGTCTTTCCGAACTCGGAGACATCGACTGGACAAATCTTGAAGATTAAACTGAATGTATGAAAAAGAGAATCAATATATTACTGCTGGCTGGGCTGTTATTCTCAGCCGTTGCATGCGACGATTCGGAAAATAACTTCAGCGAGTCGACCTCGACCCGGATCGAGCAGACGCTTGAACGCTACAAATTCGCATTGCAGGCCGGGAAGACATGGGTGATGGAGTATTTCCCTGACGAGAATCTCGGTTATGGCGGTTGGATTTATATCGTCGAATTCCAGGATGACCGTATGGTTAAGGCCTGGTTCGAGGGGAGCACTTTCGTCGAAGCCGACCCGCTGCGGACGGAATCGGAATATCGGGTCGAATTCTCGACCGGTCCCATGCTGAAATTTGCGACCCATAACGATTACCTGCATTTCTTCTCGTTTCCCGGAGACAACGGCGCCGGCTACCAAGGATGGAAAGGAGATTACGAATTCACGTTCATGTCGCTCTCTCCGGCTTTCGATGAAATCATTCTGCGGGGCATTAAAACCGGCAACCGGATTCGCATGACGCCGCTTTCGGGACAATACACGCCGGAGAGTTACCTCGAAACCATCCGCAGCAGCCAATTGGCGATCACCGAGACCGAATTCAAGGTAATGGCCAATGGCGAACAAATCGGGACACTCACGCGGCCCAACGCGACGCTGACGACCAATTTCCGGCAATATGCCGCCAGCAAAGTTTGGTCGTTCCGCTACAGTTATCGCCAACAGGCCTTCGACGATTATGGACGGCCGAAGGTGGACGAACATGGGAAACCGGTCTACGAAACGGTCGAAGCCAATGATCCCGTCAGCGTCATCTATCTGCCGGACGGCATCATGCAGTTTTACGCCCCCTACACGTTCCGGGGTGAATTGTTCGGACTCCCGAACCAGACGGTGCAAACCTTCAAATGGCAATTGGGACCTACCTCGGCATCGGATTGTTACGTTTGCACCGACTCGTTTCTCGACATCAAATTGGTTCCGTGATCCTTAAGAAATGTTTATTCGGTCCGGATGCCGTCTGCCGGCTCCGGACCTTTTTCCTTTAAAACCGATGAAACACTTCTCTTTCTTTCTGACGCTCCTCCTGCTGACGGCCTGTACCAGAGACCCGGAATCCGGCCCGGCTCCCGGCGTCGGACAAACCCCGATGCAGGAGTTTTACATACCCGGCGTATTCCGTATTAAGCTGCGCGAAACGGCAGCCGAACTCGACACCCGTGCCTTTACCCGCAGCGGTTCCGGCTCGGGAATCGCTGCATTCGATGCCGCCGCCACCCGTGCCGGGGCAACTGCCGTACAGCGTGTCTTTTCCGATGGCGACCGTTTCCGCGAACGCCGCCGCAGGGCCGGACTTCATCTGTGGTACGACGTTCATTTCTCCGGGGCGATTTCTGTCGCCGAGGCCATGGAACGCTTCGGCCGGGTGGATGAAGTCGAGTGCATCGAACCTGTTCCGCGTATGGTTCCCGCCGGGGCGACGGTCTCGCAAGCCGATTTCAGCCGCACCTCAGGTTCGGACAATGTCGCAATCCCCGGATTCGATGATCCGCTGCTGGTCAATCAGTGGATTTACCACCGGGTGGGCGCTGCGGTCGGATCGACGGCCGTGGCCGACCTCAACATTTTTCCGGCATGGAGCGTCAGCACCGGACATAAAGACGTCGTCGTCGCCGTGGTGGACGGCGGCATCGACTATACGCATCCCGATCTGGCAGCGAATATCTGGCGCGACGGACAGGGCGCCTGCGGCTACAACTTCTGCCGCCATAATACGGAGATCACTCCCAGCAGCCACGGCACGCATGTCGCAGGTACGATCGGCGCCGTCAACAACAACGGCATCGGCGTCTGCGGCATCGCGGGGGGCGACGGAACGCCCGGAAGCGGTGTGCGGCTGATGAGTTGCCAGATTTTCGACGAACCGGGACGCGATGCCGCGACGATCGAGGAGATCATGGTCTGGACGGCCGACCATGGGGCCGTCATCAGCCAGAACAGCTGGACTTATGTCCCCGGTCTTCCGGACTTGTCGCAGTCGGGCAAAGCAGCCATCGACTATTTTATCAAGTATGCCGGGTGCGATGAGAACGGCAATCAGACAGGTCCCATGAAAGGCGGCATCGTCATTTTTGCCGCGGGCAACGACGGCATTTCCGACCCGGTGTTCCCGGGAGCCTACGAGAAAGTGGTGGCCGTAGCGTCGCTGGGCATCGACGGCCGTAAGGTCGCCGGGTCCAACTACGGTTCGTGGATCGATCTCGCGGCTTTGGGCGGCCATGCTACCGGCGACGAACGATTTCGCGTTTTCAGCACCACGACGAACGGCGGTTACGGTTACTCCGCAGGAACCTCGATGGCCGCGCCACAGGTTTCGGGCATTGCGGCCTTGGCTGTCGCCGCATTCGGTGTGCAAAGACCGGGGTTCACCAGCGAGAAATTGCGGGAAATACTCGTGGGTTCGGGCCGAAAGCAGTTTACGGAAACGATCAATCCCGAGTATGCCGGAATGCTCGGTAACGGACTGGTCGATGCCGAATACGTTCTTTTCTATGATACCCGGCCGGATCCGGTCGACGAACGTACGATTGCGGTTTCGGGATACCGCACCCATGTGAAACTGTCGTGGCGTGTTCCGCGATGCTATCTGGAGCGTCCGGTCTCATCATTCGACGTTTACATCGACACCCGGACATTTTCGGCCGCTACGGTCGACGACATTCCTGCTACGGCCGTCAGACACACTTTTGCTTCCGATGCGAGTCTCGGTGAAACTTTTGCCTGCCGAATCGAGGGGCTGGAACCGCGGCAAATTTATTGCTTGGCAATCGTCGGCCGAAGTCCGTCGGGCGTTCCGTCCCGCCCGGCCGTCATCTCCGTTCGGACCGGAGAAAATACCCCGCCCGAGGCAACCGCTTCCATTCCGAACCTCTTTCTGCAAAGTGACGACAAAGCGGGCAGGAGCATCGATCTTCAACTTTATTTTGCCGATGCCGATGCTCCGGGCGATCGGCTCTCCTACTTCGTTTCGCCTTCCGCGGAAAAGGTCGTGGAGTGCCGCGTACAGAATTCGGAACTGCTCGTACGGCCCTGCGCCGCGGGCTGCACGACGCTGACCGTAACGGCAAGAGACCTCGACGGCGCCGCGGCGACTTCGGAATTCCAGGTGATCGTCGACGGTACGGGCGTTGCGATGGAGCTTTTCCCCAACCCATGCCGTGATGTACTCAACGTACGCATTCCGGACGCCGAGGGCGATTTTCCCATCCGGTTCCACAATGCGGCGGGGCAGCAGGTGCTCGCTACGCAGGTTTCGATCCGCGCCAGCGACAACGGTAACACGGGGCGCATCGACGTATCCGGGCTTTCTCCCGGGACTTACAGCTGCACGGTCGAGTGCCGCGGCCGCAAACTCAACAGCCATATCATCAAACGATAACCGCAAACACCATGTCTATCTGTCAATCAATCAGATACTTTTCCGCGACATTTCTTTTCGCGACAGGCGGTTATGCGGCGCAAGCCCAGACCTCTGATGCCGGGATCATGCCGTTCCTCGGCCTGGAAACCAATGCCCGTACAGCCGGTATGGCAGGGGCCGCGACAGCAGTTACGGACAATCCGTTGGCCGTTTACGCCAATGCCGCGTTAAGTCTCATCGGCGAACGACATGCCGGAGGCACTCTGTTCTCCGGACCTTGGAATACGGCTTTCGACAGCGCCAATGTGCTTTACGGCGTGGGGGGATTTTATACTCCCGACTCGCGGAACGCCCTGTTGGCCGGAGTGCGTTATTTCCGCGGACCTTCGGTCGGGTTGACCGACGAACAGGGATTTCCCGCCGGAACGGCCCGTCCGCAAGACCTTTCGGCAGAGGTCGGTTACGGCCGTCGGATCGGCCGGAATCTGGCGTTTTCGCTGACGGTCCGTTACGTCCGTTCCGATCAGGGATTCGGGGAGAAACCGATGCAAGGCGTCTCGTTCGATATCGGTGCGGCCTATCGCGGGACGCTCCGCGCTGTGGAGGGTGCCCGCTGGATCGTCGGGCTGCGGCTGGCCGACATCGGCCCCGATGTGAAAGCCTCCGACGGAGAGCGCTGTGGCCTGCCGATACGCGGGTCGCTCGGAGGTTCGCTCCATCTGCCTTTTCGCTCGAACCACATGCTCTGCGTCGCCCTCGATTTGAGCCACCAGTTCCGGGGAGGGATCACCGGTCTGGCTGCAGGGGCAGAATATACCTTTTTTCGGCACGGTGTCGTGCGCGGCGGATACCACTTCGGTCAGAAGAACAAAGGAACAGGCAATTACGCTTCGTTGGGTTGCGGATTCATTGCAGGCCCCGTGCGGTGCGACGCCGCATGGCGCTTGGGCAGCGATAGATTCAACCCGCTCAACGACACGTTTCTCTTTTCGGTCGGATTTCTGTTGTAAACGGCGGTCGGCATCCATACGAAAGAAGCAGCATCTTCCGATGCTGCTTCTTTTTTCGTTGCAGGTCTGCTACTCGTCAATCCGGATACAGCGGATCGCCGCACCTCGGTCGGAATAGGTGTTCTGCGATTTGCAGGTAACACTCCGTTTGGTCTCATCGCTCGGGAATCCGACATCCGTTACGAAAGCTCCGACGTGCCCCCATGGGTTATAATCCGGCCCATCGACATAATAGGTCGCACAGGAACCTCCCCACGTATTTCCGTTGCAGGAGCCGTCCGAATTGTGCCAGTGCTGCGCACCTCCCGTCAGTGGGAAGAACCACTTGCCATCCAGCCAGATACCGCGTCCGGTCTTCGAAACGTCGACCACAGCGTTAGGCTTTTCATTGTCGGTCAGCGCCATCCAGGCCTGCTTGCTCATCACCTTCCAGCCCCGGGGACACGGGTCGTAAATCGTCTTTACACCGTGCGCATCCTTCGACGGATTACCCCAGGCAGCCAATCCGGCCTTATCGGTCAGGTAATTTTCATTCTTGTAAAGCCAGAGGTGGGGGTTGGCCCGGCCCAGGTCGAATGCATCCTGCGACACATAACCCGTTCCGAGCGCCGTGTTGATGTCGATGGCGACCGTCGCCTTCGTATTGCCGATAATCTGGTGATGCGCCTCTCGGCCCCATGCTTCAAAAGTACCTCTGTCCAGCGCGGGAATTGGCGTATAGGCCGGAGCGAACCACAATCCGGTCATGTAATAGGCATTGCCGCTCATATAATCCGGCAGACCCGGGAACGGATCTTTCCGGCCCCACTGGTAACAGTTGCCCGAGGTCCAGGCCAGGTTGACGGACTCCTGCTGCTGGTTAGGCTTGATGTCGGCCTGCGACCAATCGATCACGGCGCCCAAATTGCGGCCCATGAAGGTATAGCCGCCCTTTACGATGCAATTCTCCGCTGCATCGGGGTCATAGCCCTCTGAGAACACGATATTCCAGCTCCAAAGAACTTCTGCATTCAAGATGCGGTTATCCGCGTCGGCCTCGATCTGGTCGTAGTTAAGTTCTTTGTCAATGGCCACAATCACCACATTGCCGTTGACGAATGTTTCGGGCGTATCGAAATGGATATAGCCGTCCTTCTTGAGTTTCACACTGTTGAGCACCACGGGAGACGCCTGTATCCACGGCAGATAGCTCGTCTGCAAACAATTGTACCACAGTACGAGGGCAGCTTTCGGTTCGATTTTGAGATCCTCCTCCGTGTAGGAGAGGTCGCCGCAAGTCAGCGCCTTGCCGTTACCTTTCACGTCGGCACGGAAGCGATAGAATGTATTGGCCGCATTGACATAATAGGTGTTGGCTGTACCGTCTGCGCTCAAATCGATGACGGGAAGCGCATCCTCAGGGTCGAGCGTAGCTTCCCCTTCGACAACCACCGTTTTGCCTGCGGGAATACCTCCGTCGGACGGAGCCTTCACGGTGGCGAAGATGTACTCTTTGCCATTGACGAGAGCGACGGCTTCGAATGTTTCACCGGCATGTCCGGGTGTTACGACCAAATGCAGCACCAGTGCCTCGGTGTCGGACGTATTGCCTGAACAGTCGAGTCGCACGGCATTGGAAACCACAGCTTCGGAGACGTTCACTTCACCCGTGCGCAGATCGACCGTGGCGTTTTCCATCGATACGGCGGCATTTTCGTTCGAGACGCAACGGAAAATCACGCCCTCGAGTTTTGCCCGCAGGTCGGTCGTCAGCCGGATTTCGAGTGCTGAAAAAAGATGCTTGAATTGCAGGTTGACGGCGTTGTCACCCTTTTTGATCCCGCACGTAACGGCATAGAGAAAATCATGGGCTGCCAAAGTCGCCAACGGATCGCTTTCCGAACGAGTCTGCACAGCGGGCACCGACACCGGGACGGCCGTTACATCGACTGCGGCTCTGTCCGTATAGGGATAGTAGGCATAGAAATCGTGATCGGACGTTTCATCAGCCCAGCGGATCACATTGAGCCGGGAAGCAGCTGTAAAATCGCTCGTCGCTCCCGACACAGCCGCCTTGTAGGCGAAATTGGCTCCCAGGTTCTTGCCGCCGGACTCGGCGAAAAGGCCGATCAGATCGTTTTTGACCCAGTTCACCCGGAGCGCTGTTTCCGTATCCTCATAGGAGGTCCGGACTTTGGGACCGACAGTTGATCCCGAGAAAAGGATCTCGCCCTCCTGCGGTGTCGGCGACATGATGTCGCCGTTTCCGGCGCATGCGACCGTCAGCAAGGCGGCCAACAGAATTATATAGTTTCGTTTCATCGTGTTCTAAATATTTTAAGGTTACTCCCAGCCTTCCCATTTGTCGAGGTCATCAATCTGTCCGTCGCCGTCAGTTGCATTTGGATCGAAGAGTGCTTTGTCGACGGCTTTCTTAAGGATTTTCTCCATTACGGCATAACCTGCCGCACTGGGATGCACACGGTCGTCCGGTGTCCAGGAGTATTCGAGTTTCAGTCCGTTCTGATCGTCTTTGAGCGCAGAATGGTAGTCGGCATAAACGAAGCCCCTCTCTTCGGCATACTGTTTCAGCAGCCTGTTTAACTCGACAACACGCTGTCCAAGATCGGCATGAGCGGCATTCCACTCCTCGCTCTGCCACCAGATCCGGTTGGCCGGGGGCGTCGAGCCAATGACTACCTTGAAACCTCTTGCAGCGCCTGTTTCGGCCATCAGCCGGATGTCTGCGAAAACTCGTTCGATCGAGCAGGGCTGGCCGTCGTTCTCAGCCAGGTCGTTGACCCCGCAGGCGATGACCACGCACGCCGGATCGTTGACAATTACGTCGTTATAAAAACGCGCGCTGATCTGGAGCGAGGTCTGACCGCTGATGCCCTTGGGCAGGTAGTCGTTGTCGGAAAAGAAGGTCTTGTTGTCGGTACGTCCCTGCCATACTTCCGTAATGGAGTTGCCGATCAGTACGGCTCGCGGACCCTCCAGACGCCCTTTGGGCATTGCCGTCGTCTGCTCGCGAACGCAGCGCAGCTGGTAGCCGGCTCCCGTATATGAGTTGTAGGACGAATATCCGCCCAGACTACCCTGGACCGGGTAATAGTTGCCGCTGGCACTGGAACTGGTCAGCACGAGCATCTTGTTGGTGAGCGAACGGATATGGCTGCCGTTGAAGGCCGACTGCCGCTGTCCGGTATAGGGGAAATAGAGATCGTATGCACGAGAGTAACGCCCGAACGGTTTTTCATCGAGTTCCGCAACGCTGCCGAGGGCGAAATCGAGGGCTTCGGGCGGCGCCACTTTCCAGCCCGCGGGACACGGGTCGTAAATGCTCTTCAGATTGTCGCCGACGTATTCGCTTCCCCACAACCAGAACCATCCGGTCTGATTCTCAGCCGAACCTGTATTATTGAACCACGAATAGGAGGGGGTGTGCCAGTTGTCGGCCTGAACGCCGCTGACCTCTTTGGCCATCCAACGGTAGGGATATTTCACCGACAGGGCAACGGCGTCATCGACGGTCTTGTCACCCACGGCATAGGCGTTATTCGCACCGATCTTGCCGAACATCATGTTCCGGGCGCCCCAACTCTCGGAGGAATAATCCTGTTGCAATTCTTCGATAGGCGTATAAGTTGGAAGTCCCCAGTACATCTCGCTGCCGAATCCCGTGTCGTCGTACTCCGCAGCTGCCGGGAACGGGTCCTTGCGCCCCCACTGATAATAGTTGCCTAAAGCCCAAGCCGCAACGCGTTTATCCGAGGAGTTCATCGCCTCGCGTCCCGCCATGGCGCCCAGATTACGGTCCATCATCATATAACGGCCGACCTGTCGCGCTTCGGCGTCGCAATCGTAATTCTCGACAGCCCAGATATTCCAGCTCCAAAGGACTTCGCCGCCGGCATCATAAGCTGCAATCAGGGCATTGCCGGGAACGAACTCGGCCGGGGTAGTGAAGTAGACGTTACCTTCCCAGTCGTCATACTCTACGGATTCGATAGTCACGGGGCTTTCGCGTACCCAGCCGTCGGCCGTTTTCGGCGAATTGTACCACACGAGTTTTGCCGCCATAGGCTTGATAGCCAGATCAGTCTCGGAGTAGGATTTGGTTACCGGATGGCCGTCTACCGAGTACGAGTAGGTGCGCGGCGCCCCGTTGCCCTTGGTCGTTGCACGGAACTTATAGGTCGTACCGGGTTTGGTTATCAGATAAGTGTTCGCCGTACCGTTAGCGCTCAAGTCCTCCGCGATGCGCTGTGGAAATTCGTAACCCAATGAGAATATGGTCAACCGTCCGGCAGGAATTCCGGTTTCGGGAACGGTCACCGATCCCAGCGACAGATGCTTTTCTCCGTAATCGACCAGCACTTCCAGCGTTTTTCCAGCTTCTACGGGATTCACAGCCAGGAAAAAGCTCGTCGGCGTGCGTGAAATCGTCGCTTGTCCTTCGATTTCATAGTTTATCTCGGCTGCCGTCTGCTCTCCAGGTGTTACCGCCCCGTTCCGCAGATTCAGCGACCCCGTTTCGAAAGCCAATATCCCGCCGTCGATACTGCGCAACGTTATGTTCTTGACATCCGATAATGTCCGGTCGGCGGCAAGTCGGAGTTCGATGACCGCAGCAACGCTTTCGAATGGCAAGGATACGGTTTCGACAGGATCTTTCACACCCTTGCTCACGGCATATAAATTGACCAGTTTTTTCAGATGCTTCGTAGCGCCCGCCGCTCCTTTCTGTTTCGCAGCAATCGCCACCGGAACAGCCGTCAAATCATCGTATGTCGTACGATAAGGATAATAGGCGTAGAAATCGCGTGAGGCAGCACCGGCGCTCCACACGATTCGCCGGTCCTGCGAAGGACAGACGAACTGCGTATTTGCCGCCGATGAAAAGGCCGCATAATAAATATTGGCATGCTCGACGGTCTCGCCGTCGGCTGCAAACAGCCCGATCCGGTCTACATCGGCATTCCAGATCAGATCAAGCCCTTTTTCAGCCGGGTCCACAGTCTTGAATGAAACCGATCCCTGGAATGAGACCACATCCGGATCAGATGATCCATTCTGCGTGGGATCTTTTTGACAGGCCGCGATAACCACCGTCAAAAATAAAAGTGTTAAGAGTCGCAGTTTCTCCATAATTTGAGGTTGAAATTTAAGGTTGGTGTCATTGGAACCCTCTCGACGTTCAAAAATACCAGATACGGCAAGTTCCAAATGATATTTCAAATATACGCAGACCTCATTCCTCACAGGGCGAAAATCGTACATAATAAGGCCAATTTTAGTTGCCAGACTATAGAAGGCACCTTGGCTGCATCCTGATTGCTCTGTTTCATAGTCCTTAATACGGAAAAACTCCGTAAAATAATCCACTCTGAATATTTCGTCTCTGTGTAAAAGATCGAAATCTTAATTAATCAGAGCTGTATTTTTAGAGACCTGATTGGACCCTTTTTTGTTAATAGCAATATGAACAGAACGGAAGACTTTCCCAAACTATGGATCGGCTCTTTCATCAAGATATGTCTGGTTAATTTCCTCATTTTCGTTAACTTTCATGCGCTGCTGCCCACGTTCCCTTTTTTATCTCCTCTCTGGGTGGAGATGCCGTGGCCATAGGGCTGGCAACAGCGTTGTTCAGCATCGCGCCCATCCTGTCGAGACCCTTCGTGGGATGGCTCGTCGACACTCAAGGCCGTCGCTTCGTCCTTATATGCGGACTGGCAGGAATCGCGTTCGTCCCGATGGGGTATTTCATCTCGGCAGGCATCGCCACAGTCGACACGCCGTTAAAGCTCGGCGAATTGTTCGAACCGATGTCCGTGCCGGCCGCTGTTACACAACTCTTCTTCATGATGGCATACGGAGTAGTCGAGGTATATGTCGCGATCTATGCCGTACTCCACTGTCTGCCCAGCGAAGGTATTTATTTCATCGGCATTGCCGTAGCTGGGACGTGTGGTGGTAAGTCCGGTGAGGCGCGACTGGTGTACACAGGAAATGCAGCTATTATCACCGGGATACTTCTGCTGGTATTCGCGCACAACATACCGTGCTACCTGTTGTTGTGGCAGCACTGCTGGGATACAGTTTCGGAGCTGTGCAGTCTGCCCTGCAGACCATGGCCATGCTTGTCGAAAGACGAGGTGCCGCAAGCTCTACGTTTTTCGTGGCTTTCGATTTCGGGATTGCATTGGGAGGATTTTAGCAGGATTACTCGTGAAATACCGGGGATATGACGACATGTTCCTCGGCATGCTCTTGGTATTGCTTCTTTCTATAGTATTACATTACTTGTTCGGGCGTCGACACCCTTCGTCTTCCCCCCCCTCCCAAAAAAAAAGAATACGGCATGAACCGGATAACGCGTAAGTCAGACATCTTCGGTCGAATATGTTTCAAACCGACATACCTGTTTTAATTTCAAGGATTTATACGATAAACAATATGTTATTGATGCGGTTTTCGTTTTTTCGCCTCTGTATTATCCTTTGCTGTTCCTCATACGCCTTCGTATCAGCCAAATCCAATAGGGTGTCGGCAGCTTCGGTCAGGGGATTGGTCGTATGACTTTGCGGGTCGAGTTTTCGTTCCGGATATCGCTGTTCTGCAACCTGACATTCCTCTTTCGGTGCCGGATACAAGTCGTTGAAGACATTGGCTGAAAACTCCTTTCCCAGTACCGATCCGTTGGCGACGATACCTGCATTGTGGTCGATAAACGTCACGCCGTAGATTCTGCCAATCGGATTGATGCGGAAGATTGCGTCGATGTTTTCCGTTTTGAGCAGCCGCCGGAACTCTTCCCGCGTGTTATGCGGGCTCATGGCATCTTTGACTGTTTGTCGCCGTTGGTCGAGCGCTCCCGGTTCTTTCAGTTTGTCTTTCGACATCCCGTAATACTTTGAAGGCCTTATAGCCGATATCCTTTCCGATACGACTCGACTTGAACGGCGTTCCGACACCATAGCCGTCATCGGTCAGGGCACTCATGCGCTCCATGTACTCGCAGGCGATTTCCCGAAGCTGTCCGTCTGTCAGTTTGTCCTCCGGTGAGGGGTTCGGCAAAACATAGAAGACCGTATTGGTCATCCGTCGGTTGGCTTCGAGGTACGGCAGGAAACTCTCCATGCAGGCGTCGACATCCATTCGCCTGTGTTTGTCGAACGGCTCCAGCATCTTTTGCCAATAGAGGATTTCAGCTTCATCCCGGTCTACTTTCTCCTTGTTGTAGTACAGAGTCCCGCCGGGTGTTGCCCCCGACCTTATATTCGCAACCATTCCTTAGCTTGTTTTGCGAGGTTCAGAATCTCGATACTAAGGGTCTTCAACTCGCGAGTCCGTTGTTCCAGTGCGGCGATCTGATGCGGAATCGTGACGTTGGAAAAGTGCGAATTGACAGCTTTTACAATCTGATTATAGTTATTTGCGAGTTTCTGAAATTGGGAATAAAAGTCATTCAAACGGGCGACGAACTGCACCTTCGAAGGATCGCGTCTGACGACAACGAACTCCTCGGCGAAGATTCTTTTGACGATAAAACGGCTGCGGTTATGCTCCGATCCGGCTTTGCAGAGCAGTTCGTTGAAGCGGATGTTCTGCTCTTCATTGAGGCGGAAAGAGTATTTATAGCTCAGCGTTCGGGGCTTCTTTCCGGTCTTGTCTGTCAGTTTTCTGTTAGTATCCATAATATCGGTTCAAAAGGCGTTCGACTGGGGAGAACGCCCGGCCTCGCAGAGCAAGGACCTTTGTCGGACAAATGCCAATTTGTCGGACAAAGGTACAGCTCGCTGTTGTCTGGCGACAACAAAAATCCGCGTCGGAGAATCTCTGACTGAAGTTTTGAAAAGCCTCCGCTACGGCCTCCGAGGACGGGTCTTTCCCGGTGCAATATTACAACCCTGCGGGCTGTCCCGTCCTGAAAAAGGTTTACAGTGATTGATAATTAAAGATAAACATTTTGGTTCAAAAAATATTGTCCTGATA
>ENA-UESG01000850-UESG01000850.1-human-gut-metagenome-genome-assembly--contig:-NODE-850-length-24291-cov-7.022838_pt1 | contig 24291 bp, 17 predicted proteins | sample MGYA00243002_ERZ508003 | MGnify/ENA primary metagenome ERZ508003 (study PRJEB26167, sample SAMN06115514) | human gut metagenome | host: Homo sapiens | place: China:Shanxi | collected 2015-12-02... | reverse complement strand
CTGCACTCCCTGCGTGGGCGAGCTTGCCGAGCTGGATGCGCTGAATAAGGACCTCGAGGAGAAGGGCGGCGCACTCATCGGTGTCAACACCTTCACGCTGGGCGGCGACGAGGCAGCGATTTCTGAGGCGAAGGACGTGCTGGCCAAGAAGGGCGTCACCTATCAGAATGTGTATTTTGACTCAGATGGTGAGGCGGGAAAGTTTGCTGCCAACATCTTTGCTTATCCCACTACCTATGTGGTCGACCGCAACGGCAATATCGTGGGCGACCCCATCGTAGGTGCTATTACGGAACCGAAGCAGGCGGAGGCACTGCAAGCCCAGATCGACAAGGCACTGTCCGCCGATAAGGGCTGACCCAAGATTTTTAGAAAGTGTCTATGATGAAGAAAAAAACATCGTAAGCCGGCACATTCTGCGCGCCATTGCATCGCCTCTGGCAAGCAAGCGCCTATCCTATCGAAATGGCCTTTGAGGGTGAAACCGGAGCATCAGAGGGGTGTTCATCCTTGGAGACCCCTGCTCCATCAAACAGGGATTGGACGAACACCTATTTCTTCAGCGGCGGTTTCGCCGTAAAGTGTTCGCTCTGATCCGCAGCAGAAAAGCGCCGTCTTGGAAGTGATTCCGGGACGGCGCTTTTTACTATCCGCACATTCGATTTCCGCTATTCCTCCTGCTGCTGTGATTACAGAAAGGAACGGGAGGTTATGCGAATGGAGAGATTCGTCGCAGATGAACGATGCCGTTGCCTGCGGACATTCCTTTGCGTAATACAATAACCGCAGAATCAAATGAAAACTAAACGGCCTGAGCCCTGTGCAGTACAGGATTCAGACCGTTGGGGCCGCTTAATTTGATTTTTGTCTAACTTTTGGGGTTCATTTCAAAATTGACGGTGAGCCTTATTTTATGCCAGATTTTTAACGATAACTCGCTATAAAAATCTTATGCTCTCGGGTTTTTAATAGCAGCCTGAGCGGGTGCCAAAATTACAGAGCGTTCGGAGTAACGATGATACGTTATTTGTGAATTTCCAGTGTGTTTTACCCCATCTCCGCAATGATCTTCTCCAAATTTTCTTCCTGCAAATAGAATTCCGGCAGTTTTGCCTTGTCATATAGAACGAATGGGCGGCGTTTGCAAGGAGCAGTCATACACAAAACGCCCCCGGCTTCCTGTCATGGAAACCGGGGGCGCTGCGGTTTTATGGGAAACGCCTCAGGCGCTACAAAGCCTCAGTGCAGCAGAGAGCTGACCCATGCCCGGGCGGCCGTCTTGGCCTGGAGCTTATTGTACATCTTCAGGGTGGTGTTGTACACCTTCTGGCTCATGGCATTGCTGGCGTTGGTGGCGGCAGCCTGCTTGGCCTCAAGCGTGTCGGCGGCGGCAACGGCTGCCTTCATATCGGCGTAGTCGGCCATGATCTCCTGCTGGAGCGCGGCATAGCTGGCCTTGGCTGCTGCCCGATCCTTTGCGGTGACCTGATTGCCATTGCTGCCGTAGGTCAGCAGGTTGGAGAGGGCGTCACGCACGCCGTAGAAGGAGTCGGTCCAGTCGTCCGGGTAGGTATAGTAGCGGCCCTTGGCATCCTGATACCAGACGCCCTCGGTGGGCTGCTCGTCGGAGCGGGTGACCGTGTGGACCGAGACCTTGTAGACATCTGCGGTGTCGGTGGTCAGCATCGGATAGTAAGGGACGAAGGCGTTGTACACGTCGTCGTCAAAAGCGGTCCACTCGGTAATGGCGGTGTTCAGATCGCCGGTGGCGCTCACCTGGAACAGATGAGTCTCCACATTGCCCGTCTTGCCGATGGGCTCGGTCTGAAAGAAGTGGATGGAATCCTCCACCGAGAACTTCTTGGTCAGCTGGATGTTGGAGTAGACCGGGACGATGGCACCGTTCTCGCCGACGTTGCTGATAGCAAAGTCGGTCTCGCTGTAGTTGTCCTTCGTAAAGGTGTCGGTGCCGTACAGGTAGTTCAGGCCGGCTGCCATGCGGTCCGATGCGATGTCGCCGTTGTAGGAGGCATCCAGATCGATGACATTGGCAGCGGCGTCGCCCACAAAGGTACCGGCCTTCTGGGCCACGGAGATCAGGTTGGCAGAGGCCACCACATGGTCGGTGTCATCCAGATCGATCTTGCCCATAGCGGCGATGTTGGGCTGCATGAAGACCACGCTGGAGGAGAGCTTCAGGGCAAGGTAGGTGTGGCCCGTCAGGTTCTCCACGAACCAGGTCTCGTTCTGATCGGCAATGAACACGCCGGAGCCGCCGGCTGCACCGGCGTTGTCGTAGATGGAGGTCAGCAGGGCAACACCCTCGCGGGCCGTGGAAGCTTCGCTCAGCAGCACCGTGGTGATCTCGGCTTCCTCAATGCCGTTGTCCACATAGGGGTCTACGCTCAGCACGGCGTCGGTGCCGTAGAGAGACTCGGTGGCAGAGACCATGACGCCCTTCTCGTTGGTGCCAGCCTCCTCATAGGGGGTATGCTCGTGGGTGCTGTCGCAGTCCGGGCAAACACCCAGACCGTTGTCGTCCCGGCGGGCGGTGTAGCGGTAGCTGTCGTGGGTGAAGGTGTAGGTAAAGCCGTAGCAGCCCTCGTACACCTCGCCCGCGGTGTGCTTCCCGGCGGGGCTGATGTTGAACAGCTTGTTGTAATCGTTGGTGCCCAGATCCTCGATCCGGCCAAACATGGTGGTGCCATCCTCGGTGAGGTCGCTGCCGACATAGAGTGCCGTGCAGGCAAAAGCGGAAGGAACCACGGCAAGCGTCATCGCACAGGCGATGAAAGCCGCAGCAATTTTCTTCTTCAAAGACATGATAGTATCGATCCCTCTCTTGTTGATTGTCGGCATTTCGTCGGCGGGTGTTATAATACACCCATTTTAATGAAAATGCAAGTATTTTCCCGAAATTTTAGCATATATTCATTTTTATATTGTATATATTCACGCTGCGTTTTTCATCTGCCCCTCCGTGAGCACAAAAAACCACCCCGGCTTCCTGTTACGGAAACCGGGGTGGTCGTTTGTATTATTTGTGCTTTTTCAAGCGCTCACGCAATTACTTGCGGGGGTTCTTGATAGCAGCCTGAGCGGCGGCCAGACGTGCGATGGGCACACGGAAGGGAGAGCAGCTGACGTAGTCCAGGCCGACGTTGTGGCAGAACTCCACGCTCGTGGGGTCGCCGCCGTGCTCGCCGCAGATGCCCAGGCCCAGGTCGGGGCGGGTCTCACGGCCGTCATGTGCAGCCATCTTGACCAGCTTGCCGACGCCGATCTGATCCAGATGCTGGAACGGATCGCTCTCGTAGATCTTGTTCTCGTAGTATGCGCCCAGGAACTTGGCAGCGTCATCACGGCTGAAGCCGAAGGTCATCTGAGTCAGGTCGTTGGTGCCGAAGCTGAAGAACTCAGCTTCCTTGGCGATCTCGCCTGCGGTCAGGGCAGCGCGCGGGATCTCGATCATGGTACCGACCTGATACTTCATATCAACGCCAGCAGCAGCGATCAGCTCGTCAGCAACCTTGACCACAACGTCCTTGACGAACTTCAGCTCCTTGACCTCGCCAACCAGCGGGATCATGATGTGCGGGGTGATCATGTAGCCGGTCTCAGCGGAGACGTTCAGGGCAGCCTTGATCACAGCGCGGGTCTGCATAGCAGCGATCTCGGGATAGGTAACAGCCAGACGGCAGCCACGGTGACCCATCATGGGGTTGAACTCGTGCAGAGAAGCAACCACGTTCTTCAGGTCATCGAAGGTCATGCCCATATCGGCAGCCAGCTCCTTGATGTCCTCGTCCTTGGTGGGCAGGAACTCGTGCAGAGGGGGATCCAGGTAGCGGATGGTCATCGGGCGCTCACCCATGATGCGGTACATGGCCTCGAAGTCACCCTGCTGGAACGGCTCGACCTTGGCCAGAGCAGCTTCGCGCTCTTCCACGGTACGGGCGCAGATCATCTCACGGACAGCCTTGATGCGGTCCTCAGCGAAGAACATGTGCTCGGTACGGCACAGGCCGATGCCCTCAGCACCCAGGTCAACGGCCTGCTGTGCATCGCGGGGGTTATCGGCGTTGGTCATAACCAGCAGCTGACGGGCAGCATCGGCCCAACCCATGAAGCGGTTGAAGTTCTTGTTGCCGGTAGCGGCCACGGTTGCGACCTGCTCGCCGTAGATGTTGCCGGTAGAACCATCGATGGAGATCCAGTCACCCTCAACGAACTTGTGGCCGTTGATCTCGAAGGTCTTGGCCTCCTCATCGATCTTGACCTCGTTGTCGTTGCCGCAGCCGGAGACACAGCAGGTGCCCATACCACGGGCAACAACGGCTGCGTGGCTGGTCATGCCGCCGCGGACGGTCAGGATGCCCTGAGACACCTGCATGCCCACGATGTCCTCGGGAGAAGTCTCCAGACGGACCAGAACGACCTTCTTCATCTTGCCGGACTTGACCATCTCCTCTGCTTCCTCAGCGGTAAAGACGATCTGGCCGCAGGCGGAACCGGGAGAAGCTGCCAGGCCCTTGCCGACGACTTCGGCGGCCTTCAGGGCAGCGGCATCGAACTGGGGATGCAGCAGGGTATCCAGCTGCTTGGGCTCCACGCGCAGGACAGCCTCCTGCTCGGTGATCATGCCCTCGTCCACCAGGTCACATGCGATCTGCAGAGCAGCCTGAGCGGTACGCTTGCCGTTACGGGTCTGCAGCATATACAGGTGGCCGTCCTCAATGGTGAACTCCATATCCTGCATATCGCGGAAGTAGTTCTCCAGACGGGTAGCGATCTCAACGAACTGGTCGTAGACCTCAGGCATCTGCTCGTGCAGGTGGCTGATGGGAGACGGGGTGCGGACACCAGCAACGACGTCCTCGCCCTGTGCATTGATCAGGTACTCGCCCATCAGCTTCTTAGCGCCGGTGGCGGGGTCACGGGTGAATGCAACGCCGGTGCCGGAACGGTCGCCGGAGTTGCCGAATGCCATCTGCTGCACGTTGACAGCGGTGCCCCACTCGTAGGGGATCTCGTTCATCTTACGGTAGACGTTGGCACGGGGGTTGTCCCAGCTGCGGAACACGGCCTTGACAGCCTCGATCAGCTGATCACGGGGATCCTGGGGGAAGGGACGGCCTTCGTTGTCCTCGTAGATCTTCTTGAAGGTGCCGACCAGTTCCTTCAGGTCCTCGGCAGTCAGGTCCACGTCGTTCTTGACGCCCTTGACTTCCTTCATCTTGTCGATCTCGACCTCGAACAGGCTCTTCGGGACCATCATGACGACGTCGGCGAACATCTGCACGAAGCGGCGGTAGCAGTCGTAAGCGAAGCGGGGGTTGTTGGTCTTCTTGGCCAGGCCCTCAACAGCCTCGTCGTTCAGGCCCAGGTTCAGGATGGTGTCCATCATGCCGGGCATGGACTGACGTGCGCCGGAACGGACGGAGACCAGCAGGGGGTTCTGGTTGTCGCCGAACTTCTTGCCGGTGATCTCTTCCAGGCCCTTGACATGCTCAAAGATGTCAGCAGTGATCTCGTCATTGATCTGACGGCCGTCTGCATAATACTGGGTGCAGGCGTCAGTAGTAATGGTAAAGCCCTGAGGCACCGGCATACCGGCGGCGGTCATCTCAGCCAGGCCGGCACCCTTGCCGCCCAGGGTGTTCTTCATGGTGACTTTGTCGCCACCGAAAGCATCGTTGCCTTCGCTGAAGTAGTACAGATACTTTTTGCTCATGCGTTGTTTACCTCCCATAGTTCACGGCCGTGCCGGAAGGGCCCGCCCGTCTCATCGTATACCTTTGTCTCAATAGGCGATGAACATTTCTTTGTGAATGCTAAACTATTATACCAAAAAATCCAAGGGTTGCCACCATGCAAAATCCCGAATTTGTTTGGTGTTTTTTATGCAAATCACTTGAATTTTACCAAGTTTTCCGGTAATATAAAATGGGAGAAAGTTCGAGAGGTTTTTCTTTTTCTGACGCAATTTCTTCGTCTGTTGGATACAACTTTCTATCCCTGAAACTTCAAACATTCTTTTTGTCGGTACAAAGCTCCTGCTGCATCCGCATCCGGGTGCACCGGGCCGCATCGTCCCGCGGGAGCCGTACCGGAAGGGAGCTCCTGAACCATGGAAAATTGTGTTTCTTCCGCTGCACTGGATGCAGCGCGTACCCGTCTGGACGCCGCCGAGGCCGCCCGTGAAACGATCCTGCTGCAGCACATCGCCAACGGCGTGATCATCGACAGCCGCACCGTGCAGATCGCACCCGACGTGCAGATCGCACCGGGGGCCGTCATCCTGGCCGGCACCATCCTGCGGGGCCATACCATCATTGGGGCAGGCTGCATCATCGGCCCCAACACCCTCATCGAGGACAGCATCGTGGACGAGGGCACCACCGTCAACGCCAGCCAGGTCTACGGCAGCCACCTGGGCCCTCACAACAATATCGGCCCCTTCACCCATGTGCGGGTGAACACGGTCACCGATTACGGTGTGCATCTGGGTGCCTATGTGGAGACCAAGAATTCCAACTTTGCCCGCGGCAACACGGTGAGCCACCTGACCTACATCGGCGACAGCGACGTGGGCAAGTACTGCAACTTCGGCTGCGGCACCGTCACCTGCAACTACGACGGCAAGGACAAGTTCCGCACCACCATCGGGGACTACTGCTTCATCGGCTGCAACACCAACCTTGTGGCCCCGGTCAAGGTGGGCGACGGTGCCTACACCGCCGCCGGCAGCACCATCACGCAGGATGTGCCCGCACAGGCGCTGGGCATCGCCCGGGAGCGCCAGACCAATCTGGAGGGCTGGGCTGAACCGAAGATGGAAGCCTACATCGCTAAGAAGCAGAAGCTGGAAGCCGACCAGAACAAGTGATTTCCTTCCGGGAGGGCACATTGTATGAAGTCTGAGACGTTCCGCAAGCAGGCCCTGAGCCTGATCGTCTTTTTCGTGGCCATTGCGGCGGTGTTCGCGCTCACCCGCCTGCGCAGCGACCCCGCCGGGAAGCAGGCGCAGACCATCCTGACCCAGCTGCTTTCCAGCTCCGATGCCGTGGAACCGGCGACAGACGATTCCTACACCGCCAGCGAGCCGGGCCTTGTACAGGTGGATGACGGCGGCTTTGCGGCGTTCTATCAGGCACAGTTCGGGGACTGCATGACGCAGCAGTGTCTGGAAAAGCTCCTTGCGAACCGTCTGCCCACCCGCATTGCCTCGCTTTCCGGCCAGCCCGCGGGGCTCACCCTGCAAAAGCGCTCCGGTGCCGACCACTGCTATGATTTTTCCGCAGACCTGCAGGCCGCCGACGGAACCAACACGGCCAGCGTCACCGGCACCATCACCATGGTAAAAGAGGATGGCGCGTGGAAGGCCTCTGACCTCACGCTGAACCTGAAATAAGCATTTTCTGCCTCCGGCCCCTGTATGGTCGGGGGCATTTTCGGTTCTTTCACCCGGAATCCGTTTCTTTTTTCGCGCGCGTATGTTATACTGAGTAGCTGCATCCCATTCTATTTTTCAGAGAAAAGGTTAAACAAACAACATGAACACAAACGATATCTGGCTGATCGCCGGCCTGGGCAACCCCGAGGCCAAATACGACGGCACACGCCACAACGCGGGCTTTGCCGCGCTGGACTACCTGTCCGGCAAATGGGGCATCAGCGTGAGCAAGACCAAATTCCAGGGCCTGTGGGGCCAGGGTGAAGTGGACGGCCACAAGGTGGTGCTGCTCAAGCCCCTGACCTACATGAACCTTTCCGGCGATTCCATCGCGCCGCTGGCGGGCTTTTTCAAGATCCCGGCCGACCATGTCATCGTCCTGTGCGACGACATCACCCAGAACCCCGGCAAGCTGCGCATCCGGCATTCCGGCTCGGCAGGCGGCCACAACGGCCTGAAGAGCATCATCGCCCGGCTGGGCGGCGACGGCTTTCCCCGCATCCGCATCGGTGTGGGAGCCAAGCCCCGCCCGGACTACGACCTGGCGGATTGGGTTCTGGGCAAATTTCCGGCCGAGGACGCCAAGGCTCTGGCGGACCGCTGCCCGGACATCGAAGCTGCCGCCAAGCTCATCATGGACGGCAAGCTGGGGCTGGCACAGAGCAAGTATAACGGGTAAGAACCTCATTTAAACTGCCCTCCGCTTGCGCTCTGGGCATTTTCAACGGAATTTTATTTTTATTGTTCGTGTTTGTCGCGGCCTGCGGGCCGCTCCAAACACATTTTCACCGAGTGGGGCAGCACTGGCAAACTGCATTTATGTTCTTTGATGCATTTTGATGTCACGACCCCTCTCGTGAAAAAGCAGCAGAGAAAAGCCCGCAGGCTTTTCTCTGCTGCAAATAAAAATAATCATTCCTCTGCCATTGCCAAAGCGAATGCGGCGGCAATTTCAAATGGTCAACCCAACAGGAAAGGAGGTTTTCCATGTACGAAGCCCTGTTGAAAGCGACCCAGGAATACCAGAAGATCGCGGCCAGCTTTGCAAAGCCCGGCCCGGCAGCGCTGTTCGGTCTGCCCCCGGCAGGCCGGGCCCTGCTGTATGCCGCTTTGCAGAAGGATCTGGGCCGGGTGCTCTGCATCGTGACCCCGGGCGAAGCCGAGGCCACCCACTTTGCGGATGACCTCAAGGCGCTGGGCCTTGCCGCGGCGGTGTTCCCGCCCCGGGACTTCATGCTGCGCCCGGTGGAGGGTGCCGGGCGCGAATACGAGTATCGCCGCCTTTCGGTGCTGGGTGCATTGGCGGGCGGGCGGCTGCAGGCCGTGTGCGTCCCTGCCGAAGCCCTGTTGCAGTACACGGTGCCCCGCGATGAATTTCTGAAAAACACCCTCACCCTCAAGCCCGGCATGGTGTACAACCGCGAAGCGCTGGTGGCCCGGCTGTTTGCCGCCGGGTATGTGCGCCGCAGTCAGGTGGACGGCCCCGGCCAGTTCAGCGTGCGCGGCGATATCGTGGACATCTATGCCCCGGATATGCGCCAGCCTGCCCGTGTGGAATACTGGGACGATGAGATCGACTCCATGGCCTCCTTTGACCTGTTGACCCAGCGGCGGGACGGCGCACTGGAAAAGATCTACCTTTCCCCTGCCCGCGAAGTGCTGTTCGGCAGCACCGAAGAGACTGCCGAGGCCCTGCGTGCCGCTGTGAAAAAGGCCCGCGGCAAACACCGCACCGTGCTGGAAAAGGCCACCGAAGCCGACCTGTCCCAGCTGGACTCCGGCCTGATGCCGGAAGCCATGGACAAGTATTACGGCATCCGCTACCCGGAACCGGCCACCCTGCTGGATCATCTGGACGCGCCCCTGTTCATTCTGGACGAGGTGGGCGGCATCCGCGATGCCCAGAAAGCCACCGAATTCCGCCGCAGCGAGGAACTGACCGGCCTGCTGGAAGAGGGCGTGCTCTGCCCCGGGCTGGATGTGCTGTACCAGACCATGGACGATCTGGTCATCGCCGCCCAGAAGCAGAGCACCCTGCTGTGTGAGAACTTCCTGCGCGGCATGAACGAGTTCAAACTGAAAGACCTCATCAATGCCGAGGCCTTTGCGGCCCCCAACTGGAACGGCGACCTTGCCTCCCTGCTGGAGGACCTGGACCCGCTCCTTGCACAGGGGTACGCCATCACCCTGTTTTCCGGCACCCCCAAGGGTGCCGCTGCCCTCACCCGTGACCTGGCCGACAAGGGCTACTCGGTGAGCATGAGCCGGGATGTGCGCCCCGCCAAGGGCATCGTACAGGTGCTGCCGGGCCATCTGACCGCCGGGTGCACCTTCCCGTTTGCTCACGCGGCCGTGCTCTCGTCCCGCCGGCATGGTCTGGACGAAGAGACCGCCGCCGAGACCAAAAAGCGCAAAAAGAACAAGAACGCCCTGTCCAGCCTTTCCGATATCAAGCCCGGCGACTATGTGGTGCACCAGAGCCACGGCATCGGCATGTATGCGGGCATCCAGCGGCTGGAAGTGCAGGGTGCCATCAAGGATTACCTCAAGGTGCAGTATTCCGGCTCGGACGTGCTGTATGTGCCCGTCACCCAGCTGGACCTGCTGAGCCGCTACACCGCCCCCGGCGACGAAGAAAAGGTCAAGCTGGCCAAGCTGGGCGGTGCCGAGTGGCAGCGCACCCGTGCCAAGGTCAAAAAGGCCACTGAGGAGATGGCGCAGGAGCTCATTGAGCTGTATGCCCGCCGTCGGCAGGCCACCGGCTACGCCTTCCCGCCCGACGGCGACTGGCAGCGGGACTTTGAGACCCGTTTCGACTACGACGAGACCGACGATCAGCTCAACGCCACCGCCGAGATCAAACAGGACATGGAAAAGGGGTACCCCATGGACCGGCTGCTCTGCGGCGACGTGGGTGTGGGCAAGACCGAAGTAGCCCTGCGGGCCGCCTTCAAGTGCGTGATGGGCGGGAAGCAGTGCGCCATTCTGGCCCCCACGACCCTGCTGGCCTGGCAGCACTACAACACCATCCTTTCCCGCATGGAGGCCTTCCCCGTGAAGGTGGAGATGATGAGCCGCTTCCGCACCGCCAAGCAGCAGAAGGAGACCCTGCGGGGCCTGCAGTCCGGCAGCGTGGATATCGTGGTGGGCACCCATCGGCTGCTGTCCAAGGACGTGCGGTTCCACGACCTGGGCCTTGTGATCATCGACGAGGAACAGCGCTTCGGCGTCAAGCACAAGGAAAAGCTCAAGGAGAACTTCATCGGGGTGGACATGCTCACCCTGTCGGCCACCCCCATCCCCCGCACCCTGAACATGGCCATGAGCGGCATCCGGGACCTTTCCACCATCGAGCAGCCGCCCATTGAGCGCCAGCCCGTGGAGACCTTTGTGCTGGAGTACAACGACGTGATCCTGGCCGAGGCCATGAAAAAGGAGCTGGCCCGGGGCGGGCAGGTGTATTACCTGCACAACCGGGTGGACAACATCGAGGCCTGTGCCGCCCATGTGAGCCAGATGGTGCCCGGTGCCCGGGTGGGCATTGCCCACGGCAAGATGACCGAGGAGGAGCTGAATCCCGTGTGGCAGCACCTGCTCAACGGCGAGATCGACATTCTGGTGTGCACTACCCTAATCGAGACCGGCATCGACGTGCGCAACTGCAACACCCTGATCATTGAGGACGCCGACCGCATGGGTCTGGCCCAGCTGTACCAGATCCGGGGCCGGGTGGGCCGCAGCGGCCGCAAGGCCTACGCCTACTTCACCTTCCGCCGGGACAAGACCCTGACAGACATTGCCCAGAAGCGGCTGTCGGCCATCCGGGAGTTCACGGCCTTTGGTTCCGGCTTCCGCATCGCCATGCGCGATCTGCAGATCCGGGGTGCCGGCAGTCTGCTGGGCCACAGCCAGCACGGCCACATGGAGGCCGTGGGCTACGACCTCTATGTCAAGATGCTGGGGCAGGCCATCGCCCGCGCCAAAGGCGAGCCGGTGCAGCGCGACAAGAGCGAATGCCTGGTGGACCTGCGGGTGGACGCCTACATCCCGGAGAAATACATCGCCGACGGGCCGGGCCGCATCGAAGCCTACAAGCGCATTGCCGCCATCCAGACCCCGGAGGACGCCGCCGACGTGCTGGACGAGCTCATCGACCGCTACGGTGACCCGCCGCCCTCGGTGAGCGACCTGGTGAACGTTTCGCTGGTGCGGGTGCAGGCCACCGCTGTGGGCGTGTACGAGGTGACCCAGAAGAAGGACACCATCGTGCTGAATCTGGAACACCTGGATGTGCCCATGATCCGGGGTCTGCTGGTGGCCTTCAACGGCCGCGTCACCGCCGGGGCAGGCTCAAAGCCTTACCTTTCGGTCACCCTGCACCCCGACGAAAAGCCGCTGGAACTGCTGCAGAGCATCCTCAAGGCAATGGCGGAGATTTTAAAGCCCGCTGAATAACTCCTTCCGTCATTGCTTCGCAATGCCACCTCCCTCCCAGAGGGAGCTGTCGCGTCAGCGGCTGAGGGAGTTTTTTATACAATCACAACAACAGGAGCATTACACATGAAAAAGAAACTGCTTGCGCTGGTATGCGCACTCGTCATGATCTTCAGTCTGGCAAGCTGCGGCCTGTCCACCCCGGACACCGTGGGCAAGGTCGGCGACTTTGAAGTGTCCTCCGGCCTGTATCTGCTGGCCCAGTTCAGCGCCTACCAGCAGGCCGCCCAGCTGGCTGGCAAGGACCAGGACACCACTGACGTGAAGGCCTTCCTGAAGGCCACCATCACCACCGACGCCGACACCGGCGACACCGCCGTGGTCCAGGACTATGTGGCCGACAAGACGTTGGAGACCCTGCGCACCTTTGCCGCCATCGACGCCCGCTTTGCCGAGCTGGGCGGGGAGCTGACCGCCGAACAGACCCAGGTGGCCGACAACTACGCCCAGCAGCTGATGGACCAGTACGGCAGCACCTACACCGCCAACGGCATCGGCCTGGAGACCCTCAAGGCCTTTGAGCGCATCCAGCTCAAGCACACCCTGCTGCTGACGCTGGTGTACGGTCCGGACGGCGAAAGCCCCGTGGACGACAGCGACCTGACCGAGCATCTGGACAGCCAGATGTACGAGCTGGCCTATGTGAACATCCCGCTGTACAACACCAGCACCTTTGTGTTCGCCTCCGACGACCAGAAGGCCCAGATGCTGCAGCTGGCACAGGCGGCCGCCGCAAGCTGCAGCGAAACGCAGGACGGCTCGGTGTCCGAGCAGGTCAGTGCTCTGCATTCTGCCGCTTCTGCCGCCCTGCCGGACATCTACGCCGTGCTGGACTCCACCCCCGCCGAGGACGCTTCCAGCGTGCAGACCGAACTGCTGACCGAAAGCGACCTGACCGGTGCCTTTACCCAGGACGGTGCCGCCGACGCCGTGCGCGGCCTTGTGTACGGCGAGGCCGCTGCCGTGCAGTACAATGCCGCTTCCATCATCCTGATGATGCGCATTGACCCGCTGCAGGTGTCCACGCTGGACGCCCTGCGCACCCAGATCCTGAGCGACATGAAGGGCGACGAGCTGGAAGATGCCCTCACCGCCTACGGCAGCACACTGGAGAACGATCTCAGCACCTCTGCCATGAACAAGATGCCCGCCAGCAAGATCGTGAACCCGTCCTCTTCCAGCAACAGCTGATCTGCCCCCAAACGCACAAAGGCCCCGCTTCCACACCCGGAAGCGGGGCCTTTTTCGGCGTTGTATTTTGGGGCGGAGCTTACGCGCCGCGCTCCCGCTCATCCTTCAGGATGTCCCGCATGTGCTGCAGGGTGTCCACGGTGCGGTGCAGCTCTTCGTCCCCCAGCTCGGTGCGCAGGCGGGCATAGCAGCGCTTCATGAAATCGCGCTCCTCGGCCATCAGCTCCACAGCCTTGCTGGTCAGCTCCACATAGGTGCGGCCGGCTTCCCGGTCGGTGAGCCAGCGCACATAGCCCTGGTCCTGCAGCTTCTCGATGCCTTTGGACAGCTCGGTCACCTTCACGCCCATCTCGGCGGCAAGGTCGGCCAGATAGAGTTTCTCGTCCGGGTGGCTCTCCTGCCGCATCTTGATGTAGAACAGCACCAGATAATCCGTGCGCCGGATGGTGCTGAACACCCGGTCCACGTCAAAATTGTGCAAGAAGAACCATTCTTCCGGGTGCTTCTGCATGGCCTCCTGTTTCATGGCACAGCCCTCCTGTTATCGTGCATCCCGCGGGATGTAGTCGTGGGTGCCGCCCAGGCTCTTGTAGGCCGGGCGGATGATCTTGTTGGCGCTGAGCAGCTCTTCGATGCGGTGGGCGCTCCAGCCCATGATGCGGGCCACGGCAAACAGCGGGGTGTACAGCTCCATGGGGATGCCCAGCATATCGTACACAAAGCCGCTGTAGAAATCCACGTTGGGGCTGACGCCCTTGAAGATCTTCCGTTCCTCGGCGATGAGCTGCGGGGCCATGCGCTCGATCTTGGCGTACAGGGCCAAATCCTTGTCCCGGCCCTTCTCGTGGGCCAGCTGTTCCACATAGCCCTTGAACACCACCTCACGGGGGTCGCTGAGGGAGTAGACCGCGTGGCCCATACCGTAGATCAGGCCCTTGCGGTCAAAGGCTTCGCCGTGCAGCAGTTTTTTCAGGTAGGTTTCCAGCTCTTCTTCGTCCTCCTGGTCGTGCAGATTCTCGCGGATGTTCTGCATCATCTGCATCACCATCAGGTTGGCACCGCCGTGGCGCGGGCCCTTGAGGGAGCACAACGCCGCCGCCATGGCCGAGTAGGTATCGGTGCCGGAGGAGGTGACCACGCGGGTGGTAAAGGTGGAGTTGTTGCCGCCGCCGTGCTCGGCGTGCAGCAGCAGTGCCACATCCAGCACACGGGCTTCCAGCGGGGTGTACTGCATGTCCGGCCGCAGCATCCGCAGGAAATTCTCGGCGGTGGACAGCTGCGGGTCGGGCCGATGGATGTACATGCTGCCGTCCTTTTCGTAGTGGTTGTAGGCGTGGTAGGCGTACACCGCCAGCATGGGGAAGATGCTGGCCAGCTGGATGCTCTGGCGCAGCACGTTGGAGGTGTCCAGGTCCCCGGCCTTGGGGTCATAGGAGGCCAGGGTCAGCACACTGCGGGCCATGGCGTTCATGATATCGTGGCTGGGGGCCTTCATGATCACGTCACGGGTAAAATTGGTGGGCATGGTACGGCACTCGCCCAGCACCCGGCAGAATTCTTCCAGCTTTTCCGGGGTGGGCAGCTCACCGAACAGCAGCAGGTAGCCCGCTTCCTCAAAGGCAAAGCGGCCGCCCCGGCTGCCATTGATCAGATCTTTGACGTCGTAGCCGCGGTAGAGCAGCTGGCCGTCGGCGGGGCGCTTGACGCCGTCCACATACTCAAAGGCGCGGATGTCCGAAATGTTGGTCAGGCCCGCCAGCACGCCCTTTCCGTTCTCGTCGCGCAGACCGGCCTTGACGCCATATTCCTGATACAGATCCTTGCTGATCTTATCATGCTGTGCACACAGCGGCTGCTGCTGGTTAAAATATCCCATCACGTTCTGCAGGTAGTCCATGGTGTGTTGCTCCTTTCCCCGGAGGCTGGCAGACGCAGCCGGTGCACCGGCCCGCGTTTCCAGCGGCATTTCATGTAAATTGAATACCCTTTCAGATTACAAGATGGATATTTCCATGTCAAGCAACCATTTGTAAACAAAAAACAAAATCTTGTCCGGTAAAAAATCCCCGGTGCAGTTCTCTGTTTCCTGCACCGGGGATCTTGCTCATTTTTTCGCGGGATTTGTCGCTCTTGCAAACTCGGCGGCCAGTGCCGCATTCACCGAGCGCACCGCGTTGGCGTCCGGCTTGACGGCGGCACGATCGTAGGTGAACAGCCCATTCACCTCGTCCTCCACATCGGTGAGCTGGGTGTACACCAGCGCCGAAAGGCCTTTTTCCAGCTGGGGCAGCACGGTTTTCAGCTGCAGCTTCTTGTAGCGGGCAGTCAGCTCCTGCCGGTCTTTGGCCGTGCCGTAGCCGTAGGTCTTGTGGGGCGGCTCGTGGCCGGGCATGGGCCAGGCAATGCCGCCGTATTCGCTGAGGGCCACCGTGCGCTTCTGCGGGCGGATGCGCAGCGGATAGAAATAATTGTGCAGTGAGTGCACATCGCCCCCGCCCTGGTCGAACCAGCCGCTGGCCTCGTCCACCAGACGGGTGCCGTCCAGCGCCCGGAGGGCCTGCACGGCTTTTCCGGCATCGAACTGCCCCCACCCTTCGTTGAAAGGCACCCAGCAGGCAATGCAGGGGTGGCACCGCAGCGCCTGCACCGTGTCGGCCAGCTCGTGGGCGTACTCCTCCCGGCTGGCCGGTTTTGCCCGACTCAGCAGGCTGTAGGCAGCCTTCCCGTCCGGGAAGCGGCGCAGCAGCGGCTGCAGCACATTGGTCAGGTAGGTGACGAACCACAAATTATAGGCGCTGCCGCCGTTGACGATGTCCTGCCAGACGATCAGGCCCAGACGGTCGCAGTGGTAATACCAGCGCTGCGGCTCGATCTTGGCGTGCTTACGCAGCAGGTTGAAGCCCAGCGCTTTCACCTCGCTGAGCTCCCGCTCCACGGCTGCGTCCGAGGGCGGCGTATACAGGCCCTCCGGCCAGTAGCCCTGATCCAGCAGGCCGTTGAGCAGGATGGGCTTGTCGTTCAGGCAGAAGCGCAGCACCCCGTGGGCGTCCGGTGCACAGCTCCACTTGCGCAGGGCAAAGTAACTGTGCACCGTGTCGAACTCGGCTTCCTCCCCCTGGTTGGTGCCCACCGTCAGGTCGTAAAGGAAGGGCGTGTCCGGGCTCCATGGGAAGAAATGCTCTTCCGGGATGTTCAGGGTCACTTCGCCGTCCTGGTCGGCCTCGTCGCTGCCCCAGTCCTCGGCGATGGTCACGCCCCCAGCCCGCACCATGGCCCACAGGTTGACCGCACCGCCGGGCTTTGCCGTGTGCACCCGCACCGTCACCGTGCGGGCGTCGTAGTCCGGGGTGACGGTCAGGGTCTGGATGTAGTTGTCCGGCACCCGCTCCAGCCAGACGGTCTGCCAGATGCCGCTCTGGGCCGGGTAGAACATCCCGCCGGGTTTCAACGTCTGTTTGCCCCGGGCCTGGGTGCCGTGGCCGGTGGGGTCCTGCACGGCCACCCACAGGCTGTTGCGGCCGGTACCGTTGAGCAGGTCGGTAATGTCCAGTGTGAAGGGCCAGTAGCCGCCCCGGTGGCCGCCTGCCAGATGCCCATTGACCTGCACGGCGCAGGCATAATCCACGGCCCCGAAGTGCAGCAGCACCCGGCCGCCCTCCCCCGCCGGCGGAGCGAACAGGCGGTGGTAGTGCAGCCACTGCCCCGGCTGCAGGGTGCGCCCCACCCCGGAGGCCGGGGCCTCCGGCGAATAGGGCACCAGAATGCTGCCCTGCCAGGCCGCAGGGTATTCGGCCGTCTGGGTGATGGCATACTGCCACGGGCCGTTCAGGATCTCACAGCTGTCCCGGCGCATGGCCGGGCGGGGATATTCTGCAAGAGGATGCATCCGCTCACCGCCTTTTGTTTGTTGGCTCCATTCTAGCACAGGGCGGGTGGTTTGTATAGCCGGGATGATTTAAAATCGAGGCCGCCGCGCCGCATACGCAAAAAGGCTGCCATGCCCTGCGGCACAGCAGCCTTATTTTGCAAGAATCCGAAAACCGGGGACCCAGAATTACTCGTCGTCCTCGTCCTCTTCTTCGTCCTCATCATCATCGTCCGACTTCGGCTTGTAGAAGATGCCGCTCAGGAAGATGCTGATGAAGTACAGCAGCACCATGGGGCCTGCCACCATGCACTGGGACACGATGTCCGGCGGGGTAACCACAGCCGCGATGAAGAAGATGATCACGATGGCCACACCGCGCACCTGCTTGAGGAGCGTGGGGTTGATGATGCCCATCTTGGACAGGATGATCGTGATCAGGGGCATCTCAAACACACAGCCAAAGATGATGAACATGGTCAGGCACAGGTTCACATAGCTCTCGATACTGGTGGTGGTCTGGATGTACTCAGCACCCTCGATGCCAGTGCTGAGGAACCGCAGCATAAAGGGCATCATGAGCTTGTAAGCAAACAGCACGCCCACGCAGAACAGGATCAGGCCCAGCAGCATGACCAGCTTGAAAAAGGTGCTCTCGCTCTTTTTCAGGCCCGGCTTTGCAAAGGCGTAGATGTGGTAGAATGCCACCGGCACCGTGACCACCACGCCAGCCAGGATGGAGACCCGGAAATACTGCATCAGCTTTTCCTGGGGGGCAATGGACACGAACTGGTAGTAGTCCCGGCCCATTGCCGTCAGCACATCGATCAGGCGGTCGGCGTAGGCCAGCGAGACCACCACGCCTGCCACAAACACCACCGCGCAGATGATGAGCCGGTTCCGCAGTTCTTTCAGATGGCCGGTCAGCGTCATGCTGCCGTCATCTTCCATGACTTCGGCTTTCTTTTTGCGCTTAACGTTCGTAGCCACAATTACTCCTCGTCTTCGTCCTTCTTAGCGGCCTTCTTCTCAGCCTTCTCCTCGGAATCGTCGGACTCCTCCGGCTCCTCCATGCCCTTCTTGAAGCCGTTGATGGTCTTGCCGAACATCTTGCCCAGCTTCGGCAGGTTCTTGGGTCCAAAGATCAGCAGTGCAACAGCCAGGATGATCAGCAGTTCGTTGGTACCAATACGCATAATAAAAATCTCCTTTTTACTTTGCCGCGCCGCGTGGCGGGCTTATTGCTTGATGTATGACAACCGCGGGCGCGGTGTATCCAAACTTAAACGGTGGTTTCCTCTGCCGGGGCTGCCTCGGCAGCTTCCGGGGCTGCTTCCGCAGCCGGAGCTTCGGGTGCGGGGGCGGTTTCTTCCTGCACAGGGGCAGTCTCGGGCTTCTCTTCGGCCGGGGCCTCAGCCTTTTCGGCGGCAGGCTCGGCGGCGGGGGCTGCATTCTCTTCCGGCAGCTCCTCCACCGGCTCTTCGGCAGTCAGGTCGGTGACCTCTTCCTCCGCAGCCTTCTTGGCGGCCTCTTCCTTGCTGGTCTTGCCGATGCCGGCAAAGCCCTTGGTCACGTCCTTCACGCTGTTGTCGATGTCCTTCTTGATATCGGTCAGCGGAGCGACAGCCTCCTTGAGGGGAGCCTGGATCTCGTTCAGCGGCTCCACCACGTTCTTCTGGATCTCTTCGGATGCAGCGCCGGTGTACTTCTTCAGCTCACGCAGCATCTTGCCGATCTTCTTTGCGTAGACGGGCAGCTGATCCGGGCCGATGAACACGAACGCCACGATGACGATCACGACGAGTTCCCAAAAACCAATTTTCATAATGATCCAATTCCTTTCCTGTGCCGGTGTGGGTGTGCAGCCCTGCTTGGTGCAAAAATGTGCCGCAGCCTTTTTGCCCGCTGCCTTTTTTGCCCAGACCTGCGTGGGTTCGGCGCCGTTTGCGCCTTTGCTGCCACACTTATACCGAAATTTGGTGGACTGAATATGAATTTATTATTAACATTTTGTGAACTAGGCAGTCTGCGCACCATTTTTGTAAACGATCAGTAATTTAGTTCACGAATATATCATTCAGGAAACCGCATTTTCTCTTGCTTTTTCGCAGCCTGCGTATTATAGTGGTCTGCAGAACGGCCCCGGCGGGCGAAATTTGCAGCAGCAGAAACGGAACGTGACTCGTATGATCAGTCTGATCCTTGCAGAAAAGATCTTCTCGCTTTTTTTGATGATGTTTATGGGCTATGCGGTGGTGCACTGGGGCCAGCTGCACGCCGAGGACAGCAAGATCCTCTCGCTGATCTCGCTGTACCTGATCTCACCCTGTGTGATCATCTCGGCCTTTCAGGTGCAGTACACCCCGGATGTGCTGCACGGGCTGCTGCTGGCGCTGGCGGCGGCGGTTCTGCTGCACGTCGGCATCATCGTGGTGGTGAACCTGCTGGGTCACGCACTGCATCTGGACGCCGTGGAAAAGGCCTCCATGATCTACTCCAACGCCGGCAACCTGATCATTCCCATCGTGACGGCGGTGCTGGGCAAGGAATGGGTGATCTACTCCAGTGCCTTTCTGTCGGTACAGCTGTTTTTGCTGTGGAGCCACGCCAAGAGCATGCTCTGCGGCGAAAAGAGCTTTGAGTTGAAAAAGGTGCTCACCAACATCAACATGATCGCCATTCTGGCGGGTGCCGCCCTGTTTCTGCTGCACATCCAGCTGCCGGCCGTCATCGAGGATTCGCTGGACATGGTGGGCAGTGCCATCGGCCCCATCTCCATGATCATCCTGGGCATGCTGATGGCGGGCATGAACTTCAAAAAGATCCTGGGCTACCGTCGGCTGTGGCTGGTCACGGCCCTGCGGCTGGTGGGCATCCCGCTGGCAGCTGTGGCCCTGCTCAAGCTCAGCGGCCTGGCCCATCTGGTGCCGGACGGCCAGACCATCCTGCTGGTGAGCCTGCTGGCCACCTGCACCCCCTCGGCTTCCACCATCACCCAGATGGCGCAGATCTACGGCAAGGATGCCGACTACGCCAGCGCCATCAACGTGGTGACCACCCTGCTGTGCATCTTCACCATGCCGCTGATGGTGGCCCTGTACCAGCTATAAGTCCCCGCCCTGTTATACAGAACGTCCCCGTGCTCCGAAGAGTACGGGGACGTTCTTTGTTTCTGCCGTCCGGCGGTTTATACGGTCAGGGTCCGGTCCTGTGCCGGGTCCCAGTACACCAGCTCCACCCGGCTGCCCTTCTCCAGAGGCTTGTGGGGCTTTTCGGCGCTCCAGCAGCGCTCCAGCAGACCGGCTGCGTCGGCATCCGGGCCGGGCTTTTCCGTGCAGAGGGCCGTGCCCTGCCAGCCGTCCTCGGTGTACAGGCTCAGTGCCCCGGCGCTGCCTGCCAGAACAGCCTGCACGTCCCGGGTCATCTGCGCATAACCCTCCTCGGTGGCCGGGTACTCCCCATGCCACTTTTCAAAAAAGACGGAAAACTCGCCGCACAGTTCAATGAGCAGATCCTCCTCGCTGTGCGGGTTCTTCACCACAAAAGCGACATCCTCGTTTTCCATATAGTCAAAATCATCTTCCGCGCTGGTGTGCACGGTCACCTGCTGGCCGCTCAGCAGCATCAGCAGCTCCCCCTGCTTTTCGGTGGGGTCAAAATCGCCCTGCGGGCTGTTCCAATCGGTGATCATCGGTGTTCCTCCATTTGTAAAGTGTGCGGGCGTTTTTTCCCGCCGAATGATCCGTTCAATCCTTTTCCCCACTGCCGCCTGCGGGCATTGCCGCTGCGGCGCGGGCTTTCAGCTCGTTTTTGGCACAGTAGAGCGCACGGTCGGCGCGGTCTTTCACCGTAACCACGTCCTCCCCGGAAAAGACAGCAGAGCCAAGGGAGACCGTCGGCAAAAGGGTGATCTCTTTACGCCGCTCTGCCAGCAGAGATTGCAGCGCCGCTGCGCAGCGGGCTTCATCTGCCGCATCCCTCAGCAGCACGCAGAACTCATCGCCGCCGATACGGTAACAGTACCCGCAGCGGGCATAGGCTTTTTTGATGCAGTCTGCGATCTCGGCAAGGCAGACATCTCCCTGCAAATGGCCGTAGCGGTCGTTGATCTGTTTGAAGCTGTCCACATCGAACACCACCAGCACCCCGCCGCTGCGGCGCATCTCGGCGGTGCGGTTCAGGTAGCTGTTCTGGTTCAAAAGTCCGGTCAGGGCGTCCAGCTGGTTCCACATCTCGCTGCAATAGATATAATACAACACCGACAGCAGGGTGACGCACAGCCATGTGACGTGCAGCGATGGCAGCGCGATCTGGATCACGGTCGCCGCACCCAGAAACAGGGTCAGCGGGTAGATCAGCGTGCGGCTGCGGTTCTGAAAAGCCGTTGCCGTGCGCACCGTAGCCACCATAAGGTACAACATGGCGGCATAGTACATTGCCACATAAATATAGAAGTATTCTCCCCGGGCGTAGAGGTTCTCCCTGCTCACCGAGAATACCAGCCCATAGGGCAGTGTTGCCGCCAGAAAAAGCAGATACGCACCCTCGCAGCAGACCGCCGCCTTGAACCCGCGCCGGATAATGGATTTTTTGTCCAGCACATACACCAGACACAGTGCCACCGCCGGTGTCAGCCCAAAGCCCAGATAGTTGGACAAAATGTTCAGCCAGCGGCAGCCCGTCGGTGCGCCGTCCACCACGATGGTGATGACTTCCAGCACCGAGATGCACGCAATGAGCGCAAAAGCCAGAAGGAACCCGCGCTTCTGCTTTTTGTTCAAAGATTCGCTCAGCTTTGTAAGAAGGCTCATAAAGCCAAGCACAAAAAGATCAATGGTCGTTAAAATAAAAAAATAGCTATCCATTGCAATCGATCCCGTTCTGTGAACTGACGCCCCGGACGGGGCAGATACTATATTAGTGTATCACTCCGCAGCACTTTTCTCAACCGGGAACTGCGTATTTTCGTTTTTTCTGGCAGTTTGCGTTTTAATGCAAAAGCAACATCCGCAAACTGCATACCGCAAATATGCTATTTTGATAGGCACTATTCAGGCAGAGGGAGCTTTCGGACAGCTCAAGCACAACCGCAGCTTCAAACGCTTCCTGACCGGTGGAAACATTAAGGTTCTGGCAGAACTGCTCTTTCTGGGGGCTTTCTCAGAATTTCTTACTTTGAAGTTTGGACAATGCGCATACCGTCTCGATATGTGTCGTCGCTAGAATCGGAACACATGGATTCAGCCTCGTTAGAAGCATGGGAACACAAAACAGCAGGGGAGTGGTTCTCCTTGCTATTCTTGCGAAGCGGCTTGAAATTCTTGCCGTCCACGCTGTTCTTGAACCCGGTCTTGTAGACAAAGACAATCATGTAGGGGTCTTTGTTCCCATCACTATCATAACCGCCCACGATTACTTTTTCAACTATACTTTCAAAAATATGTCGGTCAAAAGTGTCCAGAACCTCATTCTGTTCAAGTGTCTGTCGGAACATGGCGACACGCTTGCGCATGGTAGTTTCGGTTTCGGCTGCATCTTGCAGGCTTTCACACTCTTTCTGCAACTGCTCAATCTGGCTGGACAGGTCTAAATACTTTCGGTCGTAGGTCTCCTTGTCAATGGTATCTTCAAGACGCATATCAACCAGCTTGTTTTTCTTGACTTCCAGAGCGTGAATGTCCTTTTCAGCTTTTGCAAGACGCTTGCCCGCGTTGCTTTCGGAAAGGGCTTCTTCCGTCCGTTTCATAAACTCGTCCAGAACATCTTTGTTGTGCGGGAACAAGAGTGGATAGGATTCTACAAAAGCCCGTTCAATCGTTCTTTCGTCAACACCCTTGCTCTCCGGGCAGAACTTTTTTCCTTTTTTGGTGGAAACGACACATTGCCAGATTGCTTTATTATATTGTGAACTGCTATGCCAACTCCTCCTTGTCAGGGTGCCACCACAGAAACCACATTCTATCATGCAGCTAAAAGCGTATTTCCGGCTGAACTTTTCACGTTTGCCGTCTACATTAAGGCTGCGGGGCTTTGCACGCCGCCGCAAAATTTCTTGGGCGGCTTCAAAGACTTCTTCCGAAATAATGGGCTCGTGGTGCTCACGAATATAAAATTGATCTTCCTCGCCGAAGTTGTACAGACGCCGTTTTGAAATAGGGTCAACGGTGAATGTCTTTCCTAACAAAATGTCGCCTTTGTATTTTTCGTTTTTGATAATGCCGATTACGGTACTGTCCGCCCATTTGGGACTGCCGCGTTTGGTTTTATAACCTAAGTTTTCAAGTTCTTTGGCAATAACCGAACCACCGGCACCCTCCGTGTATCGCTGAAAAATGTAACGGACAACAGCCGCTTCTTCTTCGTTGACGGTGAGGGTTTTGTCCTCTGGATTGTAGTCATAGCCTAAACAGCCCTGAAAACCGACCAGCTCACCGCGCTGCATTTTCATCTTCAAGCCCTTTTTGACATTCGCAGAAATATTTTCGACTTCCTGCTGTGCAACAGAACTTAAAATCACAAGGAGCAGTTCGCCGTCCATAGTAAGGGTGTTGATGTTTTCTTCTTCAAAAAACACAGCCACACCTTTATCTTTGAGCATCCGAACATATTTCAGAGTGTCAAGCGTGTTTCGTGCAAACCGCGAAATGGATTTGGTAATCACCATGTCCACGTCACCGTTCATACAGTCGTTGATTAACCGCTGGAAATCCTCGCGCTTTTTCACCTGCGTACCTGTGATAGCTTCATCAGCATAGATGCCTGCCAAAGACCATTCCGGCTTACTTTTTATAAGTTCGGTATAGTATTCGACCTGCGACTTGTAGCTGTTCAGCTGATCTTCGGTATCGGTGCTGACACGACAATAGGCGGCTACGCGCAGCCTTTTTTCAAAGTTTGTGCGCGCTCGTGGAGAGAGCGTGTTTCGCGCTTTAATGACTTCAACATCTTTCATGCTTGACCTCCTTGTTGAATGTGTTCCTTTCATTGCGTTAATCATAACGCCAATGCAACACAAAATCAAGAGGATAGTTCGGAAACCACACGATAATCTTTCATTAAGCGCTGCTTGATAAGGGAATACTCTCTATCGGTTATGAGCTTTCTTTCTAACAGCTGCTTCAAAAAAGCAAGCTGAATGCTATAACGTATCAAATTTTGTTCTTTCAAAAATATCCCCCTTTCACAAAATAAAAAATGAGCCAACGGACGGCTGCTGGCAGCAACCCACGGGAATCTCACCCCTGCATTCCTCATGCAGCCCTACTCATTGCCTGCGACGCTCTGA
>ENA-UESG01000848-UESG01000848.1-human-gut-metagenome-genome-assembly--contig:-NODE-848-length-24387-cov-6.778610_pt1 | contig 24387 bp, 16 predicted proteins | sample MGYA00243002_ERZ508003 | MGnify/ENA primary metagenome ERZ508003 (study PRJEB26167, sample SAMN06115514) | human gut metagenome | host: Homo sapiens | place: China:Shanxi | collected 2015-12-02... | reverse complement strand
GGATAGAGAAATTAAAGTTCCGACAGGAATTGATATTTAAAAAGAACGTTGGGAGGATACAAAGGAGGAGTCAACAGGTTTGATATGAAATCTGAAGATTTAGACTTTTACGTAAGTTTTACTTCAACAGTTATCGTTTTCGCCTTCATGAATTTACTCAGTTGCTCTCGGAATAAAAGCATTGTAAAAAGTAGATAAAGGCCTCAATCGGGGCATAGATATAGATATGAAGAAAGAAAATGTTATTGAAAAAGGAATGGTGGCGATTAAAGGCATCACAGCAATGATACCTGTACTAGGAGGTACTTTAACTTCTGTTTGGTCAGATATAGATGCAATTCAAGCTAAGCGAAAGCACGAACGGCTTGAAGAATTTTATCTTTCCTTAGAAATGGAAGTTCAAAAGATTAAAGAGCAAATTAATGAATCATACATCAATCAACCTGATTTTCTTGATGTGTTTGAACAAACTGCTAGGCATATTGTAAATGAACGTAAAGAAGAGAAAAGAATTTTGTTTAGAAATATTTTGCTTAGTAGCATTACTGCAAAAGAATGCAGCTACGATAAAACGGAAAAATATTTAAGAATATTAGAACAAATGAATGGTTTGGAGTTACTAATTTTGCGAATTCTTCAAAATCCTTCAGAATTTAATCGGCAAAATGGAGAGAAAATAAAAGATCCCAATGCTCCAACACCTGGCTACAGAAACCTGATAATCTATACCAGAACTTATTTTTTCATAGAGATGTTGAGCGAATTATTAAATGCTGCCCAAGAAGATGTTGCCGAAAGTATATACTATCTTGAAAGTAATAGACTTATTGTTGATAATGTTTCATTATCAAAATTGCAAACCAACGGTCATCCCATTCGTACTTTAGAGGATAAATTGACTTCTAAAGGGAAAGATCTTATAGCATTCATTATTCGATAATTGCATAAGTAAAACAATTCGGGATTTTACGAAGGAATTAAAGGTATAATAAAGTAATTTGACAAATTGATAATGTTGAGCTATATAGGTTACTCTTTGACTTAAGTGCTAATATCTTATCTCTCCATAGGAAAAGCATAGCTAAAAAAGCAGAGAGATATTGAGAAGCTGATCAAAAGGTTTAATGAATTATGTGACATTGAGCGGGAATCCACTAATGAAATAAAAAATGAAATGGCGGGGTAAGCTAGAGGCAAATACTCAGTGAGCGAAGCGAATGATGATAGCATAACTTCCCGAAGGGGAGGGCACTATAAAATATTTTGTGTAAATTGAAATACGGGATTCATATTAGAGTCTCGTATTTTTATTTTATACATTTGTAAAATGAAGAAGATTATGAAAGAAAAGAATCATGTAGTGCCAGATGAAGTATTAAGTAAGGAGTTCCTTAGCCAATTCAAAACAGAATCCAATGTGAGCAAGTTTCTTAAACAGTTACATGCCCAAGTATTGGAGAAGATGCTTGAAGGTGAAATGGACGCATATTTAGGCTATGAAAAGAATTCTATAGCCGGGAATAATACCAGTAATTCACGTAATGGCAGCTATCCGAAGAAAATCCAAACCGAACATGGGGAGGCTGTTATTTCCATTCCCCATGATCGTAACAGCCAGTTCGAACTGATTGCAATGCCCAAACACGAAAGCAGTGGACTTTCGATAGAAAAGCTTGTTATTTCCTTATATGCCAAAGGAATGAGTGTTTTCGATATAGAGGAAGAGATGTGTGAGATTTATGAAATAGAACTCTCTACATCAGCCATTTCCATCATTACAAACAAAGTAAACCAGGCCGTTCAGGAATGGCAGAACCGCCCTTTGGATCCGGTTTATCTGATAGTCTGGATGGACGGAATCGTCTTCAAAGTACGGGGATAACGGCAAGATCATAAACAAGACCGTTTATCTTTGTGTCGTCCTGAAGCAGAATGGCCTGAAAGAAGTTCTTGGCATGTGGGTTGGCAAATCGGACAGTTCTTCTTTCTGGATGGGTGTACTGACTGATTTAAAGGTACGTGGAGTGCAGGATATACTGATTACCTGTATCGACAACCTGAATGGATTTACGGATACCATTCGTACCGTATTCCCTCAGTCGTCCACTCAAATCTATGTGGTACATCAGATCAGAAACTCCTGTAAATATGTCGTTTATAAGGACAAGAAAGAGTCTACGGCAGATATGAAGAATATCTATAATGCACCCAATAAGGAAGTTGCTGCCACAGAACTTGATAATCTGGAAAAGAAATAGGGAAGAAAGTACCCTTATGCCATACTTTCATGGAGAAACAACTGGGATGACCTGACTGTTTTCTTCCAGTTTTCACTGGAAATCAGAAAAATAATCTATACCACAAATCTCATTGAAAATCTCAACGGGAAAATCAGAAAGTACACGAAATCAAAGTTTTTATTCCCTTCTGATGATGCCGTGAAGAAAACAGTATATCTGTCACTAATGGAGATTGAGAAGAAATGGACATAGCCAATTCATAACTGGGGATTGATTATGAACCAATTTATGCTTATTTTTGAAAACAGAATACAGATATAAGAGGAAACTTACAACTGAATCCTGTTTCAATTTACACAAAAAATAGGACAGTGCCTTAAAAAACAATAATGCGTTCTTCTCTGCGGCTACGCTCCGCCTCATAGCAGATGAGATGGCTTTCTACAGAAACATCGATGGCAGTAGCGAGAGATTTTTTGCTGGAACGGACGGCTTCAATGAAATCCTCCATCAAAGCCAAGTCTGCTCCTGCATGAAACGGAGTGCCGGCAATATCCGAAAAATCATAGACCGTTTCTTCCCTTCCGCAAAACCGTTTTACGCGTAAAGTCGTTTCATCTCCGTCTATTTCTCCTTCCGTCAGGCAAATGTGTGTTTCCCGATTATCTTTCAAAGTAAATACATCCATTGAGAAATTAATCGTTACTTCACTTTCCATTTCCATAGATACAATCTGATGGTCTACCACATCGTTGTCACAATGATATACACAACGCCCGTAAATCCCTACATGTAATTGGTATTCAATCACATCATCAATCGTTTTACCCTCCGGTACATCAAAATTAGCGATCCACTCACGACGCTCACGATATAACTTTACAGCCGAAAACGGACAATCATTTTCAACACTGCAATCAATGCACCGATCGGCTGAACCTTTTGGGGCATTCGCACTGTGAAACCAACGCAGAGAACCGAACGAGGTTAACTTATGGCAACGGGTGCGTGTAAGCCATAACAGAAAATCGATGTCATGACAACATTTGGAGATAAGCATCGGATTGGTTATTTCCTCTTTACGCCACATGCCTCTCACAAACCCATGTGTAGAACGGTCTATTCCTACTGATGAACGATGATTTATTGAAATAATTCTACCTAATTCTTCAGTGTCAATCAGCTCTTTGATCTTCATGAAATACGGATGATATCGTAATACATGGCAAACTGCAACGATAACCCCTTTTTCTTTTGCAGCCTTGCCAATGGCAATGCATTCTTCCAGTGTCTGGGCTATAGGCTTTTCCAACAAAACATGAAACCCTTTGCGGATGGCCATCATGCTTGGCTCAAAATGCATGTTTTCGGGTGTACATATCAGGATGGCATCCGACTTGACAGGATTGTGAAAAAAAGTCTTATAATCGGAGCAACACTGCGAAGCGTCCAATCCAAAGCGTTCCGCTACTTTATTACGCCGGATGTCATTTAACTCCACAACTCCGACAAGCTGTACCTTGTCAGGGTTTATTTTTGCATATTCCAGATATTTGTTAGCCCGGTTACCGGCTCCTATCACTACGATGGAGACCGGTCTGCGGGCATCATTTGCCTTGATATTCATAAAGAAGTATGAAAGCTATCTTATTAGTTTTTTATTTGCTCAAATCCTTGATACGGATATTACGGAATTTCACTCCTGCACCATGTCCTAGAAATCCGATATGTCCCGACTTGTTGAAGAGTCCGGGATGATTCTTCCTGTCTACAGTATGTGGGTTCTTTGTAGAACCGTCTTCCGATACGTTGTGTCCCTGGCATGCTTCACGAATGTTTCCATCCAGTATAATTTCACCGTTTACAGTTACGGTAATACGATCTCCTACTGCACGGATTTCCTCGGTATTCCATTCACCTAATGCAGGGAACTTCACTCGTTTGGCAGGAATGATACCGTATACTGACCCATGTTGTTGATATTCACGTAATCCTTTATAAATAGGAGCGTCATGATCTAGTATTTGAATTTCCATACCTTCATATGCTGCGTCCACTCCCATCGGAGTGCGAATGCCTACGCCATTGTTGACACCTTCACGCATAAATGCAAACTCAAAGCGAAATACAAAATCGCTGTATTCTTTTACTGTATAGAGGTTTCCGCTACCACCGTATTGTGCAGTCACGTAGATAGTTCCGTCTACAGGTACATAGTCGGTTGTATTTCCTGTCCACTTGTGCATGGAAGTACCATCGAATAATATCTCAAATCCCTCCTTTGCTTCTTCTGCAGGAAGGTTGAATTTCGGAGTAGAAGGAAGTTCGCGGATGTACATCTCTCGGTATTCTACAGGTGTGCCTTCTCCTATCAGCATCAACTGACCTTTCACATAAGCCGGAATATTACGATCGCAGGAGTTTTCAAGGATAATATTGGTGGCGGTCACCACACCGTTCACACTGACAGTCACCCGGTCGTTCAATACCTTTACATAAACTGTATTCCATTCACCTGCTATATTATCGGCTACTTTTTCCGGTGTATTTTTTGTTTTTATGTTGCCGGACAAAGCCCCGGATTTATCACCGCCTAAGTCTATTTGCCGAATAGAACGCACGCCCAAACCTGCCTTGCCTGTGCCTTTCCATTCAAACCATAGTTCAAAGTTCTCATAATTGCCAGTACCCAGAATGGCATTTTTACCACCGGTATAAGCTATTCCATTTTCTGTAATCTTCCAAAGATCGCTAGTTGTGGCAGTCAATGCTTCGTGTTTTTTGATTTTCTTGGGATTCATTGAAGCCTTCTGAGCCGGATTCAACGCAATTACTGTCCATTCGGCATTACCGAATATCGGAATGTAGGCTGCCTGCGGAAGTCTTTGCAATATGGCATTAATGTCATCGATGGCATAACCGGCATCCGCATGACCAGCTTCCTTAAAACATGCAATTGCTTTTTCCAAAGCTTTGCGTACCGGTTCACCGCCGAAATTTTCAGAGTTCTTTGAAGCGATAGTTCTTACTGCCTCGGCAGCAGCTTCAGCCGTAGCCTTATTATCCATGTATTTTTCAACCAACATCAAAGCCTGATAAGTATGAGTTTCACCCAACAGGTTAATAAGGCGATTCTGTACTTTCACATCGGAAGCAATTTCCAATGCCCTGCGATACAATTGGTATTTTCGTATCGATGTATGGGCAGACTTGGCAACCAAACTTGTGTAGCGGTTTAATGCAGCTTGAGCATTCGTTTTGTCATTAACTGCAATGTTATAGAGAACCTCGATCATTTTTATATTGTCAATATTCACCAATGACGCGAATGCTTCCTGTTTGTAATTGCCATTGTATCCTTTTAGAATCTCAGCAATGGATTCAGGATTACCCGCTTGCGCAAGAACCGGATAGTACAAGGAAGGATTACAGGATTTGTTGACATATGGAATTACGGTAGCATATTGTTTATCTTTAGGCAAAGGCAGAACTGCGTTCCGCATCGCTTTCTGAATTTGAGGAATGTTCTTGCCACTCTCTTTTTCAATCAATCGGCTGAGACGTTCAAGATCTGACGGACCTACTACACCCTCAAGAGCCTTATAGGCAGCAGTGCGTACATCGTTTTCTGGTGAAGTCAGCATATTAAACACTTTATCGGTCGCTTCGTCCATACTGCGTGTAGAAGCAAGATTTAGTGCGGCAATCCGAATGGCTTTGTCCGCATCCAACGCTTTCATGATATTGTTGTTGATTTTACCGTTAAATGAGAGCAATGCTTTGGTTGCAGCATCGGCATGATTACTATTCAGTTTTGCAATTAGAGCTTCCAATGCTGTATCGCCGCCAATCTTTCCGGCAGCAGTAATGGCAGCAATGGCAATCTCCTCGTCGTCGGAGTCCATATTGGTTATTACGGCATCAATCTGTGAAACTACATGATTAGTACCGAACCAATTTAATATGTCAGCCTTTACTTTCTTATTGTTCTTTGCCTTTAATGTCTTTGCCAGGTTTGCATATAAGGTTTCATCAGCAATGTTTTCAGATAGGCGTAAAGCGTTCACTCTATATTCACGATTACTGTCCTTCAAAGCGGCAAGGATGTAAGAGACAGCTTTTTTGCCCTCTGCTTCAATAATTACATCGAGAGCAGCACCACGTACATAAGCCTTGTCAGTATCTTTTAGCAGTTTTTTTGCTGCATTAGCTGCGATATGTCCCTCGTCGTTGACAACCATTGTCTTGAGTAGTCGCAAATAGCAAGCAGTAACATCTGTTTCCGGTATCCACTCATACTTCGCTGCTTTGGCGGCTTTCTCCAATGTAGAAAGGGAGGCGGATGAACCGCAAATACTCAATGCGTGATAGATTGCTTTTTGAGTTGGAGCGTCTGCATTCTTCAACCATTCCAACAGTATAGGTTCGGCCGTTTTCAGTCTTTTTACGCCGACAGCATAGGCCAGTTTCTCTCGAGGAGCAACCTCTTTCTTAATGAGATCAAGAAGTGCCTCGTTTGCCCCTTCAGTATGTGCCAGTCCGTTGATAGCCCATTCTGCCAGATAAGCATCATGCAGGTATTTTACAAAAACAGGGATGTCCTCAACTGTTGCACAACGTTGCAACTGGCTCATTAGGAATGCTCGGTTTGGATTGTCAGTACACTTTTCAATGGCTTTTGCTAAACCTTTTCTCACTTCAGCCCTTTTGTCTGCTTTATCCGGAGCGGTAACATAAGAAACTACACCATACAAAGCATGCTCAATGGAAGCGTTCTTACCTTTGTCTGCCGGAACAAGCATTTCTCCCAACAGAACTATGCCGGCAGTACCGGTGGACATCAGTTCATTCATTATGTTGTTGTAGTCTTGTTGTTTGGCAGCAGGAAGCTGGTCTAACGCATCAGCTATAATAGTGGCAATAGTACGCTGGCGGGCATCCTGTGCCGCAATACTCCACGGCAATAAAGCTGCAAAAGTTAATGCCCAAAATATCTTTTTCATATCTTTCATTTTTCAGTATTAGTAGATTAAAGTTTCCAGGGATTTCTCATCGGCTGGTCAATCAATTGATTGGCGGCATCGTCGTTGATGAACTGCTGCGCTACTGGGTCAAAATGTAGTGTACGGTTCAGACGAAGGGCGCAAAGGGCCATATTTACGATGTTGCAGCTGCGGTGCCCGTTCATTTCATTCAAGGCGAACAGTTCCCTATTTTTGACACATTTGATAAAATCCGTGTTCTGCGGTTCCGGATCAGGCAGTTCAGCAATGATGTTCATTATGTCCGGAGCAGGCTTACCGTTTAATTCACATTCAAAACCTTTATAGACTTTACCTTTTGGACCTTCTATATACGGTACCTTATTGCCACTTTCAAACCCTTCACCTTCCAATACTATCTGGCATCCGTCTAGGTAAGTATAGGTAATCTTACGCCAAATACCGATAGCATCAGGATGTTGCTGGGGAGCATCTACTTCGACTTTGATAGGATTGGTATTATCTTTTCCCAATATGTATTGTACCGGGTCAATATAATGCTGTCCCATATCCCCCAGGCCACCTCCGTCGTAATCCCAATATCCCCGGAATGTGGAATGAACGCGATGAGAATTGTAAGGCTTGTATTGAGCCGGTCCCAGCCACATGTCATAGTCCAATTCTGCCGGGACTGGTTCCGGAGCAAGATTTTCCTTTCCTACCCAAAAGAATTTCCATGTGAAACCGGTAGCACCCGAGATGATTACTTTTAATGGCCAGCCAAGCAATCCGCTGTCTACCAGTTTTTTTAATGGTTCAACAGTAGTACCCAGTCCGTAGAAATTATCTTTAAAGCGAAACCATGTGTTCAGTCGAAATATACGATTATTCTGTTTCACGGCTTCCATCAAACGTTTACCTTCACCGATAGTACGTGTCATCGGTTTTTCACACCAGATGTCCTTTCCTGCTTTGGCTGCCTCGATGGCCATCAGACCGTGCCAGTGAGGTGGAGTAGCGATATGTACGATGTCTACATTCGAATCTTTAATTAGGTCGCGAAAGTCGTGATATGTCTGCAATGTTTCATTGAATTTCTTCTTGCCCAGGTCTACTGCTTTTTGTAGGTGGTTCTTGTCAACATCACACACAGAAACAAGGCGACACTGTTCATTACTTGTGAAATGGTAGCTACTTCTGCCAATTCCGCCTACTCCAATGATACCTTTTGTCAATTGATCGCTTGGAGCAATATGGTTGGGCCCACCCAATACTTTGCTTGGCACGATAGAGAACAAAGCGAGGCTGCCCATGCCTTTTAAAAATTTTCTTCTGTCAATTCCCATATTTTGTACATAAGTTATTGTTGTATATGTTTTAATACTGTCTTACAGTCTTGTCAAACGGATATTGCGCCACTGCACCTTGATACCGCCCCCGTCGTGAATCTGTAATGCGATACGTCCTTGTGTGGCACCAATCTTTTTGTCTGTCAAATCTGCCATCAGTTCACCGTTCAGCCATGTTTGTACATGCGCACCTTCCACGCGGATGCGTAAAGTATTCCAGTCTCCCTGTTTCAGGATATTTTCTTTTTCATCTGGAATTTGTACCAGCCAACCGCGCCCGTAAGATTCATAAATGCCACCGGTATCGTTGCCCGTCGGAGCCACTTCGCATTGCCAGCCGTGAATCTTGACCGGTGGCTCGATGAATGAACGGAAGAAGACACCGGAATTGCCATTAGCTAATTGCTTAAATTCCAGATTCAAGTCAAAATCGTTGTAATAATCGCGGGTAGTCAAATAACCGTATTGTTTGTCTTTTCCACTTTCACATACCAAACAGCCTTCTTTATCCACATACCACAATTCGGTTCCGTACACTTTCCAGCCGTTCAAGTCCTTTCCGTTAAACAGGAACTCCGTTTTAGCAGGTATCTTCTTGGATAATTCCTTTATTTTGATGTTGCGGAAGGAAGCAGGATAGCCATGATCCTGTAAACAGAGAACTCCCTTGCGCCCCAAACCATATTCAGGAGACATTTCCCATTTACCGCTTTCTTTGCGTTGAAACCAATCGTCGGTCCATGCCTCGAATTCCAAAATTTTATGTCCGTTTAAGTAATGTTCTACATGCCCATTATCGAACACGATGCGTGAGTTATTCCATTTGCCTTGTGGATTTACGAACATGGAGTCTGGGTCTGGAAGATGCATTGCATAGTCTACTCCCAGTTTCTGCCATTCTTCCAATTTGGTGGGAGCGTTTGTCTTTTCCCAACCTTCTACATCAATCAACTGATATTCAGGGCCGGTTACATACGGAACTTTAAAATAAGGATCTTCTACTACGTGATAAAGCATGCCGCTATTGCCACCGTACGAAAGTTTCCAATCCCAGTCAAGAATAAAATTGTCAAATTCCCGATCGGTTACGATATAACCTGAAAGGTCACTTCCGTCACCATTTGCTTGAATACATCCATCTACTACATGCCAAGGTTGTGTGAGTGAATCTCCATTATAGTCACGCCAGCCATTGAGTGTGTTTCCATCAAATAATAGTTGCCAACCGTCAGCTATTTCCGCTTTGGTCAAAGTGTTGTGTTGAGGAGCTGACACACAGGATGCCATGGTGGTAAGCATAGCACTTACAACGGTTCCAAACAAAGTCCTATTTCTCATTCGTTTCAAAATTTAAAATTATTAATTATATTAACAATGTGACATATTTGTTCTTTTTCCAATCATACTATCGACGGATTTTTCTGCCAATAGTATGATTGTTGATATAGAAAACTCTGTAAAATGGATTGTTATTGATGATTGTCGATTCGGACAAGACGAATGGAACAAGCATCCGTGACATGATTCCATTGGCGTACTCCGGCTTGATCGGCCGCTTTGCCGTCTCTCTCTGCTAAGTTATATCCTTGACCTGCATTTCCATAGAAGAAAAACGCTTGCCCTAAATAACCTAAGGCAAAAGCTCCGTTGCTATATATTTGTCCGGCAGGCACTATACTTAAACCTGTTAAATCGGATACTGTATTAATATCAAACGCACCATTGCCGCCGTTGTTCCAATTGTATCCCGGTGCCAATAATGTTCCCAGTTGGTCCTGTCCGATATACTTAAACAAGCGTTGCCAGTCAGTTACATTACCCATTAATCCGTTACTATTATTTCCTCCTCCGGTAGAGATACGCCACAGACCATCCACAATGCTGCCGGCTAATAAGTCTTCATCTGCCACTACTTTACTTGTGTATAAATAACCATATAAGGAAGCATCAACATCAGAGTCACCACCTGGGTATGTATAAGATGCAACTTGTTGATTCAAAGAATTCATAGCACTAAATGGTATCTCCGAACCATCACCAAATTTTGTTGTACGGAGGTTAGTCCCCAACCATACTTCACTACCTATTTTGACAGTTGGATATGAATTGCCTGATATATCCGCTACTAAATACGGCTCAGCCACAACTTCAACAGCATTTTCTTGTTCCTCTGTTGTAATACCGAAAGCAGAAAGATAAACTGTTTGAACAGCATTAGAATTGCCGGCTACATAATCAAGTGTATTTTCGTTATAGTTGAATGCTACTGTTCCTCCGTTTTTGTCGATGTCGGACACATTGCCGTCATCGTCTACCAAATATGCGACCAACCCTCTGGTATAATCAGCCGCTCCACCTTGACCGGTATAAACAACGACAGCCTTTGAAGCAATATGATCATTTTTTAGATACTCCAGACAGATTTCCGCAACTTTTAATTTATCATCCATCACCTTATAAATCTTGCTTATATCAAAATTCTCGACAGAAGGAATTTTGAATTTATAGACTTTCTCTATCGGATAAATAGGTTCTGCTGCTTTTGCTTCCTGCACTACTTCAATCTTTCGAGTAACTGAAAAAACCTTTATAGTTAGAATCGTAGAACGTGCAATCATTCGTGGATTATCTTCCAATGCAAGCGATATCCTATTTCCTTCGAGTGTTACGCTGCACCATCTTTCTGCATCGGAAGGAACGTGGAAAGAAATTGTCGAGTTATCCATGTTGGATATAATCTCTATTTCTCCTGCTGCTTCTTTGGCCGGCAAAGTAATGCTCTCTTCCGGTGTTATCAATACTGTTGGTGTAATGCCTGGATCACCGTTGACAGTTACCGAATAATAATCGTCGCATGCATTCGTTGCTAATGCGAGGACAAGCAACATCGTGGCATATATAAATTTTATCTTTTTCATTATTTTGAATTATTTATTCAACAGATGGAATATTCTCTAATCTCTTAAAGTCAATGTCTGGAGCTGTTCCACTGGAAGGACGGGTAAAAATCTTTCCATATTCCGTATGATCATCCGAGAAGCCGAAACTCTTTAGAACGAAACCACAATTCTTCTCATCGACCGAGCCGGAATAGTCGTATCTCAAACCCTGTATTCCCGTATTGTCACAGGTGAATTTAGCTGTCGTAATCTCTTTCCAGTCGCCTGACGCAAGCCGTACCCACTGGTTTTTGTAGAGTACGGAACGGGTATAGATTGAGTTTACCGGATCGAAGTTCTCTAGGAATGAATGAGCTCCCTTATACCATGTATTTGTGTCCGGACGTAAGAAAGATGCGATTAGCTTCCATTCATTGTCTGCATAAAAATAGGCTGTATAAATGGTGTTTCCGTTTCCGTCCGGTTTCACCTGAACAAGCGCTTTGTACACCGTGCCAGCTTTCCAACCGCAATGTAACCAACTTTGTCCACCGCTTCCTTCATTTCCAAACTCTCCGACAGTGACATTCTTACCTTTGCGTAATAGCTTCACTCTTTTGTCCTCTGGTATGTCACTAGGATTGTCAGTAGAATAAGGGCTCCAGACAGAGAACAAAATAGTGTGCTCACCGGAACTCGTTTGTTGAATACCCATATAGCCTTCGGAGAACCCGTTCATCATATAGTATGAACTATTTCGGACATTTTCTTCTGTGACCAAAACTTCATTATAGAAATACTCAACATTAGCTTCGGGCATTGTATACCCCCAATGCACGGAAGCTCCTCTACGAAAGAAGTAACAATTCAACTTATCTTCAGCCATTTTTTCTTCTGTTACAAAATGATTGTCGCCCATTGTCGCCTGTCCACCTATCCGGAAACCAGTGACATCACCGAAAGATTTACCGCTTCTTGATACTCCCTGCATATCCACCCGGATATATCCCGATTTTTTTATCGGAATTGTAGCAATACCGTATATTTTAGAAGTAGGACCACTGATAGTAACATCATACGTTTTGTCCCGTATCTTGAAGCGTACGACACTATTTCCGGTTTCATTGCTTCCAACGACTGCCAAATTCATATTACCAGTTTCGCCCACATGGAAGTAGGTGCTGCTAACAATTGTTTTGTCCATCCATGTATCCTTGAATTTACCGGTATAGAGGTCTATTTCGGAAGAAGCTGGAGGAGTAGTCATATACGAGTTTCCGGCAAAAGGAATAAAAATCGGTACATCCGCTTCGTTAAACGATACTGTCGGATTCTCCTGAATTTCACCGTCTGTCGATTTTTGAATGATAGTGATTTTACCTAACTGAACCAATGAAGCGTTATCCAGAATATAAATATATCCTTCTCTGCTTAGTTTGGAAGTATTTGTCGCTATGTTCCAAAGAGTCTCTTTGGTGCCGCTAGTTGCTTTCACCCACTCTACACTAGGTACATATTTTAGTGCTACTGTAGGGTCACTTGGTGTGACAGTAAACGAGACACTGCCCCCTTTACCTTCTACAATTATCTCGTCGGAAGGAGTAATAGTCAATGTCACCTGTTTAGTTTTATTTCCATCAATTTTTTCATTACCACAAGCTGATGAAAAAACTGTTAGAAATAGACATAAAATACAATAGAGGTTCATTTTCATAATCATTTTCTTATTACCAATATTTGTTTTGAACCATTTTTTCATTGTTATCCAAGTAAGTCTGGTAAATAGGCCATAAATACATTTTCTTCAAGAATATTCGTTTCTGTATTTCTGTTCGTTTGAAGAAATCATTATTGGTTTTAGCATCCGTATTCATACCAGAAATCGGGGTTTCAAAAACTTTTTCCGCTTCTTTCCAACGACGGATATCCATATAACGCATTCCTCCTTCAAATGCAAATTCTACTCTGCGTTCATGGTGAATCGCTTCACGCATTTCCGATTGTGACAAACCGGATTTTAAAGCAGGCAGTCCGGCACGTTCACGAATTAGATTTACATACTTTGTAATATCTGTATGTCCTGGATTATATTCATTTAGTGCTTCTGCATAATTCAGATACATCTCTCCTAAACGAACAATGATCCCCGGTTTATAAGGATAAGACCCTGAACGGGTGGCAGGATGAATGGCCTTATTAATTTGATAACCAGCTATTGGACTATCATGCGAAGGTTTACCATCTTGCCCTCCGTTCAAAAAGTTGTGTTGCCTCTTGTCATCATCGAACGAACAATATTTGCCATGAAAACGAATGTTGGCATAAAAACGGGGTTCTCGATTAACGTACATATTATATGTACCTTTCGGTGTCACCAATCCTTCTTTCTTATCCGCACTACCATAGGTATATTTCGTAGGATAATATGTATCTTCAGTAGAGAATCCTTCTTCTACATATCCTGAACCTAATTCATCGATGCTTAAGCCATTTTTCATAAAGAAAGCATCCACGATGTTCTGTGTGGCACTGATACAACCTGCAAAACCGGATTTGCGAGGCATTAAATGGTATTCATATAATGAACTTGTTTTTCCTGGGAAGGCCATTATAATTTCCGGGTTCTGTTCAGTAGTAGTCAGATATAAATTGGTACAGGACATTAATGCATCAATGGAACCGTCTTCCAGGTACTCTTTGTACAAATCATATTCAGGAAGATCAATAACCAACTTGGCTGCTACTGCTGCTTTCTCCCACTTTTTGTTATCTTTGCTTTGACTAAAAAGTGGAGTTCCGTCTTTATTGACGACATCCTTGAAATCTTCATTCCCGTTAAATAATGGGCTGGCTGCAAACATTAGCATACGGGCGCGCAATGCCAGACATGCACCGGAAGTGGGACGTCCGATGTTTACATTATCATAGGAAGAAGGTAGTATCTTGGAAAGTTCCATAAATTCATTGTCCAAGTAGTTTACGATTTCATCATAGGGAGTGCGCTCTTTTTTCAGTACCTCACCCGAATCATTTACGTCCATTAATGAAGTAATCAATGGGAACGGTCCGTACACCTCCAGCATTCTTGAGTAATAGTAAGCAATTAGGAACCGAACTTCATTCTTATATCGTTCTACTAGTTCGACTGTTTGTCTCTGGTCTGGAATCTCTTTTACTCTTTCCAGGAAAATAAGTCCTGAACGCACTTTTTGATAGGTCTCTTTCCACAGATTTTTTCCTGGAATAATTTGTGTAGGTGTCCAACTTCCTTGTTGTACATTCATCAGATTTCCCCAACCAAACTGTCCCAGTGACGAAGCCATTTGTGTCTCATCACTCATCATGTAATAGCCATATCCGGCAAAATTCATGTATTCCCACAAGGGATCGGGTACAAGATTATAAACACCTGCCAACCATTGCTTTGTATAATCTGCATTGTCAAATACAGCATCTATAGTCAGCATATCATCCGGTTCTTTATCCAAGTAATCGCAAGAAGAGAAAAACGGGATGACGGCAACAGCCAGCATCATTGTTTGGATATATTTTTTATATGTATATTTTTTCATTGTACGTAAGATTAAAATGTTACTTGAAAACCAAATGAATATACCTTCATTAAAGGATATTTCATTCCGTCACTGGAATTGATTTCCGGGTCCCACATATCAAATGCAGCCCATGTTAACAGATTGCTTCCTCTGAAGAAAATACGTGCGTCACGCATCATCGCCGCTTTCTGCCATTTTTTTGGGAAAGTATAGCCTACTTCAAGATTTTTCAAACGCAAATAAGAAACATCTTTTAACCACCATGTAGAATATTGCATGTTGTTAGAACTTTTATTGGTGGACAAACGAGGCCAGAATACCTGTCTATACGGATCACTCGGATCCCAACGGTCATCGCAGTTGGCATAAATATTGCCCAATCCACCACCGCCACTGCCGGGAATCAGTAAATCTCCTTGAATCATATTGGATACATTTGTAGAACCTTGGAAGAATGCGCTGAGATCAAAACTCTTCCAACGTGCACTGAATCCGAATCCATATACAATCTCCGGAACAGAAGGACGACCGATAGGTTGATAATCATAGGCATCCACTTTACCATCATGATTGGTATCTTCATAACGAATATCACCGGGTTTTACCGGTTCGAATGTATGGTCGGGGATTCCGTTCACTAATGTCCCGTCTGCTTTAAAATCCTCTTCCTGAAACAGACCGATAGCTTTCAGTCCGTAATATGTGTTCAATGGATTTCCAGTACGTGCACGGGTTGTTTGTTTCATAGTCTCGGATTCGTCATATTCTACAATTTCATTACGACTGAAAGTGAAATTACCTCGTAATGATAAAAAGAAATCTTTTCCAAAACTCTTGTTTACTTCCAGACTGGCATCAAATCCCTGATTTTTTACGATACCGAAGTTTGCCCATGGATTTGTATTGAATCCTGCTGTTTCCGGTATGGTCTTTCTTTGCATAAAGATATCTTCCCTTTTTTCATGGAAATAATCGGCTTGTATATTGACGCAGTCCCATAGGCCGATTTCAACCCCGATATCTGTTTTCTTTACGGTTTCCCACGATAAATCTTCAACCCCGAAGTCTCCTTCGAATTTTCCACCTATACCTTGGTTGCCTGTAAGTCCGTAAGTAAATCCATTTCCACTGTTTATCGTAGATAGGAAAGCAAAACGTCGTCCTGCCAACTGGTCGTTGCCTACCAAACCGTATGAGCCACGAAATTTCAATTTAGATAATACGGAGAGGGCATTCTCCATGAATTTTTCGTTGGTCACAAGCCAGCCACCGGCTACGGAGGGAAAGAATCCCCATTTGTTCCCTTTACTAAAGTTCTCTGAACCGTTATACCCGAAGTTTCCTTCGATGAAATATCTGCCTTTATAGCTATATGACAAACGAGCAGCGATACCTTGTGTACGATACGGTAGTGAATAAATGGCTGAAGCTGCGTCTGCATTTACATAATCCCGCATATTATACAACAATAGTCCGTCTATTTGGTGATTATCTGCGAGCAGACGGCTGTAAGACAGCTGACCTTCCAGGTACATGGTGCGATTGCCGCCGGCTTCTTTTGCATACTGCAAGTAATCATCTCCCTGGTTCGTGATACTGGTCAATAAATTCCCTTCTTCGTCACGTCCGGTTGCCATATAAGTAGTTTGTGTTTTTCTTCTCAAAAATGAGTTCCAAGCATAGGTATCGAATGAGAAAGTGGCTTTCGCTTTCAATCCTTTCAGTGGATGCCACAACTTGCCGATATCCTGTGTTACGGCAAATACAGATTGCAAACTGCTCTTGTAGCTTGAAATAAATCCTGAATGTGTAGCGGCTGCCCACGGATTAGTTTGTGATGTGTTGGCTGGAATCTGTCCGTTAGAGTAAACGGTGGGATGGACAATCGGAGTATTTTTAAAGGCCAGATAGATGATGTCCGTAAAAGGAGCGGCATTTGTCGAGAAGCCGGGTGTGCGCTGGTTCATGATGTATCCTCCCAAGCTTACGTTAATTTCAGTGGAAGGGGTTAGATTCATATCCAAATTGGTACGTATATTATAACGTGACAGATTATTGGATGTATTATATTCCACTCCCGGATCTGTTACTGTCATACCGGTCTCTCCGTGATAAGCCAATACCATACTATAGCGTAATCGCTCAGTACCTCCATTGATGTCTAAAGAGACACGTCCATTGGGTACATGGTCTTTGGTTATTGTTTTCAACCAGTTTACGTTAGGATATAAATCTGGATCGGTACCATTGCGAGTGGCATCGATTGCTGCTTGTGTATACATATCCTTTCCAGAGGAAAACTGACTCGCCACATTCATAACTTCCATATATTTGGCTCCGTCTACAAATTCGGGAAGCATGGTCGGAGCAGAGAAACCATAGTCAGCCTTTATCTGAATGCGAGGCTTACCAATCTGACCGCGTTTGGTTTGTACCAGAATCACACCGTTAGCTCCTCTAACACCATAGACTGCTGTTGCAGTGGCATCTTTTAAAACAGAAAAAGATTCAATTTCTTCTGGAGAGATATTGCTCAGGCTACGCTCGATTCCGTCAACCAAGACTAACGGAGTTGTTCCCGCACCAAAAGAGGAGATGCCACGAATCCAAAAATCAGAAGTATCATTCCCAGGCTCGCCGCTTCGTTGCACAGCAATAACACCAGCTACTTGTCCGGCGAGGGCATTTGTAACAGAACGGCTTTGATTCACTTGTAAAGCGGCAGGTTTCATGGTGGTAATAGCTCCAATTACACTTTCTCTCTTTTGTGATCCGTATCCCACTACAACTACTTCCTCTAATCCTTTTATATCAGGGTCCAGCTTTACGGACATATTCGTTTGTTTTCCTACTACAATTTTTAATGGAACAAAACCTATATAAGTAAACTGTAAGACGGAGGAAGGACCTGACACATTGTAAATTGAGAAATTTCCATCCATATCTGTAATAACTACATTGTTGGTTCCTTCTTCTTGTATGTTTACCCCAATTAAAGCTTCTCCTTTTTCATCGGTTACGTGTCCTGTAATCTTTAATGGAGTTTTCGGGATGACCGTTTGAGCCTTCTTGCTTACTGTTATTTGTCTATTAGTTATCTTATAACCCAAACTTGTTAAATGTAAAACTTTATCTAATATTTTGTCCAGTGTTTGCTTATTGACATGGATACTAACTTTTTCGTTTAATTCTGTAAGTAACTCGTCCGAATAGATAAATACGTATTTGGTATTTTTTTCAATAGTGTTAAATACCTCACGTCTCGTTACGTTATTTAAATTCAGCGAAAGCTGCGGTAACTGCATCGTAGCGACTTCTGCCAGCGATGGAACAGTGAAAGTTACATATAAAAGGAGTAAAACTATGCGTTGAACATTCAACATCCTTTTATATAAATAAATATTCATTAATTTCAAATGAGCCATTTTTCTCATACATTTGATTGTTTTTAGAATTGCTTTTAATATTTTATTAGTAAGCTAAATTACGCCGGATAGTATTGCCGTATTATCCGGCTTTTTATTTCGTTTATTTTACCATAGGCTACACTGTTTTTAAGGGTTTATACTAATTGTTATCTCATTCTGATTGGGGGTATATTTCACGCCGAATATTTCCTCAATTATTTGCAATGTTTCATTTATGTCGTCAAACAGTACTAATTTACCGGTACATGATTTTGCTGCTGATATTTCATCACAATGTATTTTTATGCCATAATAGCGTGACAGCCGAAGAACAATGTTTTCCAACCGTTCACTCGTAAATTGCCATATTCCGTCTTTCCATGTAATATATTGAAGTGCATTCACATCAGTGACTTTGTTCCCGGGTTGATCAGTTTTGTACATTTGGTTCGGATGAAGGAATATTTCTTCAGCTTCTTTTTCTTTCGTCAATACTGACACGCTACCTTCCACCAACACGACTGACTTATTCAGATCTGCCTTGTAGGATGTGACATTAAACTTAGTTCCATATACCCTTACGTCAAATTCGGATGTGCGTACATAGAAAGGAGATGTTTCGTCTTTTGCGACTTCAATGTATATTTCACCATTGACGTAGATGCCGCGTCCTTTTTTCTCCATATTTGCTGGAAACCGGAGCTCGGTACCGGAATTTATCCATATTTTCGTGCCATCACGTAATGTTAGAAAAGAACGCTTGCCATAAGGTACCAGCAAAGTGCTGTATTCGACGTCTGCATCTATTTGTGATTTGTAGCTAGAATTTGATGAACGTCCATTTACTTCAATTTCGTCTTTCTTCGACCAGCTGATATCGGCATCTTCTGCCATTGTTATTGTTTTCTTGTTACCTATTATTAATCTTACATCCTGAATTGTATCCAACCTTACGGACTGAACATCCGATAGCATTACATTGATATTTTCTTCTGTTATGTTTGTTAATGGAGATACTGAAAAAAATAGTAATATCAGGCCTGCTGCTACACTGGTAGTCCAATAAATGAATCTGCGAATTTTATGACGGTGGTAACGTGCATATATATTCTTGAGAATTTCATCTTCTTTTTGGCAGGAAAGCGCTGAGCGATTAATAGCTATTGAATGTAACGTTCGGATAGCATTGGTAATATTAGCCTCTTGATGTGGATTTTCTTGTAGTACCTGTTTCCAATAGTTGTCTAATGTTTCTGTAGACAACAATTGCCACTGGAGAAATAAATCATCTTTCAAGAAATCCTTGACAGAGTAATTTTTGTATTTGGTATTGACAGGCATAGTTTATTTTCACTTTTAATCAGGTTAACAATAAACAAGTTTCGGACTTGTTTATTTTTTTTTTGAGAACTATTTTTGAGGGCAATTGTATAATAAATGCTGGAGGATATTGACTTATAATATAAGTATGTCGGCTGCAAAATTTGGCTGATTGTATAGAAAGAGTAAAATGAAAATGCCTGATTCTTCATTGCGTATATGTTCAAGTGCCCGAGATACCAGGTTTCTTGCAGATTTGGAGTTATTCATATTCAGCAAATCCGCAATTTCTTCGTATTCCATATTATATATATATCGCAAGCATACGGCTTCTCGTTGCCGGAATGTCAATTGTTCCAATAATAATTTGATTTTTTGGCTTAGTTCAAAGCGTTCTTCTTCTTCAATCAAGTATATCAATAAGCCTGTTTTTTAATGATTTAAAAAGAAAATATTTTAAGTTTTGTACATTTTTTAATGAGGAAGGATTGGATAATATTTTATAAAATACATCTTGAATTGCGTCTTTTAGTCGTTCATCGTTACTTGTTAAGGCTTTCCCATAAGAGAAAAGTTCTTGGACATGCTCTTTATATAATAGAGAATATGCTTCATGATCTCCATGAAGAAAGCGGTTTATAATATTTAATTCTCTATTATCCAAATTCTTTTTCATTTTGTATTCTTTATTAAACACTAAATGTATTTTGTATTAGCAAAATTATATTATAATTTGAAATTTTATGCATTTTAAAGTGTGTTTTTTGTGATTTCTCGTGATTTTTTTAGGATGAGTAGTTTACATAAAAAAAGATCTTGTATACTATATTTGATTTTTTAGTATATAAGAGTGATGGATGGTGAAAGATTGAAGATGTCTTTGCTTTCTTATCATTGTGGCGAGTCTCTATACGGCAAATCTTGTCACTGATACTTTTTGGAAGTTCTTTTACAAATTTAATCACATATAGATATTTGTAGATATTTTTTATATATTCGCGTGATTCTGCAATTCTTTAATTAGTTCTTCTTAGTCACTTGCTGATGATCGAATGTTTTGTACGTTCTCTGTTATTATTGCTCCAACTGAAATAACTGTTAGTCTCGTTTTTCATTCCTGCTTCAGAGTCTGTTCTGAATTTTTCTAATCTTGTTATGAGTGCTTTGGTCTTTTCTATTCCGTTTTTTTAATTTTTTTCTTTTGGCATATTGTTGATTGTTTGAGGCTTGGTAATTCGGTTAACAGGCATACCTTTCTTATTACCGGTTATTACAAACTCTCTTTTTGGGTTATATTGAATAAAAAGTTTCTATGTTTAAAATCGGAAGTGACGGATAACAGTAGATATCCCTGAAGAAAGTATGACATGTAAAGCGCTACCTGTCATCCTTTCATCAAAATAAACGAGAATTGGAGAAAATCTTGCCCTTGCTAATTTGATAATCTGAATTGTTTACATGCTCTTGATTGTTAATAGTTGATTCTTTTCTTCTTATTTGATCTTAATAAATGTCATTTTTTAAGCATTGTGTCTTCAATGTTATAAAATACAAAACCCCTATCGTGACTGACAGGGGGTATTATGTTTTTTCATTAGAGGAATGTAGAATTTAAAGCAAGTACTTATAAACTAGAATTGTCTATTTATCTAAATGATTAAAGTATTTCTAATAAGTTCTGCTACTGAAATAGATCTGAGGACAATCATGCTTTCGTATTGGGGTTGATTCTCTTCTTTGTATTCCAATTCACAGATTGTTTGTTTTTGGTGGATGATACCGGGGCTGATTCTTTAGATTTCATACAGTGCAGTATCATATATCAGATTAGTACTTATTCCGAGGATGTCATGAATGGCATTAGGGTGTGTTTTTCGTACTATTGATCGTGACAAAAATAGCAATTTATTTCTAATATTGTTCTTCCGGAGGTGCATTATTTTATCTGTGGTGGGGATATTTTATATTTGATAGTTAGTGATGAGATATTCTTCTGATTCTGTTTTTGATAGCAGCTTGTTATAAGTCGCATTTTTAGGGCGTTATTTCTTTGTAGATACCTGGGGAATAATTATTTTTGTTCTCAGTTTAGTATCAGTGTGAATCTTCCGTCGTAGCTACTCTTTGTGAAAAGAGTTACGGCTTGTTATAGTTTTTTTAAGCGGTGTGAGTTAATACTTTCATCGCTTTGTTTGTTGTTTACGGTGGTATTATGTTTTAATGATATAACAATCGTCCCGTTCCACTTGGTATTGTGCCTGATGAGTAATTAAAGAAGAATTATGTCTACGACAGTTTTTCTGTATATCATATCACTGTTATCCAATACAAATGCTTTGTTTATTAATTGTGCAATTTTAATTGTTGTATATTGCAATAATACATCTTTGTGAGAAGGTGATCATTGCACACTAGTATTTTTTATGTTAAAGCGATGTGAGCTCCCCTAAAGAACTTTCATCGCTTTGTTATTATATTGGATTCTTTTGAAAAGTCGTATTGCCTTTCACAAGTTTCACGGCTTAGTAGCACGAAATAATACTCAACCATAAAGAATATCAATTATCGATGTTCGTCCCTATTCCTAATGTAAGCACATCCGTAGATTCTATTTTTACCATATTTCCAGATGTAATATAGTGCATGTACCTTTCCTTCGTTTTGAATGATAAAATCATGTAGTTGCCTGTTTACATCATTTTCCACACAAGCTATAATCTTCCCATTGTCTTTCCTCTTTATTATAACGGCATTGTCATATTGATTGTTTCCTTCTGCTATTGCATATCCGTGATGTACTCCATAATCAGCCTGCTTTAGGCATTTGTATTGCATCCCGGTAAGTTTGTAGCATCCGTATTTTTCATACTTAAGTAGCTTGACACATTCTTCGCTGAAAGTTTTATTGGATCTGTGCAGTCTGCTGGTGTTCTTGAGTTTCTTGTTTTCTTTTCGTATAATCCATATGGCAGCTACAATGGTAATGCCGATAAGTAAAAAGGTTTCCATGAGAGTCTTGTGATTTAAGATATTCTGTAACAAAAGTATTCAATATTTTAATTATTTGCAAATGATTCATACATAAATAGATTTATTCCATTGGATTTTTGAGTAGGATAAAGTTTATGTTGTTTCTTAAATTCAGGAAGAAGTTGTATTTTTGCTTGTCCTAAAAATAAAATGGAAAGTGATTCATTTTCTTTCTGTAGCATGCTCTTTGTGAAAAGGGTCTCATGCATTAAATTGTTTACAAGCGGTGTTAGTCGTTGGATTATCATCGCTTTATTTATTTTCTCTTATTTGAATAGTAATTATTTTCAAGAGGAGAGGTTGTCTATATGAAGAGGAATAATATAGTGGAGAAATTTGCAGATTGATTTGTTTGATAATGTCTTTGTGGTTATCTATTGCTTAAAATTAAGGCTTTCTGTAAATAATGATTTTTTAAGTAAACCAACGGACTTTGTTTTTTGTTTATTTTAGAAATAAGAGATTTGTCTATTGTTTTTAGAATCTCTAAATATTGTACCCTTTGTGAAAAGCGTTCCAGTATTTGTCGTGTTTTATTGTGCGATGAGAGTCAGCGGATTCTTGTCGCTTTATTTTTTCTTTGGTTCAATAAATACTCCATAAAATATTAATGATGTTTTATTGAGCGGTATACTTCAGAATTTGAGATGTATATGATGTTTTTTGTGTTAATAATTTGCGATATATAAATTTCCATTATAATTTTGCAGGACGTAAACATGTGGGTTGTGAAACTCAATAAATGGAATAGTTAGTAAAGTCAAAGTTAAGTTTTTGTATTAAGAAAGGGCTTCTACTTCAGCGGAGGGTTATGGGGCTCTTTTCGTGTTTTAGGTAATGCCAATGATGTTTCAGGTTATCTAATAATTTAGAGGTTGATATGGTCCTATGAGAAAAACGGCAAGATATAATATTGTTTTTATGATGCGCTAAATAAAATAGCCACAGTTTTTATTCAAAGGATGAATTTCTCTATGAAAGAAACGTTTTATTTGAGAAATTCATTTATGTGCACTCTTTTTTTGAATTCATTATGCTTTAAGAAGACAGCATTCAAAGTAAACAGCCTAGATTTTATCATCGAGTTAGCTGGAGGCAAATAGTCAGTAAACGAAGTGAGTGGTAATATACATAACTCCTGGGAGGAGACAAAGTGTTATAAAAAGTTGTGCAGATTGAGGTAAAATGTATAAAGAAAAGTGTTTTTTGAAGAATATTTTATAACACTATCCTGCCTGTTTGACTTTTGGTTATAGCTTCTCAATATCCGTAAGTTATTTCTTTATTACGGGTGGTATGGCGGTTCCTTATGTTACTCATATCGGTCAGTTTAACAGTCTATACATTGGATCTTTTTGTATAGAACCATATTGTCAAGAGAGCTTCGCACTAAACCATTATTGGTAATGCACGCTTTTTTAGGCTACTATTGACGGAACAATGAGTTCAGACGCAATGTTGAACAATTACTTGTGCGACTTTTTGTCACAAGAAATACTTAAAGATGCAAAAAAGTTATTAACTCGCGATGAATTAGTTGTCTTACATTTTATTATTTTAGATTTTTCTCGGTTTGACTTAACCGATTGAGAAATAAACTTTTAGCGAATTATTTGAGAAATAGAA
>ENA-UESG01000842-UESG01000842.1-human-gut-metagenome-genome-assembly--contig:-NODE-842-length-24439-cov-4.608324_pt1 | contig 24439 bp, 18 predicted proteins | sample MGYA00243002_ERZ508003 | MGnify/ENA primary metagenome ERZ508003 (study PRJEB26167, sample SAMN06115514) | human gut metagenome | host: Homo sapiens | place: China:Shanxi | collected 2015-12-02... | reverse complement strand
GGTTCCAAAGACGGCACTGTGAGAGAAGTGAAAAAACTGATCGAACAGGATTCCCGTGTGCATATTGTCTCTTTCTCCAGAAATTTCGGAAAGGAAGCGGCGATGTTTGCCGGACTGGAAAAGTCGAAGGGCGATTACGTGGTTATGATGGATGTGGATCTGCAGGATCCGCCTTCCTTGCTGCCGGAGATGTTTGAATGGATCTGGCAGGGGTATGATTCTGTAGCGACCCGCCGCGTGACCCGCAAGGGCGAACCGCCGATCCGCAGCTTTTTTGCCAGAAGATTTTACCATCTGATGAAGAAGATTTCCCAGACGGAAATGATGGACGGAGCGAGAGATTATCGCCTGATGACCAGACAGATGGTGGATGCCATCCTGTCCATGCGGGAATATAATCGTTTTACCAAAGGAATCTTCGGCTGGGTCGGCTTTAAGACCAAATGGCTGGAATATGAGAATGTAGAGCGCGCCAAGGGCGAGACCAAGTGGAATTTCTGGAAGCTCCTGGTATATTCCCTTGACGGTATCACCGCATTTTCCACGGCACCGCTTTTGATCGCTTCCTTTGTGGGCGTGCTGTTCTGCATCATTGCCTTTTTGATGATCATATTTATCATCGTGCGGAAGCTGATCTTCGGAGATCCGGTGTCCGGCTGGCCTTCTCTGGTGTGCATCATCCTGATGACCAGCGGCGTACAGTTTTTCTGTACGGGTATTCTGGGGCAGTATCTGGCAAAGGCATACATGGAAGTAAAACGCCGTCCGATTTACCTGGTAAAAGAGGAAATTTAAGAAAAACCGCATAAATATCCGTTTTTTATGTACGTAAAAATGTTACAAAATAGGGGTAAAATGTAACATTTTTAGTTTCTTAACTATATTTTAACGAGAAAAAGTCTTTTCAAAAAACGACAGCTATGATATGATTTCTCTATCAGTCACTGCAGAGGAGCAATACTCGACAAGTAAAAAGGGGGACTTGTTTTGGATATTGTTGCAGTAAAAGATTCAGAGTTAGAGAGATATGTAACCAAAATCATGTTGGAGATAGGGGTGCCGGCGCATTTGAAGGGTTATCACTATTTGCGTGATGCAATCATTTTGTCAGGGAAAGACATGGAGGTAGTAAGCAGCGTTACCAAGCGGTTATATCCCACCATCGCGAAACATTTCAAAACCACAGATCAGAAAGTGGAACGTGCGATCAGGAACGCCATTGAAGTGTCCTGGTCCAGAGGAAATGTGGAGACATTCGAAAAGATTTTTGGCTATTCTGTAGCCTCCGGAAGGACAAGACCTACGAACAGCGAGTACATCGCACGTATCGCCGACAACATCCGGCTGGATTATAAGGCTATGTAACATATTGATTTTAATTGTTTGGAACAGGGAGAGTTTGTTAATTAAGCAGATGCAGTATTCTCCTCTGCAGACTGAGAAAGACTGCGTATCGGAATGGGAAGTTTCCGGTACGCGGTTTTTTGTTGCAGGGAAATGCTGTTATATTTGTCAAGTCCATATAAATATGGTAAGATGTACAAAAGCCCGTGTAAGAAAAAGGCGGGTATGGGAGATGAAATGACTTTTCGGACATCGGATATTTTGATCGGGGGGAGCCTGATCATTATCGGGCTGACAGAGATCGCCCATTTGGCAGGCTGCCTGTTAGGGTGGTCTTTTTTGACTGTAACGGATCTGCTGCTGGCAGAGGTGGGAATCGTTCTGCTGGCGGCGATATTATTGTCTGTAATATCCAGACAGAGACGAAAACGGGCCACAGCCGGTAAAAATGATCCGGTTGCGGATCAAAACAGCGGGACAGACACGGCAAAGGAAAAAAGCACACAGATTCTCACAGGCGTCCTGGCTTTTCTGATCCTGCTGCAGATCCTGCGGATCCTGACGGGAAACCGCATGTGGCTGACCGGAGATATGACGGTGGAGACCGTGAACACATTTCTCAGGGAAAATGCTGTTTATACCGTGAATCCTCTCACGGGGACGGCATATTCGATGGGGATGTCCTTACGGCTGAAAATATTGTGCCTGCCCACTCTGTACGGGGCCATCAGCCGTTTTACGGGTATGGCACCCGTAGACGTGGTGTATCGTCTGATCCCCTGCATTACGCTGCTGTTGTCTTATGTAGCTTACGGAAGCCTGGGGAAAGTACTTTTTCCGGAAAATTCTGTGAAAAGACGGACGTTTTTGCTGATCGTGGGAATACTGTTCAGTACAGGGGCCTATATGCCCGGAGTGGATGGATTTGACGTGTTTTACGGAGGATTCCGCGGTGTGACGATCCGGGCGGCGGTGTTGCTTCCGTATCTGCTGTTCTGTCTGATGGACAGAAAATATACGGGCGTGATCCTTTGTATCCTGTCGGAGGCCTGCATAGTCTGGACCCTGTATGGCGCGGGAGTCTGCCTGCTTGTTACTGTGGCATGGCTGATACTTGGAGCGTTGGTTTCCCAGTTCCGGAAACGATGGGAAAAACGGAAAATGACTGATGCACATGGCAGGTCAGGAGAGGAGGCTACAGAATGATGACACTTCTGCAGTCCGCCCTGACAGGCTGGACCGACTATACACAACATGGAAAATTTGCGGCACTTTTGCTGCTGGCGATCCTGTATCTGGGATTTGTCCTCTATGGTTCCGGAAAGGAAGCCAATGCATCCGGGGCGGAAAAAGCACGGAAACGGCTGTATCTTTACGGGGCACTGGTGACATTTGGCTGTATCTGTCCCGTAACGGCACTGATCCTGTTAAAATACCAGACCGCCTTTTACTCTTATGTATGGATCTGGGCGGCGGTGCCCCAGACAGCATTGATCGCATGGGCGGCAACGGACTTTCTGTGTAACTTATTAAAAGAGAAAAGCCTGCGAAACGGGATGGCTGCGCTGATCCTGCTGGGCATCCTGTTCCTGGGTGGAAACCCGGTGTCGGAATGGACCGTGGCACAGACAACGCAGATACCGGCACTGACAGGAATGCCCGGACAGCAACAGGGAACTCCCGCCAGGGAAATTCTGGAGCAGCTTTCTGTATACAATGCGGAAAAAGGAAACTCACGGGAATACAGTCTGTGGGCGCCGAAGGAGGTCATGGAGGCTGCCAGAGCCTACAGCGCTGAGATCCACCCGGTATACGGCAGAAGCATCTGGGATGCATCGCTGGGCAGCTACTCCTATGATACCTATGAGACCTGGCAGGAAGATATGTATCTGTGGATGAGCCACCTGGAGACTACCGGGGAGACGGAATATCTGCGGACAGATGAAAATACCACGACAGAAGCCGGTGGCAGAAAAATAGATTTTGCTGCGTGCCTTGACAGCGCCGGGAAGGCCGGTATAGACTACATTTTATTGCCGGAGGACCTGTCGGAGGATGTACAGAAGGAATTGCAAGAGGCTGCGGACGGCAGACTGCGGTCCTTTGGCGGATATTTCCTGATCGTGATGTAAGTAGGCATCTTGCGGAAAGATAGGGAAAACGATAACGATTTGTAAGAATTAGGAACAGGAAAGCAAAATGGAACAGGAACTGATCAGTATTGTGGTGCCGGTGTACCGGGCAGAACGTTATATAGAAGAAACGATGGACTGCGTCCGGGCACAGACGTATCCACACTGGGAACTGCTGCTGGTGGAGGATTGCGGCCCGGACCGCAGCAGGGAGATCATAGAACAATATATTCAGAGAACCGGAGATACGAGAATCCGCATGCTGACTTACTCTACGAATCTGGGGGCGGCGAGAGCACGTAATCTGGGAGTCAACGAAGCAAAAGGCCGGTATCTGGCCTATCTGGATGCAGATGACCTGTGGACACCGGACAAGCTGGAAAAAGAGCTGGCCGAGCTGCAGGATAAGTTCCACAGCATGAAGGCAAAGTGGGAAAACGAGAAGAACGCCATTGGCAAGGTGCAGACCCTGCGCGAGCAGATCGAGCAGACCAATGCCGCCATCGAGAAAGCCCAGCGCGAGTACGACCTGAACAAGGCCGCCGAACTGAAATACGGCAAGCTGCCCCAGCTGCAAAAGCAGCTGGCCGAAGAGGAAAAGGTGGCTGCCGCCAAGAAGGAGGACAGCCTGCTGCGTGACCGCGTGACCGACGAGGAGATCGCCCGCATCGTGGCCCGCTGGACCGGCATCCCGGTGGAGAAACTGGTGGAGGGCGAGCGCGAGAAGCTGCTGCATCTGGACGATGTGCTCCACAAGAGAGTCATCGGTCAGGACGAGGCCGTGACCAAGGTGAGCGAGGCCATCCTGCGCAGCCGCGCAGGCATCGCCAACCCCAACCGCCCCATCGGCAGCTTCCTCTTCCTCGGCCCCACCGGTGTGGGCAAGACCGAGCTGGCAAAGGCGCTGGCACAGGCTCTGTTTGACGATGAGCGCAACATGGTGCGTATCGACATGACGGAGTACATGGAGAAGTTCAGCGTCAGCCGCCTGATCGGCGCGCCTCCGGGATACGTGGGTTATGAGGAGGGCGGCCAGCTGACCGAGGCTGTCCGCCGCAAACCCTACAGCGTGGTGCTGTTCGATGAGGTGGAAAAAGCCCACCCCGATGTGTTCAACATCCTGCTGCAGGTGCTGGACGATGGCCGCATCACCGACAGTCAGGGCCGTACCGTGGACTTCAAGAACACGGTCATCATCCTGACCTCGAATCTGGGCAGCGACATCATCCTGAATGATCTGGAGCAGCGCCGGGCCAATGGCTCCAACGAGCTGAGCGACGACGCAAAGCATCAGATCGACCTGCTGCTCAAGAGCAAGTTCCGCCCCGAGTTCCTGAACCGTCTGGACGAGATCGTCTACTACAAGAGCCTGACCAAGGACGAGATGCGCAAGATCGTGGATCTGCAGCTGGCAGACCTGCGCAGCCGCATGGACGAGGGCAAGCATCTGAATCTGGACGTGACCACCGCCGCCAAGGACTACATCATCGATTCTGCCTACGACAGCGTCTATGGTGCCCGCCCCATCAAGCGGTTCATCCAGAGCCGGGTGGAGACTCTGATCGCCAAGGCGATCATTCAGGGCCGCTATGCCGAGGGCAGCACCCTGACTGTGGATTACGACGGAAATGCCCTTGTGCTGAAATGATTTTCCACAGTTTTGCCAGTTTTTTACCTCTGTGTCGGCTGTAATGCTTGCATGGGGGTGCGGAATATGATATTATAGCAAGTAACATTGATGTGCTTTTCATCGCGGAACAGCCACGGTGGAAAGCACATTTTTGTATCCCTAGGAAAGAACTCCTTCCGTCATCGCTGCGCGATGCCACCTCCCTCGGTGAGGGAGGCTGACCGTGCGGCAAGGCTCCCTCTTTGAGGGAGCTGGCTGCGAAGCAGACTGAGGGAGTCCGTTCTTTAATAAAAAACAGAAAGTTGAGTGTGATTTTCCTTTATTATGGACGATGGCAGTATGACGCTCTGGGTAGCGCTGGTGATCCTGGTGGGTTTCTCCGCCTTTTTCTCCGCATCCGAGACCGCATTTTCCTCTCTGAATCAGATCCGCCTGAAAAGCCGCGCCGAGGACGGCGATTCCTCTGCCGCCCGGGTGCTGGCCATGGCGGAGCAGTATGACAAGCTGCTCTCCACCATCCTCATCGGCAACAATATCGTGAACATCGCCGCCGCTTCCATCGGCACCATCCTGTTTACCCAGATGCTGGGTGCCGAGCGGGGCGCGACGGTGTCCACCATTGTGCTGACGATCATCGTGCTGATCTTTGGCGAAGTGACTCCCAAGAGCCTGGCCAAGGAAATGCCGGAAAAGGTGGCCACGGCAGTCTCGCCCTTCCTTGTGCTCCTGATGGCCCTGATGACCCCGCTGACCTGGCTGTTCACCCAGTGGAAAAAGCTGCTGGGCCACTTTGTCCACAGCGGCGAGGCCGATACCATCACAGAGGGTGAGCTGATGACCATGGTCAGCGAGGCTGAAAACGACGGCGAACTGACCGACCGGGAAAGCGAGCTCATCCGCAGCGCCATCGAGTTCGATGACGTGGAGGTGGAAGAGATCCTGACCCCCCGTGTGGATGTGGTGGCTGTGGAGGATGATATCCCGCTGGAGGAGCTGGCCCAGACCTTTGCGGAGTCCGGTTACTCCCGTCTGCCTGTCTACCACGGCACCATTGATAACATCATTGGTGTGGTACATGAAAAGGATTTCTATATCGCCCGCCTGAAAAAGGCGACCAAGATCGATGATCTGGTGGTGCCCACCCTGTATACCACGGGCTCCACGCAGATCTCCCAGCTGCTGCGCACCCTCCGGGAGCAGCACCACCACCTGGCCGTTGTTGTGGACGAATACGGCGGCACCGAGGGTATCATCACGCTGGAGGACATTCTGGAGGAGCTGGTAGGCGAGATCTGGGATGAGCACGACGAGGTGACCGAGGACTTCCGCAAGCAGTCGGACGGCAGCTGGCTGGTGTCCGGCTCTGCCAGCGTCGATGATCTGTATGAGGAGCTCGACCTGCCGGAGGAAGAGGATATCGATTCCAATACCGTCAACGGTCTGGTGCAGGAAAAGACCTGCCATCTGCCCAAGGTAGGCGACCGCTTTACCCTGGGCGAGTACGATGGTGTTGTTACCCGCACCGCCAAGCGCCGCGTGACGGAGGTGCGCCTGACCCCCGCCGCCCCGGCTGAGGATGCCGAGAAGGACGACGAAAAGGATAAGCGCTTCTCCCGCATTGCGCAGCGCGGGGAGAGCCGCTGACAGGAAGCATAAGATAGAAACAGTGAAACGCCGCCGGGTGGAGCTTTTGGCTCTGCCCGGCGGCGTTTTCTTGATTCAAGTCCTTGCCCGCGGCCCTGCACTGTGCTAAACTGAATAAAATACAGAACGCAGGAGGACAAGGAACTTGAAACGGATGTCGAAGTTTGCGCGCCGGTGTGCGGCGCTGATGCTGGCGGTGGTGCTGCTCTGCATGGCAGTGCCTGCCGCCTTTGCAGCGGAAGGGGACACCCTGCCCGCCGGTGCCACCACCATGGGCGGTGCCAACACTACTCTGATCCCGGACGCGGAGGAAAACTGCCTGAGCTGGCTCTTCGGCTCCGGCGATACCATCACCATGCCCTACCTGAATGTCAAGGGACAGGGCCTGCGCCGGAACGTGACCCTGGATCTTGAGGACTGTCTGGTGGGCATCACCTACACCGAGCTGGGCTCCATCGGCAGCTATGTCAGTGACGCGGCGGCACAGCAGGCGTGGAAAGCGCAGGCGGTGGCCATCCACTCCTATCTGGAATACCACAAGAAATATGGCTCTTCGGCCAACGCGCTGGTGTACACCCCCGTGGATCAGATCCCTTCCTCTGCCCGCAGCGCCATCCGCAGGGCAGTCTCTGAGGTCAAGGACGAGGTGCTGACCTGCAACGGCAGCGTCATTGATGCAGTGTGGTCGGCCAGCGCGGGGTACAACACCCAGACCGGCGTGTACGGCACCTGCTCCGGTCTGGATGCCTGGGGCACCGATGTGCCCTATCTGCAGAGTGTGGAAAGCCCCTATGAGGAGCAGTATCACAACCTGATGCGCCGGGTCATCGGCAAGGACTACCGCTACACCGAGTACAACGACAGCAGGACCGGCCAGCCCTACGAGAGCGCCGACACCACCCATAAGGATCTGGGCGGCTTTGTCCAGTACAATACCTTTGTCTCGAACGGAAAGAGCTACCGCTACATCGGCCAGTTCGTTTCCTCCCGCTATTGCTTTGATTTCAGCGCGGACGAGAACGGTACCCCCTGCATGAACTACTATGGTTTTGGCCACGGCGTGGGCATGAGTCAGTGCGGCATGGTGGGCTATGCGCAGGAGCAGGGCATGGGCTACCGGGACATCCTGCGCCACTACTATACCGGCGTGTCTTTTGGCACGGTGGGCAGCGGCAGCTCGAACGGCGGCCTGTTCGGCTGGCTGTGGAGCCTGCTGGGACTGTGATAAATTTTGCACCGGAAAGCGCAGGAAATGCGGAAAAGCGCTTCTCAAACGGGACGAAATCTGGTATACTATTATAGTTTGTAAAAATGCGTCTGGGCGGTGGAATGGCCCAGTGAAGTGGAGAAGTCGGAATGCAGTTGGAGAAAGCAAAGGAAATAAAGCAGGACATGGAGCGCTGCCGCCTGTTGGCACAGCGCATTGCGGAGGAGCTGGCCCCGGCAACAGCTGCGGTGCTGAACGCCGAGACCCCGGCACTGGAAAAGGCCCTGCACCGGGCGGGCGTGGATGCCAACCCCTTTACAGTGGCTGCCCGGCAGGCAGACCTGCTGGTGGTGGAGGACCCCGCCTGGGTGGAGATGCCCGCGCAGCTGCCCGGACAGGTGCTGCTGGTGTTTACCGGCAGCAACGTGGCTGAGGGCTGGGCCGAGGAACTGGCCCGCCGGGGCTACTACCGGGATTTCCGCTGGCGCAGCCGGGGCCGTGCCCAGCAGTCGGCTTTGTACTGCACGGTCCAGCCTGCCACCGCCGAGATGATCGCGGGCTATGAGAAGGAGCTGGATCTCCTGCGTGACCGGATGGTGCGTGCCGAGCGCACCTGCAACGAGGAAGCCGCCCTCATTGAGCGGCTCCGCAGCGATCTTTCCCTGAGCCGCAGCCATGCCAAGAACCTGGAAAAGACCCTGAACGAGGTGACCAGCTCTACCTTCTGGAAGCTGACCTGGCCCATGCGGTATGTTGTCAGCAAGAGCCGCCAGATCTGGCACACCTTCCCGCTTTTCGTCCTGCTGGGTGAGCTGCGCCGGGACGGCATTTCGGGAGTGCGGGAGCACGCCCGCGCCAGGCGGGAATATGCCGCCCTCTTCCCGGGGAACCTCCTGCGGGCTGACCGCTTTGCCCCGGTGGAGCTGCTGGTCAGGCAGGCAAACGATCAGCCTGCCGGGCCCAAGATCAGCATCGTGGTGCCCCTGTACAACACCCCGCTGGATTTCCTGGACGAGATGCTGGATTCCGTGGTGAACCAGACCTACAAGAACTGGGAGCTCTGCTGCGTGGATGCCGGTAAGGACGAGGCCGTAGGCCAGCATGTGCAGGCCCGTGCGAAGGCCGATGCACGCATCCGGTATCAGAAGCTGGAAAAGAATGAGCTGATCCCCGGCAACACCAACAGGGGCTTTGAGATGGCCACCGGTGAATATATCGCCCTGTTGGATCACGATGACCTGCTGCATCCCTGCGCCCTGTGGTACGCGGCCAGGGCCATTGCCGAGCAGAAGGCCGACTTTGTCTACACTGACGAGGCGACCTTTGAGGGGAAGCCGGAGCATGTGGTGCTCTACCACTTCAAGCCCGATTTCATGCTGGACAACCTCCGCTCCAACAACTACATCTGCCACCTGACCGTGTTCAGCCGCGCCCTGATGGAGCGGGCCGGCGGCGGCGAGCGGATGGAGTACAACGGCAGCCAGGATTACGAGCTGTTCCTCCGCCTGACGGAGCAGGCTGAGAAGATCGTTCACATCCCCCATGCCCTGTATTACTGGCGCTCCAGCCCCGGCAGCACGGCGGCGGATATCTCCGCCAAGACCTACTGCATCGACGCAGGCATTGCGGCCCTCAAGGCCCACTATGCCCGCTGCGGGATCGCTGTGGACGATGTTACCCTTATCCCCGGCACCCCGGGCTATTACAAGACCGATTACACCATCGAGCACCCGGGCCGGGTGAGCATCCTCATCCCCACCTGCGACCACATCCGGGATCTGGAGCTCTGCGTGGATTCCATCTATGCCCGCACCACCTACCCGGATTTTGAACTCATCCTCATCGAGAACAACAGCAAGCAGCCCGAGACCTTCCGCGCCTATGAGCGGATGCAGAAGGAGCACCCGGACAACCTCAAGGTCGTGACCTGGGAGGGTAAGGGCTTCAATTACAGCGCCCTGAACAACTTTGGCGAGCAGTATGCCACCGGCGAATATCTGCTGCTGCTCAACAACGATACCGAGGTCATTACCCCCAACTGGCTGGAGGAAATGGTCATGTACGCCCAGCAGAAGCGGGTGGGCTGTGTGGGTGCAAAGCTGCTCTACCCCGATGACACCATTCAGCACGCCGGCATCGGCTTTGGCATCGGCGGCGTGGCGGGCCACCTGCACAAGTATTTCCCGGCGGCATCCGATGGCTACATGGGGCGGCTGAACTATGTGCAGGATGTTTACGGCGATACCGCCGCCTGTCTGCTCATCCGCAGGGAAATCTATGATGAGATGAACGGCCTGGACGAGAGCTATGCCGTGGCCTTCAACGATGTGGATTTCTGTGTCCGTGTGCGGGAGGCGGGCTACACCAATGTGTTTACCCCCTTTGCCCAGCTCTACCACTACGAGAGCAAGAGCCGCGGAACCGAGGACAACCCCGAAAAGCAGAAGCGCTTCCAGGGCGAGGTGCTCCGCTTCCAGGCCCGCTGGGGAGACCTGCTGGCCGCGGGCGATCCCTGCACCAACCCCAACTTTGATATCCAGCGTGAGGACTTCACGCTGAAGATCCTGCCTTTGGAGTGAATTGATGAAACTCTCTGCTTGTATCGTTGTTTACAACGGCTATGACGAGGCGCTGAAGGCGGCGCAGACGGTGCTGCACTGCACACGCCGCTACCCGGTGACCCTTTACCTGGTGGACAATGCCAGCCCGGACGGCAGCGGCAAAAAGCTGGAGCAGGCCGTGGCGGACGGCCTGCTGGCAGCAGGTCCGGGCCAGCAGGTGGTGGTGCACTGCCGCACCGAGAACGGCGGCTTTGGCACCGGCCACAATATGATCCTGCCCGAGCTGGACAGTGATTTCCATTTTATCCTCAACCCGGATATCCAGCTGACCGCTGATACCCTGAGTGATCTGGCCGACTGGATGGCCGCCCACCCGGATGCCGTGATGGCCCGGCCCTCGCTGGTGTTCCCGGACGGTAAGCCCCAGCAGCTGCCCCTGCGCCGGTGCGCCCTGCGGCCCATGCTCTACCGCCAGCTGCCCCGGCTCAGCTTCTGGAAAGGCCAGAACGACCACTACCTGATGCTGGATGAAGACCTGACCAGACCCATCGAGATCGAGTTCTGCACCGGCAGCTTTTCCGGTGTGCGCACCAGCACCTTCAAGGCGGTGGGCGGCTTTGACGAGAGCTACTTCATGTATGTGGAGGACGCCGACCTGACCCAGAAGGTGCTGCAGAAGGGCACCGTCTGGCTGGCTCCGCAGTTTTCCGCCATTCATGCGTGGCACCGCGCCCCCATGCGCGACGCAGGCAAGTTCAAGATGCAGCTTGTCAGCATGGGACGGTATTTCAAAAAGTGGGGCTGTGGGAAAGGGACGGTTTGACATAGCAAACCTCTTGACAACTGTTTTTATCTGTGGTACATTTTACCTATAGCAAGGCCGCCGACCGACGGAATAGTGTGGGGTTTACCACGGGGGACGCGGCATAACAGCTTGCTTTTTAAGCCGACCGTCTGGGCTGCATACACTGGTGTATGGTGTGTGCAGCCCTTTATTGTTTTTACAAAAACGGAGGAATCGTACAATGTTGAGCGACATCGAAATTGCCCAGGCCGCCAAAATGCAGCCCATCACCGAAATCGCCGCCAATCTGGGCCTGCAGGGCGAGGACGTCATCCCCTACGGCCACTACAAGGCCAAGCTGAACCACAAGCTGGCCAAGGCTGACAAGCCCGAGGGCAAGCTGATCTTAGTCACCGCCATCAGCCCCACGCCCGCGGGCGAAGGCAAGACCACGACGAGCGTCGGTCTGGCGGACGCCATGAACGCGCTGGGCAAAAAGACGATGCTCTGCCTGCGTGAGCCCAGCCTTGGCCCCGTGTTCGGAGTCAAGGGCGGCGCGGCCGGCGGCGGCTATGCCCAGGTGGTGCCCATGGAGGATATCAACCTCCACTTTACCGGTGACCTGCATGCCATCGGCACCGCCAACAACCTGCTGGCCGCCATGATCGACAACAGCATCCAGCAGGGCAACCCCCTGAACATCGATCCCCGCCGCATCACCTGGAAGCGCTGCATGGATATGAACGACCGCCAGCTCCGCTTCATCGTGGATGGTCTGGGCGGCAAGGTCAACGGTACCCCCCGTGAGGACGGCTTTGATATCACCGTTGCCAGCGAGATCATGGCGATCTTCTGCCTGGCCACCAGCATCTCCGACCTGAAGGAGCGGCTGTCGAAGATCGTCTGCGCCTACACCTACGAGGGCAAGCCCGTCACGGCTGGCGACATCGGTGCCGCCGGTGCCATGACCGCGCTGCTCAAGGATGCCCTTGACCCGAACCTCGTTCAGACGCTGGAAAACAACCCCGCCATCATCCACGGCGGCCCCTTTGCCAACATTGCCCACGGCTGCAACAGCGTCATGGCCACCAAGCTCAGCCTCTCACTGGCCGATTACGTCATCACGGAGGCGGGCTTCGGTGCAGATCTGGGTGCCGAGAAGTTCCTGGATATCAAGTGCCGCTATGCCGGCATCGCCCCCAGCGCCTGCGTGCTGGTGGCCACTGTCCGTGCCCTCAAGAGCCACGGCGGCGTTGCCAAGGCTGACCTGAACCAGCCGAATCTCGAGGCGGTCAAGGCTGGTGCCTCCAACCTTGTGCGCCACATCGACAACCTGAAGAACGGCTTTGGCCTGCCTGTGGTGGTGGCCATCAATGCCTTCCCCACCGACACCCCGGAGGAGCAGGCATACGTTGAGCAGGTCTGTGCCGAGCAGGGCGTGCCCTGCGTCCTGAGCGAGGTGTTCGCCAAGGGCGGCGAGGGCGGCAAGGCTCTGGCCGAGAAGGTGCTGGAGGTCATGGAGGATCGTCCCATCCAGTACGTCTACCCGCTGGAGATGCCCCTGAAGCAGAAGGTGGAAGCCATCGCCAAAAAGATCTACCGGGCCGACGGTGTGAATTTCAGCGCCGCCGCTTCCAAGACGCTGGCCGAACTGACCGAACTGGGCTACGGCGACCTGCCGGTCTGCATCGCCAAGATCCAGTACAGTTTCAGCGACAACGCCAAGCTGACCGGTGCACCCACCGGCTTTACCATGGAGGTGCGGGAAGTCCGCCTTGCCGCCGGTGCCGGTTTCGTGGTGGTCATCTGCGGCAACATTATGACCATGCCCGGCCTGCCCAAGAAGCCCGCCGCCGTCAATATCGACGTGGATGCCGAGGGTAAGATCACGGGACTGTTCTGATGCTGCGTTCTCCGTTCCTGTTTCTATGACAAAACCGCCCTTCCGGTTTGATGCCGGAAGGGCGGTTTTTCTATACGAATATTTAGTTTAAGCCGTCTGTTGGCCCACGGTGTGGGTGGCGAGATATTCCACCCAGGCGGGGTAGCCCTCGGGTTTGATGTGGATGCCGTCAGGCTGCGCGTACTCGGCTTTCAGGTCGCCGTTGTCGTCGGCAAGGGCTTCCCACAGGTTGAGGAAAGCGCAGTTCTTTTCCAGCGCAATGGCAGCCAGCTCATTGTTGATCTCGCACAGCCGCTCTTTGTACAGGCCGGGATGGCTGCTGCGCACCTCGGGCCGGACAGGCGTGATGGACTGCACGTAGATCTGCGTGTTGGGCAGGGCCTGGGAGATCATATCCAGCATGAGCCGGTAGTAGGTGAGGAAGCTGGAATAATCCCCGTCCCGGTTGAGCACGTTGGTGCCCAGCAGGATATACAGCACCGGGGGCTGCCGGGCTGTCAGCACCTCCATGGGAACCTCTGTGCCGCCATCGGAGCGCTTGCAGGTGGTGCCATTGACCACGACGCTGGGGCCTGCGCCCCGGTAGGCGCAGAAAGAGGCCTCCGGCAGGCCGCTGGAATAGATCTGCATCCCCTGCGTCAGGCTGTCGCCCAGAAAACAGACGTTGGCAAAATAACTGCGGTCCACGGCGGTGGTGCGGTCCAGTGCGGCCAGCCGGAAATCCATGGCGGTGGACCCGGCAGAGGTGGTCTGCACGTTCAGCCGCCGCGCGGGCGTGTAGCTGATGGTGTTCCACTCGCTGCTCTGCAGCTCCTGCTGGAAGATGGTCGGGCCCTGCACGGCGGCAGGGCTCTGCTCCCGGTGGAGGTGCTTCCACAGCAGGCCTACGGCGCTGAGCAGGATGAGCAGCACCAGCAGCCCGGCAGCGGCAAAAGTCCTGCGCCAGCGCTTGCGCAGGATGCGGCGGCGGTATTCCTGATAATCGGCCATAAAAACACCCGGCTTTCTTTGTGTTCGTTACCCTCATTATACAGCACCCGGCGGGGCCGTGCAAGTGGGCCGTGCTACTTTACGGCGGCAGATGCTTTGTGGTATAATCATCATGGTTTAGTATGAAATCCTGTCGGCGGCGGGTGCCGCTGGCGTAACTGAGAAAGCAGGAATTAAAATTTATGCTGCAAAACCCTGAATTGCATTATCTGGACAACGCCGCCACCACCATCGTGGCACCGGAGGTGGCAGACGTCATCGACAAGGCCATGCGGGAGCACTGGGCCAACCCGTCCAGTCTGTATGCCCCCGGTGCCCGGAGCGAGGAAGCCCTGAACGCCGCCCGCGCCGCCGTGGCCCGCACCCTGGGCTGCAAGAGCCGGGAGCTCTATTTTACCTCCTGCGGCAGCGAGAGCAACAACATGGCCCTGCTGGGCGCGGCCCTGACCCGCAGGTTCGGCAAGGGCATCGTGGTGTCCGGCTTTGAGCACCCCAGCGTGCAGAAGCCGCTGGAGCGTCTGGCCGCCATGGGCTATGATGTGACCGTGGTGGACCCCGGCCCGGACGGCACGCTGGACATCGACCGGATGCTGGACCATGTGGACAAAAACACCATCCTTGTGGCCTGCATGATGGTCAACAATGAGGTCGGCACCCGGAACGATGTGGAGCGTCTGGCCGCCGAGGTTAAGCGCCGCAACAGCCGCACCATCGTCCATGTGGATGCCGTGCAGGCCTGGATGCGGGTGCCCATCAAGCTGGCGAACATCGACACACTGGCTGTCAGCGGACACAAGATCCATGCACCCAAGGGCATTGGTGCGCTCTACCTGAGCGACAGCCTGTATCAGGCGTTCCAGGCTCCCTATCTGGGCGGTGAGCAGGAGCGGGAGAAGCGCCCCGGCACCGAGAACCTGCCCTATGCGCTGGGCCTTGCTGCCGCGGCCACCCGCTTGAACAAGACCATGAAGAGCCGGGATGCTGCTGTGCGCGCCCTGAACCTGCGCCTGCGGGAGGGGCTGAAAGCCTTCCCGGAGGTGGTCATCAACAGCCCGGACAATGCGGTGCCCGAGGTGCTGAACTTCAGCGAGAACTGCATCAAGAGCGAGACCATGCTGGCCCATCTGGCACAGCAGCAGGTCTATGTCTCCTCGGCCAGTGCCTGCGGCCGGGGTCAGCCCAGCCACACCCTTGCCGCTATGGGCAGGGACCCGCTGGCCATCGACACGGCCATCCGCGTGTCCTTCTGCGCGGACAACACCCCCGAGGATGTGGACGCGTTCCTCAACGCCTTTGAGGACGGAATGAAGCACTTGCAGAGAATCAAAAAGTAAAAAAGGAAAGCATCCTCACCCTCTCAGGCCGCTTCGCGTCCAGCTCCCCCAAAGGGGGAGCTCTTGACAAAACCGGAAACTTTGCGTGGAATGCCAAGGCCTCCCACTTTGGGGGAGGTGGCAGCGCGTCAGCGCTGACGGAGAGGGCGAGGACGCTGAAAACATAACAATATTCTGCGTTGAAACGAGGAAAACTATGAACGCATATCTTCTTTTGGCAAACGGCATGGTGTTTGCCGGGCAGTCTGTGGGTGCCGAGGGCGTGACCGTGGGCGAGGTGGTGTTCGCCACCGGCATGGTGGGCTTTCAGGAGACCCTGACCGACCCCAGCTACTACGGTCAGATCATCACCCAGACCTACCCCCTCATCGGCAACTACGGCATGAACAAGGACGACATGGAGTCCGACAAGATCTGGGCAAAGGGCTACATCGTGCGCGAAGCCTGCAAGACGCCCTCCAACTGGCGCTGTGAGGAAACGCTGGACAGCTTCCTGAAAAAGAACAACACCATCGGCATCGAGGGCATCGACACCCGCCACCTCACCCGCATCATCCGGGAGAGCGGCGTCATGAACGGTGCCATCCTGACCACCTTCGACCCCGCCGACCCCGCCAACAAGGAAAAGACCGACGCCCTGCTGGCCGAGATCCGCGCCTACGCCGTCACCGACGCAGTGAAGAACGTCACCTGCGCAGAGCCCGAGGTGTTCAACCCGGCAGGCGAGACCCACATCGTGCTGATGCACTACGGCTGCAAGCGCAACATCGTGCGGTGCCTGGTCAAGCGCGGCTGCAAGGTCACGGTCATGCCTGCCTTTGCCACGGCAGAGGAAGTGGCCGCCCAGAACCCGGACGGTATCATGCTGTCCAACGGCCCCGGCGACCCCGCCGAGCCGGTGGAGGTCATCGAGAACCTGAAGCAGATCTTTGCGCTGAACATCCCCACCTTTGGCATCTGCCTGGGCCACCAGCTGAGCGCACTGGCTGCCGGTGCCAAGACCATGAAGCTCAAGTACGGTCACCGCGGTGCCAACCAGCCCGTCACCGACTTTGAGTCCGGCCGCACCTTCATCACCAGCCAGAACCACGGCTATGCCGTTGTGGGCGAAGAGCTGCCCGCCGAGATGGGCGAGGTGGCACAGGTGAACGCCAACGACGGCACCTGCGAGGGCATCAAGTACAAAAAGTGGAACTGCTTTACCGTGCAGTTCCACCCGGAAGCAAATGGCGGCCCCAAGGATACCGAGTTCCTGTTCGACCGCTTCCTGAAGAACGTCAAAGCAGCAAAGGAGGCACGCTGAAATGCCGAAGGACCCCAGAATCAAAAAAGTGCTGGTCATTGGCTCCGGCCCCATCATCATCGGTCAGGCCGCGGAGTTCGACTACTCCGGCACCCAGGCCTGCCGCGCCCTGAAAGCAGAGGGCATTGAGACCGTTCTGCTCAACTCCAACCCCGCAACCATCATGACCGACCCGGACGTGGCCGACCATGTTTACATCGAGCCCATGACGCTGGAAGTCGTGGAGCGCATCCTGGACATCGAAAAGCCGGACTCCGTGCTGCCCAACCTGGGCGGCCAGATGGGCCTGAACCTGTCCATGGAGCTGGCTCGTTCCGGTTATCTGGATCGCACCGGCATCCGCCTGCTGGCCTGCAAGCCGGAGACCATCGACCGCGCCGAGGACCGCGAGCTGTTCAAGGAGACGATGGAAAAGCTGCACCAGCCCATCATCCCGTCCGAGGTCGTGGAGACTTTGCAGGACGCGCTGGCCTGCGCCGACCGCATCGGCTACCCGGTCATCGTGCGCCCGGCCTTCACCATGGGCGGCACCGGCGGCGGCATCTGCGAGACCCGCGAAAAGCTCATCGAGATCGGCACCAACGGCCTGCGTCTTTCCCCCATCCATCAGATCCTGGTGGAAAAGTGCATCGCCGGCTGGAAAGAGATCGAATACGAGGTCATGCGCGACCACAAGGGCAACGTGATCACCGTCTGTAACATGGAGAACCTGGACCCTGTGGGCATCCACACCGGCGACTCGGTGGTCGTGGCCCCCTCCCAGACCCTGACCGACCACGAGTACCAGATGCTGCGCACCGCCGCCCTGGACATCATCACCGAGCTGGGCATCGAAGGCGGCTGCAACTGCCAGTTCGCCCTCAAGCCGGACAGCTTTGACTATGCGGTCATCGAGGTCAACCCCCGTGTGTCCCGCTCTTCCGCCCTGGCCTCCAAGGCCACCGGTTACCCCATCGCCAAGGTGGCCACCAAGATCGCCATCGGCTACACGCTGGACGAGATCACCAACGACGTCACCGGCAAGACCTGCGCCTGCTTCGAGCCTGCGCTGGACTACATCGTGGTCAAGTACCCGAAGTGGCCCTTTGATAAGTTCGTCTACGCCGACAAGTCTCTGGGCACCCAGATGATGGCCACCGGCGAGGTGATGAGCATCGGCAACAGCTTCGAGGCTGCCATGATGAAGGCCGTTTCCTCCATCGAGCTGGGCATGGACACCCTGACCCACAAGCCCTTTGAGGAGCTGACCGATGACGAGATCGTGGCCCACATGCATGTGCAGGACGCCGAACGCGTGTTCTGCGTGTACGAGGCCCTGAAGCGCGGCATCGACCACGAGACCATCTACCGCATCACCAAGATCGACTGGTGGTTCCTGGACAAAATGCAGCATCTGGCCGACCTGGAGAACGGTCTGGCCAAGTGCAGCGGCGTCCTGACCGAGGAACAGTACAAGACCGCCAAGAAGTACGGCTTCCAGGATAAGACCATCAAGCGTCTGGCCCAGGTGGACAAGCTCCCCGTGGAGAACTACCGCGCCGGCTTCAAGATGGTGGACACCTGCGCCGCCGAGTTCTCGGCCAACACCCCCTACTTCTACTCCACCTACGACGGCGACAACGAAGCCGCGGAGTTCATTGCCGAGAAGGAAGCCGCCGCCGCCGCCCAGGGCAAGCCCAAAAAGAAAAAGGTGCTGGTCTTTGGTTCCGGCCCCATCCGCATCGGTCAGGGCATCGAGTTCGACTACTGCTCGGTGCACTGCGTGTGGACCCTGAAAAAGCACGGCTGTGAGGCCATCCTGGTCAACAACAACCCCGAGACCGTCTCCACCGACTTTGACACCGGCGACCGCCTGTACTTCGACCCGCTGAACCCGGAGAGCGTGGACAACATCATCGCCACCGAAAAGCCGGACGCCTGCGTGGTGCAGTTCGGCGGCCAGACCGCCATCAAGCTGGCCAAGCACATGGACGAGATCGGCCTGCCCATCCTGGGCACCCCGGCGGACGCCATCGACGAGGCCGAGGACCGCGAGCGCTTCGACGAGCTGCTGGAGCGCTGCAAGATCCCCCGTGCCCCCGGCCGCACCGTGTTCAACCTGGACGAGGCCCTGGCCGCTGCCGACGAGATCGGCCTGCCGGTGCTGATGCGCCCCTCCTACGTCCTGGGCGGCCAGAACATGATCGTGGCCTACACCAAGGCGGACGTCATCGAGTACATGGGCGTCATCACCGAGCATGTGGACATGGACCACCCCGTCCTGCTGGACAAGTACATCATGGGTACCGAGTGCGAGGTGGACGCCATCTGCGACGGCGAGAACTTCCTCATCCCCGGCATCATGGAGCAGGTGGAGCGCACCGGCGTGCACTCCGGCGACTCCGTCTGTGTCTACCCGGCCCAGCACCTGACCCAGGCCGAGATCGACACCATGGTGGACTACACTGGCCGCTTTGCCCGCGAGCTGCATGTCAACGGTCTGGTCAACGTGCAGTACGCCGTGTCCAACGGCAAGGTATACGTCATCGAGGTGAACCCCCGTTCCTCCCGTACCGTGCCTTACATCTCCAAGGTCACCGGTGTGCCCATGGTGGATCTGGCCGTGCGCTGCTGCCTGGGCGAGAAGCTCGTCGATATGGGCTACGGCACCGGCCTGCACCCCAACGCCCCCTATGTGGCCGTCAAGGTGCCTGTGTTCAGCTTTGAAAAGCTGCACGGCGTGGACACCCAGTTCGGCCCGGAGATGAAGTCCACCGGCGAGGTGCTGGGCATTGCCCCCAACTACCACGACGCCCTGCTCAAGGGCCTGATCGGCGCGGGCTATACCTTCAAGACCCCCGGCCCCGCTTCCTGCTGCATCTTCACCGTGAAGGACAGCGACAAGCCGGAGTTCGTGGACATCGCCTGGAAGCTCAAGAGCATGGGCTACAAGCTGTACGGCACCTCCGGCACCTGTGCATGGCTCAACAAGCACATGGTGCCCTGCAACGAGGTGCGCCCCATGTCCGGCGAGTCGCCCAACATCGTGGACCTGCTGCAGAGCGGCTTGGTGGACTATGTGTTCTCCACCAGCGCCAAGGGCCGCGACCCCAAGCGCGACTCGGTGCGCCTGCGCCGCAAGGCCGTGGAACTGAGCATCCCCTGCATCACCGCCGTGGACACCGCCAACGCACTGGTCAACTGCCTGCGCAGTGATCACAGCCTGGAGAACATCCCGCTGGTGGACATTGCCACCCTGTATCACCGCAAGTAATTGCCCACAGAGTTGCCTGTGAAATTACCCGCGCAGTTTCCCCATAGAACGACTTTTGACAGCGCCCGCCAAAACAGCGGGCGCTGTATTTGTGAAAGCTCGCCAGCAAATGCGAAGGTCCGTGCGCAAAACAGGATGTTTTGTGCGCAATCTGTCGCAAACAGTGTGGGAAGTATGTTATACTCATCAACGCAAAATTTGCCAAAAGACGTTACTTTTGGACGTTCCAGGAGGATATCGATACAATGACTCGTTCCCAGATGATCGAAACCGTGGCACGCAAGACCGGCTTTACCGAAGCGCAGGTCGAGACCACGATGGACGCTTTGTTTGACCAGATCGCTGACTGCCTGCGTGCAGACGAGAAGGTGACCATTGCCGGCTTTGGCCGTTTTGAGATGCGTCCTCGCAAGCCCAAGGCTTACACCAACCCCAAGACCAAGGTCTCCAGCCGTCTGGAGTCCACCTCCATTCCTGGCTTCAAGGCCAGCGGCCGTTTCAAGCAGAAGCTGGAAGCAGGCCGTGCCGCCGCTCAGAGCGTGGAAGAGACCGCCTGAGTGCCAGAACAGTTCCTCTGACCGCAGAGCCGTGCCCCAAAAGGGTGCGGCTCTTTTTGCGTGCTGACAAGCGCCGCGTTTCATGGTATACTGAACAAAACAAGGGTAGAAGGATAAGGAGTATCAAACATGCTTTACAGTGAGTTGCAGTGCAGTGAAGCCATCCACAAGGCCGTGGAGCGGATGGGGTTTGCAGAGATGACAGAAATTCAGGAAAAGACCATCCCTGTGATGCTGGCAGGCCGGGACGTGATCGCCAAGGCCCCCACCGGCACCGGCAAGACCTGTGCCTTCGGCATCCCGGTGGCGGAACATATCGACCCGGAAAAAAAGTACCCGCAGGCTGTGATCATGGCCCCCACCCGGGAGCTTGCCCAGCAGATCGCCGAGGAGCTGACCGAGCTGACCTACTTTATGCCTGAGGTGCAGGTGGCCTGTGTGTACGGCGGTGCCAACATGGAAAAGCAGGCCAGGCGTTTGGCCGAGGGCTGCCAGATCGTGGTGGCCACCCCGGGCCGCCTGATGGACCACTATAAGCACCACAGCATTGATCTGGCCCATGTGACCCAGGTGGTGCTGGACGAGGCCGACGAGATGCTGAACATGGGCTTTTATAAGGATGTGCGGCATATCATTGAGCTGATGAAGGCCCGTAAAAGCCTGTCCATGTTCTCCGCCACCATCAGCCGCGAGGTCATGGACATCGGCTGGCTGTATCAGAACAACGCCGAGGAGATCACCGTTCAGCCCAGGGAGGAGAGCCAGCCCAAGATCACCCAGTACATGTTGGAGACCTCCGGCCGCAACAAGCTGTCCGACCTGGCCCAGATCATCATTGGCGAGGGCTACAAGCGGGTCATGGTGTTCTGCGATACCAAGTTCAATACCGCCACCCTGGCCAACCAGCTGGCCCGTCTGGGCTTCTCGGTGGACTGCCTCCACGGCGACCTCTCCCAGAAGGAGCGCAACCAGATCATGCAGAACTTCCGGGATGGCAGGCTGGCTATCCTTGTGGCCACCGATGTGGCTGCCCGCGGCATCGATGTCTCGGATGTGGATGCGGTCATAAACTATGATGTCCCCGGCGACAACGAACATTACACCCACCGGATCGGCCGCACCGGCCGCGCAAAAAAGGAGGGCGTGAGCTATCTGTTCTATGTGCCTGAGGAAAAAAAGCGGGTGCAGGAGCTTCTCCGCCTGACCCGCAACACCGACCTGTGTACCCCGGTCCACTTTGATTTCAACCATGAGCGCATCGTGGTGGAGAAAAAACAGGACAATGCCGACCGGTTCCAGATCAAGTGCTATTTCTAAAGGAAGAAACTCCCCCAGTCTGCTCCGCAGACAGCCCCCTCAAGGAGGGAGCCTGCCCGTACGGTAAGCCTCCCTCTCTGAGGGAGGTGTCGAGCGAATGCGAGACGAAGGAAGTTCTTTTTTCAAAAAACCATTGACCTTCCCCTTTCTGGAAGGTGTAAGATGATGCCTGTAAGGAGGCTGCGGAGCCAATGAAGATCAACGAGGTGGAAGCCGCTGTGGGCGTGACCAAAAAGAATATCCGCTTTTATGAGGAGGAGGGGCTCATCAGCCCCCGGCGGGAGCCCGGCAACGGCTACCGCAGTTACTCGGAAGCGGATGTCGAACGTCTGCGGCGCATCAAGCTGCTGCGCAAACTGGATGTGCCGCTGGCCGAGATCCGGCAGATGCTGGAGGGAGAGTGCACGCTGGCTGAGGGAATGACCCGCCAGCTGGAACGCTTGAACACCCGCCGCACCGATCTGGACGAGGCAGTGAACTTCTGCACTCTGCTTCAAAAGGAACCTGTCAGCCTCAATGAACTGGATGTGGAACAGACGCTGGCGCGCCTGACCGCAAAGGAAGAACAGGGAGTGAGTTTTGTGAACATTGAGCAGACAGACCGAAAAGCAGAACGGGTCCGGGGTGCACTGGTGGGGGCAGGGCTGTTTACGGCCCTGATGCTGTTCATCATAGGCATCATGGTATGGGCCGCCTGCGTGGAGCCGGAGGAGGCTCCGCCGTTGCCGCTGCTGGTGGTGCTGGTTGGCATCCCGGCGGGCTGCATCATCGGCACGCTGAAGGTGCTGGTGGATCGTCTCAAAGAGATCGGAAAGGGAGAAGAAGATGCTTATCGTAACTATTAACGAAGTCCCCGGTAAAAAGATCGAGGCTCTGGGGGTGGTGCGGGGCAGCACCGTGCAGAGCCGCAACCTTGGCCACGACATCATGGCCGGGTTCCGCACCCTTGTGGGCGGCGAAGTCACCGACTATGCTGAGATGCTCACCGAGGCCCGGCAGATCGCCACAGGCCGCATGGCAAAGAATGCGGAGGAACTGGGAGCCGATGCTGTGGTTGGGATGCGCTACGCCTCTGCAAGCGTCATGCAGGGCGCAGCAGAGGTCATTGCTTATGGAACGGCGGTGAAGTTTGTATGAGTAAAAAAGAAAAGCAGGGCTTTTCCCTTTATTTCCTGATCGCTTTTGGTCTGGCGTGGCTGTGCCAGGTGGGCGGCTGTATGGCTTTGCTCCAGCAGAAGAATGCCGTGCTGTATCAGCTGGCGTTGATCGGCACCATGTTTTGCCCGCTGCTGGCTGTGCTGCTGGTGCAAAAAGTGTTTCTGCGCCAGCCCACCGGTATCGGCTGGAAGGTGCAGGGCAAACGGCGGTTCTGGCTGGCTGCATGGTTTGGCCCGGCGGTGTTCACCCTGCTGGGCGCAGTGCTGTATTTTGCCGTGTTCCCCTCCCGGCTGGACTTTTCCGGCAGCTGGCTGGTAGCCGCCTACGGCGGTGAGATGGATGCCCAGACCCTGCGCAGCGAGCTGGGGGTCTCTACCCTCAGCTATCTGCTGCAAAACGGGCTGTTTGCGGTGATCCTTGCCCCCGCCATCAACATGTTTCCCGCGCTGGGTGAGGAAGTCGGCTGGCGCGGCTACATGATGCCCCGCCTGAAGGAGCGGTTCGGCCTGCTGAATGGTCGTCTGTTAGGCGGCGTTGTGTGGGGTGTCTGGCATTGGCCCCTGATGCTGCTGGTGGGGTACGAGTACGGCACAAACTATCTGGGCGCACCGGTGCTGGGGCTTGTAGTGTGGTGTATGGTCTGCTTTGCCCTGAACACCCTGCTGGATTTCCTCTACGAGAAAACAGGCTGTATCTGGGTGCCTGCCATTGCGCATGGGGCTTTCAATGCCATTGCGGCGCTGCCGCAGGTACTGATCACCCCGGCAGATGCATATTATAATGTACTGGGTCCCATGCCCATCGGTTTGATCTCTGTGCTGCCCATGCTTGCTGTGGCAGTAGGATTGACCCTGCATCAGATGAAACAGGAACAGTAAGAAGAAAACGCAGTCCCCGGCGGTCAGATCGACTGCCGGGGATTTTCTGCGCTTATAATATAAATAAGGAAAGCAGCGTTCAAGCGATGGCGCAAACCCTGCCCGGAAGCACTCCTTTTGCGAAATATAGAAAAAACTCAAAAAAGATGCAAAAAAGTGTTGACAGAAGGCTGGGGATGTGGTATTATACTTGAGCGCCAAGGGCCGCCGGAAAGAATGACTTCTGAAAGCGGCAGAAGCAAAGCGAAAGAACCAATATGGATACGTTGAAAAACGAACCACAAGTTCGAAAAGATCGAAAAGCTTCTGAAAAAAGTGCTTGACAAAAAATCACATCTGTGGTAAAATAATCAAGTCGTCAGCCGCTAAGGCTGAGGCGCACAGGACCTTGAAAATTGAACAATATCGAAAAACTTGTAACGGAACCTATTTTCGTGTTGGAAA
>ENA-UESG01000831-UESG01000831.1-human-gut-metagenome-genome-assembly--contig:-NODE-831-length-24781-cov-7.545984_pt1 | contig 24781 bp, 19 predicted proteins | sample MGYA00243002_ERZ508003 | MGnify/ENA primary metagenome ERZ508003 (study PRJEB26167, sample SAMN06115514) | human gut metagenome | host: Homo sapiens | place: China:Shanxi | collected 2015-12-02... | reverse complement strand
AATCGAAGTTGATACTAACTTAATGTTTTAAATTTTGACTTAGTATATTAACTATTTAATATGTAGCGATTTGAACAGTTCAGTTTTGCGCGGGTGCAACACGGGATGTTCGAGTTGAGGGTGGGGCTGACCGTAATATTTCCATACATTTGCATAACCTAAATTTCGTTTGTTATGAGATTTCTGCTTTTCTTGAATTTTCTCTTCTCCGTTTGTTTTCTTTCCGCTTGCATGTCCCGTCGTAGTGCAGAGGTAATCGAGGCGCTTGAGCTTGCCGGGCGGAACCGCTCGGAATTGGAACGTGTACTTGACCATTATGCAGCGTGTGAGGCGGATAGTCTGAAGTTGCGGGCGGCAGAATTCCTGATTGCCAATATGCCCGGACATCAATGCATATATGGTCCGGAAGTCGATTCGTTCTTTTGTGAGATCGATTCGCTGCTGGATTGTGAAGTCAGTGACTCTTATCCGATTGTGGGGGGATTAAACGAAATTGCGGATCGGCATGCTCCACTGGAATCCGTCATACGTAACGATATCGAAGTTATTACGGCGGATTACCTGATTCATCACATCGACCGGGCGTTCCGCCTGTGGGAAAGTCCATGGGCGGACTACCTGACCTTCGACCGGTTTTGTGCGTGGTTGCTGCCTTATAAGGTTGCGGAATTTCAACCGCTCGACTATTGGTGCGACTCGCTGGGCTGCCGCTTTTCCGAACGGCTTCGAACAGCCCCGCAGAATGATGAGAACAGCTATTCCCCTTATTACAGGACTTTGCAAATCCTGCCCGAAGTGCGGGCGGGTGTCGGACCTAACATACCGCTGAACTATGCCGAATACAAAGGTTACAGGCTTTTTGCCGCTGCGGCTTTTTACAGAATGCCTTTCGGAGACTGTTTCGATTATTCGACGCTCTCCGTCGCCGTATTGCGAAGTCATGGTATCCCCGCGGTATTTGACTATTTACCCCAATGGGGACGGGGATTTCTGCGGCATGCATGGTTCGGTTTTATGAATGACAACGGAGTTTTTATGGCTTCGGAGTGGGGGTTGGATTCCGATCCCGGAACTCCCTTTCATCCGTGGCGCCCGATTCCGAAGATTTATCGGTATAGTTATGCGCCTGTTCCGGCGCGTTCGGATTATCTCCGTAATTCTAAATATCCGCTAGACGGATTTTCTCCTTTCGAAGAGGATGTGACCGACTGGTATATGTCTACTTCCGATCCGAATGTCCCCTTGTTCCGAACCGACCTTTCGGATGATTACCTTTATATAGCCGCATTTAACAACTACCGTTGGAATCCGATTGATGTCGGTCGTCGCAACGGGCGGAAAGGGGTGTTTTCGAAAATGGGCCGCCGAAACGCCTATTTGGTTTTCGGCCATGATGGGAGCGGGCTGGTTCCGGTTTCCCATCCTTTTACGATTGATGTCGGCGGAGGCATTTGCTGCCGGAATGCCGATACCACATGCAGAGAGCGTATCCGTGTAACCCGTAAGATGTTGCTGAACGAACATGTCGCACGCATGGAACATCGTATTGTCGGTGCCCGGATCGAAGCCTCCGACTATCCCGACTTCCGGATTGCAGAGGTTTTGTATAGTATCGACAGCGTTGTTTTTCCCGATATGATTCCCGTTCGGGCCTCGAAAAAATATCGCTACTGGCGACTGTATTCTGCCGACGGTTCTCACGGGAGCATTTCCGAATTGCAGTTCTTTATGCCCGGCAGCGATGTTCCGGCGACCGGACGGCCGATTGGAACGCATGGACTTCCGCCGCAGCGGGGGCTGGATAAAGTTTTCGATGGAGATTGGCTTACGTCCTATGATCACCCTGACGCGGACGGCAACTGGTATGGCATGGCTTTCGACAAACCTGTAGTTATAGATCGGGTCCGCTGCGTGCCCCGTACGGACGATAATCTGATTCATGCAGGGGATACTTACGAGTTGAAGTATTGGGACGGAATAAAGTGGGCTTCATTGGGCTGTCAGGTCGCATGCGAAAGATACCTGTTGTTCGACAATGTTCCCGCAAATGCGCTGCTCTGGCTCAGCAATCTCACCCGTGGTTACGACGAACGGATATTTACGTATGAAAATGACCGGCAGGTTTGGTGGTAATACCTGAACCTCGGATGCTAAGTGGTGGACGGCGGGTGCAAATTGAGGTTTTGAGTTCAAGTCTCGGACCCGCTACGGAAAAAAGCGACCGCAACATTTGTCGCGGTCGTTTTTTGTTTTTGCACTGTTTGTTTCCGTCCTCAGCTGTGCCGCCGGGCCAGCTCTTTTTCGAGGTCGGCGACCGAGCAGCCGGTCGCTTCGAGCAGCACCAGCAGGTGGTATACGAGGTCCGACGCTTCGTAAATCATCGCCTCGCGGTTACCCGCCACGGCTTCGATCACGGTTTCGACGGCCTCTTCGCCGACTTTCTGCGCGATTTTGTTCACGCCGCGGTCGAACAGCCTGCTGGTGTACGATCCTTCGGGCATCTCGGCGTGCCGGCCCCGAATCACGCTCTGGAGGTAGCGGATGAAGCCTTCGGTTTCGGGCGCGGCCCCCGCGAAGCAGCTCTTGGCGCCCGTGTGGCAGGTCGGGCCGTGGGGGATGACGCGGATCAGAAGCGTGTCGTCGTCGCAGTCGGCCGTGACCGAAACGATGTCGAGATAGTTGCCGCTGGTCTCGCCCTTGGTCCAGAGACAGCCCCGCGTGCGGCTGTAGAAGGTGACGCGGCCTTCGGCGAGACTTTTTTCGTAGGCTTCGCGGTTCATGTAGCCGAGCATCAGCACCTGCAGGGTGCGGTCGTCCTGTATGACGGCGGGAATCAGCCCGTCGGCCTGTTTTGCGGAGTCGAGTTCCGCAAAGGGTTTTGCTTTGATTTTCATGGCGTTTATAATCTTACGTTGATATTTTGCCGGTGCAGTTCCCGTTTGAGCGCGGGAATCGGAATTTCGTTGTAGTGGAAGATGCTGGCCGCCAGCGCCGCGTCGGCCCTGCCGAGCGTCAGCACGTCGGCGATATGCCGCACCGAGCCAGCCCCGCCCGAAGCGATGACCGGAATGGGCAGCTCGGCCAGCCGTGCGAACGTTTCGCAGGGGTAGCCGTCGCGGGTGCCGTCGTGGTCCATCGACGTGAAGAGAATCTCGCCCGCGCCGCGCCGCCATACTTCGTGCGCCCATGCGAAGAGTTCGCGCTCGGTGAGCCGCTTGCCGCCGTGGGTCGTGACGCGCCATATGCCGTCGACCTTTTTTGCGTCGATGGCCGCGACGACGAACTGCGAACCGTATTTCGACGCGATGGCGTCGATCAGCCCCGGATCGCGCACGGCGGCGCTGTTTACCGTGACCTTGTCGGCTCCCGCGTCGAGCAGCCGGCCTGCGTCCGCGACCGACGCGATGCCGCCTCCCACGGTGAACGGAATGTCGATGCGCGCCGCGATGCGCGATACCAGCCCGGTGAAGGTGCCGCGCCCCTCCTCCGTGGCGCTGATGTCGAGATACACCAGCTCGTCGGCCCCTTCGGCTGCGTATTTCGCGCCGAGTTCCACCGGGTCGCCGACGTTTTTCAGCTCCGCGAAGTTGATCCCTTTGACCGTCTGCCCCTCGCGGATGTCGAGACAGGGAATTATGCGTTTTGCAAGCATCGCTTCAGTTCTTCGAGTGTGATACGTCCTTCGTAGAGGGCTTTGCCGACGATGACGCTGCGCAGGCCTGCGCCGTCGAGCGCCTCGATGTCGGCCAGCGAGCCGATGCCGCCGCTTACGGTGATCTCCACGCCGGGAAAATTGCCCTGAAGTGCGGCGTAAAACTCCGCCGATGCGCCACAGAGCATGCCGTCGCGGGCGATGTCGGTGCAGATTACCTGCGCGAGTCCCTGCGGCGCGAACTGCGCGATCAGCTCCTGAGCCGAAAGTTCGGACGCTTCCGTCCAGCCCTGAACGGCTGCTTTGCCGTTGCGGATGTCGGCTCCGAGAATCAGCTTTCCCGGCCCGAATTCCGCGAGCCATCCTGCGAAAAGCTCCGGCCGGCGTACGGCGACGCTTCCGCAGATGGCGCGGCTCGCGCCCGCATCGAATACGCTGCGGAGCGCTTCGGTGCTTTTGATGCCGCCGCCGTACTGCACTTCGAGCGCGGTTTTCGACGCTATGCGCTCCAGCACGGCGAGGTTGCGGGGCTGCGCGGCCTTGGCGCCGTCGAGATCGACCATGTGCAGGCGGCGTATGCCCGTCTCTTCGAAGCGGAGCGCCGCTTCGAGCGGGTCGCTGTAATAGGTCGTCCGGCGGCCGTAGTCGCCCTGCGTCAGCCGCACGCATGCGCCGCCGATAATGTCCGTTGCGGGTATGATTTCTATTTTCATCGTGTTACGGTTTTAAAAAGTTGCGCAGGATCCTTTCGCCCGCCGAACCGCTCTTTTCGGGGTGGAACTGCGTGCCGAAAAAGTTGCCGCGGCCCAGCGCGGCGCTGAACTCCCCGCCGTAATCGGTGCGGGCGATCGTCGCTTCGCAGACCTCCGCCGCATACGAGTGGACGTAATAGACATAGGTCTCTTCGCCGATTCCTTCGAACAGCGCTCCGCGCAGGCTGCCGACGGTGTTCCAGCCCACATGGGGAATCTTCAGCCCGCTTTCCGCGGGTTTCAGCCGCCTGACGTGCGCCGGGAAAATCCCCAGACAGCGGGCGTCTCCCTCCTCGCTGTCGAGACACAACAGCTGCATGCCGATGCAGATGCCCAGTACGGGCTGCGTCAGGGTGGGGATGACCAGATCGAGTCCCCGCTCGCGCAGTTTGGCCATCGCCGACGAAGCTTCGCCCACGCCGGGCAGCAGCACCCTGTCGGCGCCGCGCAGGAGCGCGGGATCGGCCGTGATTGTGAATTCGGCCCCGATGCGCCGCATGGCGTCGGCGACCGACCGCAGGTTGCCCGTGTCGTAATCTACTATCGCCGTCATAATACTCCTTTGCTGCTGGGTATGTCGTATCCGAATCCGCTGCGGGCCACGGCCATGCGCAGGGCGCGGGCGAAGGCCTTGAAGATCGCCTCGGCCTTGTGGTGGTCGTTGTCGCCTTTGGCCGCAATCTGCAGGTTGCAGCGCGCGGCGCAGCAGAGCGAGTGGAAGAAGTGGCGGAACATCTCCGTCGGGACGTCTCCGACCCGCTCGCGGCGGAATTCGGCGTCCCACTCGAAGTCGATGCGTCCCCCGAAGTCGAGCAGCACCAGCGCGCGGCAGTCATCCATCGGCAGGGCGAATCCGTAGCGGCCTATTCCGGCCTTGGAGCCTAAAGCCCGGTCGATGGCTTCGCCCAGCACGATCGCCACGTCCTCCATCGTGTGGTGTTCGTCGATGTCCAGATCGCCGCGGGCCTCCACTTCGAGCGCCACGCCGCCGTGGTGGGCGATCTGCGCCAGCATGTGGTCCAGAAAACGCAGTCCGGTCGAAATCCCGTCGCCGCAGTTGCTATTGTCGGCGTTCCTTCCGTCACTGCTGCTGTTGCCGTTCCAGACATCGTTGTTCCTGCCGTCTGCCGGATTTTTTGCCCCGGCCCGGTTGCCTTCCGGTCCGTTGTCTGCGTCCGGATCAACCGGGTTTTTCGTATCCGCGCCGTTCTCCGGAGCGCCGCCGGTTCCGGCGGCCGGACGGTCTGGCGAAACGCCGCCGAACTCCTTGCCGCCGAACCCTTTGCCGTCGAGGTCGAGCCGGACGGTGATCCGCGTTTCGCGGGTCTCGCGCGTTACGACCACCCGCCGTTCGCCGCGGCGGATGTACTCGGCGATCTCGGCCCACGAATCGCTGATCAGCACGCAGGCCTCTTCCGCTCCGGCTTCGCGCAGCATCCGGCGGCCCGCCGTCTCCTGCGCGAACAGAATTCCCCGCGCTCCGAGATTGCGGGCCAGCAGGATGTCGGTCGCGCGGTCGCCGACGACGTAACTCGCCGCGAGGTCGTACCCGCCGCCGGTATAGCGGCCGAACATTCCCGTGCGGGGCTTGCGCGTCGGGGCGCCGTCGCTTTCGAACGTGCGGTCGATCAGCATGTCGTCGAACAGCACGCCTTCGCCTGCCAGCGTGCGGAGCATCTTCTCCTGCGGAATCCTGAAATCCTCCTCAGGAAAGGAGTCGGTTCCCAGTCCGTCCTGATTGGTGGCCATCACCAGCTCGAAATCGAGTCCCCGGAGGACTTTGAGCGCCGAAATGGCTCCGGGCACGAATTCCAGCTTGGCGAGGCTGTCCACCTGCATATCCACGGGCGGCTCGACGATCAGCGTGCCGTCGCGGTCTATGAACAGTGCTTTTTTGAGTGCTTTTTTCATGGTCTGAAGTTTTTGACGGTTTCCAGCATGCGCCCGTTTTCGGCGGGAGTCCCCACGGTGATGCGCAGGCAGCCCTCGCATCCCGCGATCCGCGTACGGTTGCGGACGATCACTCCTGCGGCGATCAGTTCGCCGTAGAGCCGGTCGGGATCGGCGGTCTTCACCAGCAGGAAGTTGGCCTGCGACGGGTAGACCCGCTCGATGCAGCCGCATCCGGCGAGCGCCGCCGCCAGCCGTCCGCGTTCTTCGCGGATTTGCGCGACCTGCGCCGCAATGTTCCGGCGCAGACACTCGGCCGCGGTCTGCTGGGTGAGCGTATTGATATTGTAGGGATACTTGACCTGCCCGAACAGCGCGGCGATCCGCTCCGACGCGAAAGCCAGTCCGAGCCGCAGTCCCGCCATGCCCCAAGCTTTGGAGAGGGTTTGCAGTACGATCAGGTTGGGAAATTCGTCGAGCCGCGGCAGGAATCCCCGCCCTTCGGCGAAGTCGATGTAGGCTTCGTCGAGCACCACCACGCCGTCGAAGCGGCGCAGCAGCTCTTCGATCTCCCGGTCGGGGAATGCGTTTCCCGTGGGGTTGTTGGGCGAGCAGAGCCACAGCAGTTTGGTGCGCCCGTCGGCCGCCGCCAGCAGCGCTTCGACCGGAAGCGAGAAATCGGCTCCCAGCGGCACTTCGCGCAGTTCGACGTCGTTGGTCTGCGCCGCCACGCGGTACATGCCGTAGGTCGGTGCGATCGAGACGGCGTTGTCGCGGCCCGGCTCGCAGAAGATCCTGAACGCGAGGTCTATGGCTTCGTCGCTGCCGTTGCCGAGGAATATTTGTCCGCTCCGCACGCCCTTCAGCGCGGCCAGCTGCGCCTTCAGCTCCCGCTGGTGCGGGTCGGGGTAGCGGTTCACGCCGTTGTCGTAGGGGCTTTCGTTGGCGTCGAGCCAGACGCCGATCCCGCCACCCGCATATTCGTCGCGGGCCGTGGAGTAGGGTTGCAGCGCCAGAATGTTGGGCCGCACGAGCTGCGCCAGCGGTTTCATCGCGCACCTCCTTCCGTCCGGATGCGCACGGCGTTGGCGTGTGCGTCCAGCCCTTCGGCCTCGGCCATGGCCGTAATCGTCGGCGCGAGGGCTTCGAGTCCGCCGCGCGTCAGTTCCTGATAGGTTATCTTGCGCATGAAGCTCTCCGTGTTCACGCCGCTGTAGGCCCGCGCCCAGCCGCCCGTGGGCAGCGTGTGATTGGTTCCCGAAGCATAGTCGCCCGCGCTTTCGGGCGAGTAGCCGCCGATAAATACGCTCCCCGCAGCCGTGATCCGCGCCGCGGCGTCCCATGCGTCCCGCATGGCGACAATCAGGTGTTCGGGGGCGTAGGCGTCGGCGAACGCGATCTGCTCGTCCGGGTCGCTGAAAACCACGATCCGGCTGTTGACCAGCGAATTGCCGATTGCGTCGCGGCGGCTGAGCCGCGCGGCCTGCTCCCCGACGGACGCTATTGCCCGCCGTGCGAACTCTTCGCTGCGGCAGACCAGCACGGCCTGACTGTCATCACCGTGTTCGGCCTGCGACAGCAGGTCGGCGGCGGCGAATTCGGGCCGCGCGTCTTCGTCGGCCAGCACCAGCACCTCCGAAGGCCCCGCGGGCAGGTCCACGGCGACGTCGGCTGCGCCGGCCAGCTGTTTGGCCTTGGTGACGTAGCGGTTGCCGGGACCGAAAATCTTGTCGACGCGCGGAATGCTCTCCGTTCCGTAAGCCATGGCCGCCACGGCCTGCGCCCCGCCGAGGGCGAAGACGCGGTCCACGCCGCAGAGGTCGGCCGCATAGAGAATTTCGGGTGCGATCCGCCCGTCGCGGCCGCACGGCGTGCAGAGTATTACCTCGCGGCATCCGGCGATCCGGGCCGGCAGGGCGAGCATCAGCACCGTCGAGAAGAGCGGGGCTTTGCCGCCGGGGATATACAGCCCCGCGCGGCCGATCGCCACGGCGCGCTGTACGCACCTGACGCCCGGCATCGTTTCGACCTCGACCTGCGCCGGGAGCTGCGCCCGGTGGAAGGCTTCGATGTTGGCCTTCGCCTGCTCCAGTGCGGCTTTCAACTGCGGCGATACGGCCTTCGCGGCTTCCGCACGCCGTTCGCGCGTCACTTCGAACGTTTCGGGGAGGTATCCTTCGATGCGGCGGACGATCCGGCGCAGGGCTGCGTCGCCGTCCGTGCGCACCTCGGCGAGGATCGCGGCGACGCGCTCCCCGATCTCCTCCTCCTGCCGCGTACAGCGGGCCGTCAGCGCCGGCCATTCGCTGCGCGGGGGATTTACATAGATTTTCGGCATTTCCATTTTTCGGGTCGTTTTTAGGGGTCAGCGGATCATGTTTTCGAGCGTCAGCACCAGAATTCCTTCCGCACCGAGGGCCTTGAGCCGTTCGATGCGCTCCCACAACTGCGATTCGCAGATCACGGCGTGTATCGAGCACCATCCCTCCTGCGCCAGCGGCAGGACGGTAGGACTGCGCATGCCCGGCAGGATCGTGATCGCTTCGTCGAGCTTCTCCTGCGGGAGGTTCATCAGCACGTACTTCATGCCGCGGCTTTCGAGTATCGAGTTGAAGCGAAACGTGAGCTGAGCCGTTTCACGGCGCTTCTGCTCATCGAGTTCCGGATTCGCGATCAGCACCGCTTCCGAGTAGAACACCTTTTCCACCTCGACCAGCCCGTTCGAGATCAGCGTGCCGCCCGACGATACGATGTCGAATATCGCGTCGGACATTCCCACGGCGGGGGCGATTTCGACCGACCCTTCGATGGTGTGGATTTCGGCGTCGATGCCCTTCTCGGCGAAGAACCGCGCGAGGATGTTGGGGTAGGAGGTCGCCACGCGCTTGCCGCGGAAGTAGTCCAGCCCGTTGTAGTCCGCCGTCCGGTCCACGGCCAGCGAGATGCGGCAGCTGCCGAATCCGAGGTCCATGGTCCGTTCGACCGGGAAATTCTTCTCCGCGACCTCGTTCAGCCCCACGATCCCCAGATCGGCGACGCCCATGGCCACGGCCTGCGGAATGTCGTCGTCGCGCAGGTAGAGCACCTCCATCGGGAATCCGTCGGCGCGGGAGATGAGTTTGCGCTTGCTTTCGGCGACGCCGATGCCTGCTTCCGAGAGCAGGCCGATGCTCTGCTCGTTGAGTCGGCCTTTGGCCTGAATTGCTATTCTCAGCATGTTTGTTTGTTGTTTTTCAGACACCCGCCTGCGGAACAGACATGAAAAAAGCCCATCCGCAGGGGATGAGCTTCGTTATGATATATAATCCTTATTTACATATGCACATCGATCTTACCCCTTCGGAAAGTGGTTATGATGATGATGGATATGGTTGAATATTGTCATTTGCAATGTCGTTGGGGCAAATGTATGTATTTTTGGATGAAAAATCAAAATTTCTGCCGAAAAGTTTTCGATAATCTTCCGCCGGCGCCGTCGCAAACCCTCTTTCCTTCCGGGATGCAGTCGTTTGTTTATTTTGATTTCCAGTTGTTTGCGTCGTTTTTAGACTTGCCGCTCCTTTCCGCTCCGCGCGCCTGCGATTTTCCGCCGGACGGAGACGAACGACCGCTTCGGGGCGGCTCCGGGGAGTCGAAGGCGGGGGAGTCCGGTTCGGAATCTGGATTTTATGCTTATCTTTGGGGGCTGCCGGTGGCAGTCTTTGTAAAATATTGTTGTAATGGAATCCGAAAAGAAACGTATCGAATATACCAACGGCGAGATCGTCGTGGTCTGGCAGCCGCATCTCTGCATCCATTCGGGCGTCTGCGTCCGCATGCTTCCCGAAGTTTACAACCCGCAGGAGCGGCCGTGGGTGAAGCTGGAAAACGCCGCGACCGACCGGATCGTCGCGCAGGTCGAAAAATGCCCTTCGGGAGCGCTCTCCTATCGTAAGGCGTGACGCCCGCTCATCCCGTTGAAAAGCCGCCCATGGATGCTGAATTCGTCGATCTGACGGCCGATAACCTTGCCGACGAGCATTTGTGTTGCATTATCCGCACGAAAAAGGCCCATCCGGGCGTAGAGGCGAAGCGGCGGTGGCTTTCCGACCGGCTCCGCGAGGGGCACGTATTCCGGAAGCTGAATGCGAAGGGCGTGGTCTTTATCGAATACGCGCCTCTCGAAACGGCATGGGTGCCCGTGATTGGCGACAACTATTATTATATCTATTGTTTGTGGGTTGCGGGTCCTTACAAAGGCAAGGGCTATGCAAAGGCGTTGATGGAACATTGTCTGGCCGATGCGCGGACGCATGGAAAATCGGGCGTCTGCATGCTCGGTGCGGAAAAGCAGAAAGCGTGGCTTTCGGACCAGTCTTTTGCCCGGAAATTCGGCTTCGAGGTCGTCGATACGACCGACAACGGCTACGAACTGCTGGCGCTCTCCTTCGACGGAACCACTCCGCAATTCGCGCACAATGCGAAAAAACAGCGTATCGAAAGTCAGGCGCTGACCGTTTATTACGATATGCAGTGCCCCTTTGTCCCCGGCAATCTGGAAATGATAAGACAACACTGCGAAGCGCACGGTGTCCCGGCGGATTTCATCGAGGTGGATACGCTCCGCAAGGCCAAGGAGCTGCCCTGCGTATTCAATAACTGGGGCGTCTTCTACAAGGGAAGATTCGAAACGGTGAATCTGCTGGACGTCGCGGCCTTGGAACGGATCCTGAAAAAGTGATTCCCGCCGGGACTGTCTCCCTATATCGCCTTCCCCCCCCCTCGAAAAAATCTCCGAACCCTTCGCCGTTCCGGATGCTTCATCCCGCCCGTCCCCGCATTATTCTGCTTTTTTTGCCCGCTTTTTCGGGACTCTTTTCGTATATTTGTAATTCGAATCTGAACTTACGCTTATGACATCCGCCGCCGTTATCGCTACCGTTCTGGGCTACATAGCCGTCCTCTTCGCCGTAGCATGGGTCTCCGGCCGCCGCGCCGACAACGCCGGGTTTTTCTCCGGCAACCGCCGCACGCCGTGGTACATGGCCGCTTTCGCCATGATCGGCGCCGCCATGTCGGGCGTGACGTTCATCTCCGTTCCCGGTTCGGTCGCCGTAGACGGCTTTTCCTACATGCAGATGGTCGCGGGCTTCACGGTCGGACAGCTGATCGTCGCTTTCGTGCTGATTCCCACGTTCTACCGCCTGAAGGTGGTGTCGCTCTACGAATACCTCGACGACCGCTTCGGCGTGCGGTCGCACCGTACCGGGGCGTGGTTTTTCTTCGTCTCGAAGATGCTGGGGGCGGCCCTGCGCATCTATGTGGTCTGCGCCGTGATGCAGTTGTTGGTCTTCAGCCATTACGGACTTCCGTTCTGGCTCAATGCGGCGGTCACGATGCTCTTCGTATGGCTCTACACCCAGCAGGGCGGCGTCAAGTCGCTGATCTGGACTGATACGCTCAAGACAGTGTGTCTGGTCGGAAGTCTCGTGCTGTCAATCGTCTTCATCATGCAGGCGCTGGGCATGTCCCTGCCCGAAATGACCCGCGAGGTCGCCGCGTCGCCCTATTCGAAGATGTTTTTCTTCGACGACCCGGCTTCGGACCGCTATTTCTGGAAGATGTTTGCGGCGGGCATCGTGCTGCTGATCGCCATGACGGGACTCGATCAGGACATGATGCAGCGCAACCTGAGCTGCGCCACGCCGCGCGACTCGCAGAAAAATATCGTCCTCACGGCCGTCAGCCAGATTTTCGTGATCTTCCTGTTCCTCGTGCTGGGCGTGCTGCTCTATATCTATATGGACCGCAGCGGACTGGCGATGCCCGAAAAGGGCGATCAGGTTTTTTCGCAGGTCGCGGTCAACGGCGGGCTGCCGGTGTTCGTTGGCATACTGTTCGTTATAGGACTTATCTCAAGCACCTATTCAGCCGCAGGATCGGCCCTTACGGCCCTCACGACTTCGTTTACGGTCGATATTCTCGACGGCACGAAACGTTACGGCGAACGACGCCTGACCCGCCTGCGGCGCATCGTCCATGTGGCGATGGCCCTCGGCATGGCGCTGGTGATCCTCGCCTTCGAATACCTTGCCGACGACAGCGTCATCAATCTGGTCTACAAGGTCGCCAGCTACACCTACGGCCCGATTTTGGGTATGTTCGCTTTCGGTATCTTCACGCGTCTCAGGGTGCGCGACGGCTGGATGCCCCTCGTGGCGCTCGCCGCTCCGCTGCTGAGCGCCCTGCTGCAATACTGGGCGGATGAGACGTGGGGCTACCGGATCGGTTTCGAACTGTTGATTTACAATGCCGCATTTACGATGGCCGGCATGTTTTTACTGGTCAAACGACATGAAAAATAAACTGTTGTATATTCTCCTGCTGCTCGGTCTTTGCGGGCAGGAGGTCTCGGCCGCCGGAATCGACGGCCCTGCGCGCCGCGAAATCGGACGCACGCTGACGCGCATCGTCGCCCGCGAAGTGTCGGGCGGCTATGTCCGCATCGAGGGGGTGGACGCCTCGCGCAAGCGGGTGCGGATCTACACCTCGGTCGGCCTTTCGTACTATCCGTTCCGCGAAGAGAACCTGCGCGCCATGCGCGACTCGGTGCGCCTGCTCCTGCCGCCGGAGTTCCGCAAGGCGGCCATCGAACTTTACTCCGACAAGCGGGAGGTCGGCGAGCTGATTCCGATGGCCTGCCGAACCGGGGCGGAATACCGGAAACTTTTGCGCAAGAAGAAGATCGTGCCCTTTACCAACCGCTCCGAGCGGCCGCTGGTGACCCGTTCTTCGGCGCCCGTGGTGCCGTCGCAGGGACTCGCCGGGCGGCATATCGCCTTGTGGCAGAGTCACGGCCGCTATTTCGACCAGCCTCAGAACCGCTGGAAGTGGCAGCGTTCGCAGTTGTGGCAGACCTGCGAGGACCTCTATACCCAGAGCTACGTGCTGCCGTATCTGGTTCCGATGCTCGAAAATGCCGGGGCCTGCGTGATGCTGCCCCGCGAACGCGACGTGCAGAAGTACGAGATACTGGCGGACAACGATGCCGCCGGGCAGTACCGCGAGGAGGAGGGACCTGAAAAATGGCAGCCGGGCGGCATGGGCTTCGCGCATGTGCAGCAGGTCTACACGACGGGACAGAATCCCTTCCGGGACGGCACGACGCGCCGCGTGAGATCGGTGATCGGCGGGGCGGAGAGCCGCGCCGTGTGGACGGCCGACATTCCCGAACGGGGTGAATACGCCGTTTACGTGAGCTACGATTCGACTCCGCAAAACGCTGACGACGCGCAGTATACGGTGCATCACCTCGGAGGGGACAGCAGCTTCGCCGTAAACCAGACCATGGGCGGCGGAACGTGGATCTACCTCGGTCGCTTTCTGCTCGACGCCGGTCCGCAGGAGGTCGTGACGCTCACCAACCGCTCGCGTCAGGCGGGCCGCATCGTCTCGGCCGACGCCGTGAAGATCGGCGGCGGTTACGGCAACATAGCCCGCACGGTGTGCGATTCGCTGCGCCGGCCCGGCATGGTGTGCCATCTGGAGACGAGCGGCTATCCCCGCTTCTGCGAGGGCGCCCGCTACTGGCTCCAGTGGGCCGGATTCGACGAAAAGGTCTACTCCCCGAAGGAGAACCGGGACGATTACAAGGACGACTACATGTCGCGCGCCCATTGGGTCAATGCCCTGACGGGCGGTTCGGAGCGGATGCCCGACAGCGCCGGGCTGCGCATTCCGGTCGATATGGCGCTGGCGTTCCACTCCGATGCGGGCGTGCGGCTCAATGACGACATCATCGGCACGCTGGGCATCTTCTATACGCGCGAGAACAAGGGCAAGTTCGAAGGGGGCGCCGACCGCTACCGTTCGCGCGACCTCACGGATATCGTCATGACCCAGATCGTCGAAGATATCCGCAGCACGTACGAACCGGCATGGAGCCGCCGCGGGCTTTGGAACCGCGCCTATTACGAAGCGCGCGTGCCGGGGGTGCCGACCATGCTGCTCGAACTGCTGTCACACCAGAATTTCGCCGACATGCGCTACGGCAGCGATCCGCGTTTCAAGTTCCTCGTGAGCCGTGCCGTCTATAAGGGTATCCTGCGCTATATCAGCTCGCAATACGGATTACCTTACGTAGTGCAGCCGCTGCCCGTGGAGTCGCTCGCCGTGCAGTTTGCCGAAGGTGGCAAGGCGGCGGTCACTTGGTCGCCCGTGATGGATTCGCTCGAAACGACCGCGGCTCCGACGGGGTATGTGGTCTATACGCGCATCGACGACGGCGGCTTCGACAACGGCCGTTACGTCGATAAACCCTGCCTGCTGACCGCGCAGGAGCCGGGGCGCATCTACAGCTACAAGGTGACGGCCGTGAACGAGGGCGGCGAGAGTTTTCCGAGCGAGACCGTCGCCGCATGCCGCATGCCCGACGAGAAGGGGACGGTGCTGATCGTCAACGGCTTCGACCGCGTCAGCGCGCCGCTGAGCGTGCGCGCCGATTCGCTGGCGGGGTTCTATACCGACATCGACGGCGGCGTGCCCGACCGGCAGGATATTTCGTTCATCGGTGCGCAGCACGTATTCGACATGCAGATGGCCAAATGCGAGGTGGACAGCATTGCTTTGGGTGCCTGCGCCTGCGATTACGAAACGGAGGTGATCGGCGGCAACACGTTCGACTATTCCGCCCTGCACGGACGTTCGGTCGCAGGGGCCGGATATTCGTTCTGCTCGGCGTCGGTGCGCGCCGTCGAGCGCGGCGAGGTGTCGCCCGACGGTTATTCCGCCGTCGATCTCATTCTGGGCGAACAGCGTTCGACGACCATCGGACGCGGGGTGACGGGCTATGCCTTCAAAACCTTCTCCCCGGAGTTGCAGGCCGTTCTGCGCCGGTATATGGCCGGCGGCGGTGCGCTCTTCGTGTCGGGAAGCTATGTGGCGACCGACCTCTGGACGGGTGAGAACACCTCGGACGACGACCGCAGGTTCGCCGAGGAGGTGCTGCACTATACTTACGACGGCGGCCGGGCGGCGCAGCGCGGGCGGGTGCGGGTCGTGACTTCGCATCCCGGATTTTCGCGCGACGAGTACCGTTATGTCAATGAATACCGTCCGGACCGCTATCGGGTCGAGTCGCCCGACGCCCTGCGGCCCGCCGGGGCGGGAGCCTTCTCGGTGATGCGTTACGTCGAAAACGGCCGCACGGCGGGCGTGGCCAGCGAAGCGGGCGGAACGTTCGTCATGGGATTTCCGTTCGAGTCCATCGAGAGCGACGTGCAGCGCGACCGGCTGATGCGCGACGTGCTGGATTTCCTGCTGAAGCAAAAGGATAGATGATTTGTGTATTTATTTAAAAATAGTAATTTTATGTCACTCGAACAACAGATTTCGAAAGGGATCATGGAGGCCATGAAGGCCAAGGATACCGTGCGTCTGGGCGCACTGCGCAATGCCAAGAAATACATCATCGAAGCCAAGACGGCGGGACCGGAAATTACCGAACTGCCCGACGCCGACGTGCTGAAGATCATCTCCAAGCTGGCCAAGCAGGGGACCGACTCCGCGGCGATCTTCACCGAGCAGAACCGTCCGGACTTGGCCGCCGAAGAGCTGGCGCAGGTGGCCGTATTTCAGGAATTCCTGCCCAAGCAGCTCACCGCCGAGGAGCTTGCCGCCGAGGTCAAGGCCGTGATCGCCGAGGTCGGCGCGACGTCGATGAAGGAGATGGGCAAGGTGATGGGCGTCGCTTCGAAGAGGCTCGCAGGCCGTGCCGACGGCAAGGATATCTCGGCCAAGGTCAAGGAGTTGTTGGCGTAGGGGCGGCGGATGAGACGGTTGCTGCTGGTCGTTTGCTGGCTTGCCGCGGCGCAGACGGTCTGCGCCCGCAAACCCGCCGTGCGCTTCGACCTGCCTTACACGCTCGAACGGGGCAAGTATGTCGTGACGGTCGAGACCGCTGCGGGACCGCGCCGCTTCGCCTTCGACACGGGGGCTTCGCAGACCTGCATCAGCGAACGGCTCAGCCGCGAACTGGGACTCGCGGCGTCGGGCCGGGGGACGTCGGGCGATTTCGAAGGCCATCGTCATGCGATCACCTATGTCCGGGTGCCGTATCTCCGGATGGGCGAGGCGACCTACTCCGACCGGCAGGTGATCGTGCTGCCCGACAGCTCCTATATCTTCCGCTGTCTGGGCTTCGACGGCATTGCGGGCAGCGATCTGCTGCGCGGCTTCGTCGTGCGGATGCCCAATGCCGACTCGACGATCACGCTGGCGGGCGACCTGCGCCAGCTCGGCGGGTTCCGCTGCCGGGGCGGTGCGCGGATTCATTTTGCGGGAAACGCTCCTGTAATCGCCGCCCGTGTGGGCAACGGCAAGTCCCGGATGAAAACCTACATGAAATTCGATACCGGCTCCGGGGCCTTGTTCGACTGCCGTTACGACGAGTGCCGGGCGATGATCGAAAAGGGGATTTTGCAGGAGGTGCGCCGCACGGAGGGACACTCCGGCAATCTGGGGTGGACCAACCGCTCGGTCGTCGGTGAAGCCGTGCGGGGTGTGATTCCCGAATTCGGGCTGGCAGGGAATACGCTTGCCGGGATGCCCCTCGAAGTGACCCACGGCGGACACAGCAAGCTCGGATGCGGAGTTTTCCGCTGGGGAACGGTCGTGATCGACTATCCCGGCCGCCGTTTCTGGCTGCTGCCGCATGCCGAACAGCCCGGACCGCCCGATGTGTCGGTAAGCGGCGTCACCGTCGCGCTGGACGGAGGACGGCTGGTCGTGGGGCAGGTCTGGGACGAGACGCTTGCGGATAGGGTGGCTCCGGGCGACCGGATCGTATTTCTCGGAACGGTGGATGTGTCGCGGGTCGATCCCTGCGCCGTAATCCGGGGTGAGATCCGCGGCGACAAACCCCAGATGACGGTCGAACGCAAGGACGGTACCCGTGTGACGGTTCCGGTAAAAAGGATGAAATAAATGCACGTATTGGAATATCTGCACCGCAATGTCAAGACGGTCGCCATGCCCTCGGCCATGGTGGCGGGCGCCTTGCTGTGCCGTCCGGTGACGGCGCTCGAAGCGTGGACGCACCAGATGATTACGCCCTCGCTGATCTTTCTGATGCTCTTCGTCACCTTTTGCCGGGTGAAACCCAGCCAGATGAAGCCGTCGATGCTGCACGTGTGGCTGTTGCTGTTTCAGGTCGTGGTGAGCGCGGCGCTTTATTTCGCGTTGCTGCCGCTCGATGCGATCGTGGCGCAGGGTGCGATGATCTGTGTGCTGGCACCCGTGGCGATGGCCGCGGTGGTGATTGCGGGCATGCTGGGGGCCAACGTTCCGACGATGGCGACCTACAGCCTGCTGTGCAATATGGCGATCGCGTTGATAGCGCCCGTCGTGCTTTCGCTGGCCGGAACCGGGGCCTGCTCTTTCACGCAGATACTGGCCCGCATCGCGCCGCTGCTGATCATGCCTTTCGCGGCGGCGCAGTTCTGCCGTTTTCTGCTGCCGAAGACCGCGAAATGGATCGGCGACCACAGTCAGATTTCGTTCTACATGTGGCTGGCGTCGCTGGTCGTGATTATCGGCCGCACGACGGCATTCATCATCGACCTGCACGATGCGTCGCTCTCGGTCGAGTTGTGGCTGGCGTTCGCCGCGCTGGCGATCTGTCTGGTGCAGTTCAAGGTGGGCCGCATGCTCGGCCGCCGTTACGGGGACGCGCCGGCGGGCGGGCAGTCGCTCGGCCAGAAGAACACGGTGCTGGCCGTATGGATGGCGCAGTCGTTCCTCGACCCCATCTCCTCGATCGCCCCGACGGCTTATATCGTGTGGCAGAACTTCGTGAACAGTTGGCAAATCTATAAAAAGGATAGAGAAACGACGAAAAATCAAATATAAATCACTTTATAATAGGTATTTATATTTGTTATAAGATTTTTCGGTTGTTTTTGTGATTTTCCCGACAAGGCCGATAATTACTCAATATTTGTTACCATTTTGTTACTTGAAATACCGCACTAACAAAACAAATTCGCTATATTTGCCGTTGAAGCAATAAACGGGAATGGTATGGCGAAGCAGAAACAGACGGTTAAATTAAAAGAGCCGGTACGAATCCGGTTCAAGCAACTGTCCAACGGAAACCAATCCATCTATTTGGATTATTATACGGGTGACGTGATCCGTAAGGAGAACTATGTCGGCGGCAAACGGAAGTACGAGTTTCTGAAACTCTACCTTATCCCCGAACGGACGCGGGAGGATAAGGCGAAGAACGAGGCGACGCTCGCCCTTGCCAAAGCGATTCAGAGCAAACGGATCGTCGAGGTTCAGAATGACGCGCACGGCTTCCAGAATACGAACAAGTCCAAAGTGAACTTGCTCGACTATTTGGAGGGTATCGGAAAGCAGTCTGCTGGGCAGGGGAGTACGAACTATGCCCGAACGGTGCTCAATACCGTCCGTGCGTTGAAACTGTTTCGCGGCGACTATATCGCTTTTCGGGACGTCGATAAGGAATTTCTTTCAGAGTTCACTGATTTTCTGCGGCAGATGCCGAAAGCCAGCAAATACGGCGTATTGAAAACCGGAGGTCGGTTGAGCAACAATTCGGTCGTGTCCTATTACGGTACGCTGCGGACAGCTATCAATCGAGCCTACAAAGAGGGTATTATAACCGTCAATCCTACAAAGGAGTTCGATTTTACATCTAAAGTGAGACAAGAACCGAGTAGGCGGGAATATTTGACAATCGACGAGTTGAAGGCTTTGATAAATACCGATTGTCGTCACGAAATAATTAAGCGTGCCTTTCTGTTCAGTTGCTTGTGCGGGTTGCGTGTAAGCGACATTCGCAAATTGAAATGGTGCGATCTGCAACGAAACGGCGGACGTGTCCGCATCGAAATCACGATGCAAAAGACCAAAGAACCCCTTTACCTGCCGATTTCGGACGAGGCGTTGAAGTGGCTGCCGGAGCGCGGTGAAGCGAAAGATAGCGACTTTATTTTTCCGCTGACGCACGAGGGAACAGTGAACGACACGCTGCAACATTGGGCGAAAGTCTCCGGAATCACCAAACATATCTCGTTTCATGTGGCCCGTCATACCCATGCTACGATGATGCTTACTTTAGGTGCGGATTTATATACCGTTAGCAAATTGCTCGGTCATAAGAATATCGCCACGACACAGATTTATGCTAAAATCGTGGACAAGAAAAAAGAGGAGGCCATCGGGCTGATCCCAAATCTGACAGATTAAACTTGTATATGCAACGTGCGGATATGTATTCGCACGTTTTTCTTTTTTCATCCGTTTTAGTATCTTTATAGACGGATTAAATCATAAAGACTATGGACGGCATGGAGCTTAAACCGAAATTCGACGGATTGCAGGAACTTTTTAATCGTTGTATCAGTCATGCTTTTCGGGTGCTGACGGATCGTATAACGGCCAAATCCGCCTACCTCGACCGTGAACAGACTGAAGAATTGGAACGGCAGGAGTATATCCGTATTGCCGACGAACTGGCGCAGTTGTACCTGCGCTATTCCGTATTGTCCGACATTCGGAATTGTTACTCCGATCCCGCGTTTTTCTGGGAGGGCGGCGTCTTCGAGTCATTGAGTTCCGGTGAAAAGAAAAAATACCTTGCGTTTTCGGTCGTGTCATTCGACTATTCCCGCTATGAGCAGGATAATACGGTTTACGATGCAGAGTTGCCCTATTTCTCGGCAGTCGTAAAAGCTATCGTTTGGGAACGGTATTTAGCCTACCTGCAAAACAGAAAGGCAATCGAACCGAAGAGTAGTCGGGTAGAACCTGCCGAAGCTCTCCCTAAGAAAGTTACTCCGCCGATTGCCGAAACGGATAATCCGTTCGATTCGACTTTGAACGACGAGCAGATCGCGTTTCTGGTCGAGGGCATCAACGATGTTAAGATGTTCAACGTGCCGCTGACGCCCGATGACCTGACAGCGCTCTTTGCGGGCAAGCCCCATGCAATCGTGCGATCGAACAACAACCGCCTTGTCGCTTTCTTTTTCGCCGGTCTGAGCGATAGGGAGTTGATAACTCCGAATTGGCAGTCGGTGATCGCCAACTACAAATTATTTCTTTCCAAAGACCGAAGCCGCGATAAATACATCAATCAAAGCGATTTATCGACCGCCGTGAACTACATCCGCGACATAGGCGCAGAGGGAAAATACGCAACCATCGAAAGGTATCTCAAACAAGTGAAAAAACTTTGAGAATAGGTTGATACCTCAAAGATAGGTTAATCCGCTATCAAGTTTCGCAACCCTACATTTGCCCCCGTAATATTACAAACACACGGAGGGTCGACACTCCATTTGTTTTATTTCAAATTGATTTAGTTATGGAGAAGAGTATTGAAATGCGGGTTGAAGAACTCGAAAAGCAGGTGTTTTGCACCAAAAACGTGTTGAGCTTCGAGGAGGCGAGCCGTTTTCTGAATTTATCCAAAAGCTACCTTTACAAATTAACGTCGGGCAATCTGATTCCGCACTACAAGCCGCAGGGCAAGATGCTCTATTTCGAGCGCGAGGAGTTGGAGGCGTGGTTGCGTCGGAATCCGATTAAAACGCGGGCGCAGATCGAGGCCGAAGCACAGCAATATGTACTCGGCCGCACCTCGAAGGAGAAGTAGCGATGAGTGCGCAACGTGATTCCGATTCGGTTCCGGTGTCCTCATGGCGCTCGGCCCGTCTGTTCGTTACGGACGAGTTCGAGACTCCTCCCGTGATTCTGCGGGTCGATGATTCGGTTATCGGGACTTTGGGGAATTTCAGCGCTTCTACGGGCAAGGCGAAGAGTAAGAAGACGTTCAATGTTTGCGCCATCGTGGCGGCAGTCCTAACGGGCGGCACGGTGTTGAACTATTCGGCCTCTTTGCCGCCTGAGAAGCGGCGCATTCTCTACGTCGATACGGAGCAAAGCCGATTCCACTGCAAGCGGGTGTTATGCCGGATTCTGCGGCTGGCGGGATTGCCTACGGATGCGCATCCGCCGCTGCTGGAGTTCTTGTGTCTGCACGGCTATGCCACCAAAGAGCGGCTGCGTAAGATCGAGGAGGCAATTTACGACCTCGACGACCTCGGACTGGTCGTTATCAACGGTATCCGCGATCTGGCACACGACATCAACAGCCCCGGCGAAGCGACCGATCTCATCACGAAGCTGATGCAGTGGACGGACGAGCGGCGCATTCATATCCACACGGTGCTGCATCTGAACAAAGGCGACGACAATACGCGCGGACATCTGGGCACGGAGCTGAACAACAAGGCCGAAACCGTCCTGCAAATCACCAAAGACGACTTCGACCGCGATATTAGTTCCGTTGCGGCGATGCACATCCGCGACCGAGATTTCGAGCCGTTCGCCTTTCGGATCAACGCCGATGCCCTGCCGGAATTGGTCGAGGGCTACCAGCCCCGACCGACGACGGCCGCCAAGAGTTTCGACTATGCAGAGGTCTGCGAGGCCAAGCACCGTGAGGCGTTGGAGCTGCTGTTCTCCGAAGCCGACCGCGTTTCCTATTCGTCGCTTATCGGACGGTTGCAGAGCAGCTATGCCGCTATCGGACATTCGTTCGGGATCAACAAGGCGAAAAAGCTCAAAACGTTTCTGGAGAACAAGCGGATGATCGTCAAGGAGGATAAGTTCTACCGCTACAATCCCGATTTCCACTATTAACCCTTGCGGGCGGTTTAGTCCACGACGGGGTATATATTATTAAACCATTCTAAACCGGTACGGCGGATTAAATCCCGAACCGTACCGATCGAACCGATGAAAGAAAAAGATGATGGATGCAAAAACAATCAATAAGTTCCCGATACGGGAATACCTTGTCGGGCAGGGTATTCATCCGGCAAAAGAGAGAGGATATTACGGATTCTATCATTCGCCGCTGCGCGAAGACCGCACGCCGAGTATGAAGGTGGACTACGACAAGAACCTATGGATCGACTACGGTGCAGGCGAGGGCGGCACGCTGATCGACCTCGTGATGCGCATGGAGCGGTGCGATGCGGGAGAGGCCATGCGGCGGTTGGAGCGGCGAATCGGCGAGAGCCCCGTTTCTTCTTTTTACGGGACGAATCCGCCGTTGCCGAAGCACGAGACGTCGATGATCGTAGACGCCGTGCGGACGCTGGAGAATCCTGCGCTGCTCTCTTACCTCACGCAACGGAGCATCGACCTTGGTATGGCACGGGCGCATTGTTCGGAGGTGCATTATCGCGTGTCCGGCAAATCCTATTTTGCTGTCGGATTCCGCAACGATACGGGAGGTTGGGAGCTGCGTAACCGTTATTTCAAGGGCTGCACGTCGAAAGCTCCGACAACCCGAAAGGCCGATTGTCCGACCTGTCTTGTTTTCGAGGGGTTTATGGATTACCTCTCGCATCTGACGCTCAAACATGCTTCCAAGCCACTACACGACGTGGTGGTGCTGAATTCGGTAACGAATCTCGCCAAGGCTGTCCCGTTTATCGCGTCGCACGAACAGGTCTATGCTTACCTCGACAACGACGAGGCAGGCCGCAAAGCGACGGCAGCACTGAAAGCCGTGTGCCGGAACTTTTCCGACCGCTCCGTTCTCTATCGGTTGCACAACGATCTGAACGATTACCTGCGCAGTTGTTGTCCCGTGAAAGAGTGCAGACACTCGCGCGGTCGCAAATTGTAACGTCGTCCGGAATGTCGCCGGCACCGTCGCCCACCCATTCGGCCGCTGCGCGCCCGCGGCTTTTCCTCCGCGGAAAAGCCATAGCCTATTAGGGTATTTTCCGAGCCGCAACACGTCGTGTCGCTGAAAATGCCCCAATAGGCCAAAGGGGCCGCAGCCCCTCTGGACACCCCTGCGACCGTGCCGGCAGCCGACCGCTCGTGCGGTCGAAATTCCAGCAACCAAACTCATCAACCACAAAATTACGATTGAATCATGGGATATGTCGTATTGCATCTGGATAAATCGCCGGGCAACGAAACGGCGATGACCGCTCATATCGCCCGTACACGAATGCCGCCCAATGCGATTCCGTCGCTTACCTGCCTCAATGAAGAGCTGGTCGAGTTCCCGGACGGAGTGACGAACAGGACGGAGGCTATCGACCACCGGCTCGAACACGCCGGACTGACCCGCAAGATCGGCACGAATCAAGTCCGGGTAATCCGTGTCATGCTGACCGGATCGCACGATGATATGAAACATATCGTCCAAGAAGGGCGGCTGAAAGAGTGGTGCGCCGATAACCTCGAATGGCTGCGGAAGACCTACGGGAGCGAAAACGTCGTGTCGGCCGTGCTGCATATGGATGAATCGACACCGCATATCCATGCGGCAGTCGTGCCAATCGTCGTGGGAGAGCGGCGTAAAGCTCGTGAAAAAGAAGCCAAAGAACCGGGAAAACGGAGATACCGCAGGAAATCGGCAGGACGCCCCCGGCTATGCGCCGACGATGTCATGACGCGGGTAAGGCTCAAAGAGTATCAAAACTCCTACGCCGCAGCGATGGCGAAATACGGATTGCAGCGCGGCATCGACGGCTCGGAGGCCCGGCACGTTACTACGCAGGAATTTTATCGTCAAGCCATCGCCCAACAGCAGGGGTTGCAGGATAACATAGGCGAACTGCTCCGTATCGAGGCGGAGAAACGCGAAGCGGTCGAACGTGCTGCCCGGCAAGAGCAAATAACTCGTTCGGAGTTGGATAAGACCGAGGCTGCACTGAAAGCTGCGAAAGGAGAGCTGAAAACCGAGCGGTTGAAAAACTCCGCCGCCGAGGTCGGCACGACCATCATCGACGGCATCGGAGCAATGATCGGCACGTCGAAAGTCAAACGGCAGGAGCAGGAAATCGGAGCGCTGCGGCAAGAGGTCGCTGCTCGGGACGAAAGCATCGAAACCCTGCAAAAGAAGATTACGACCATGCAGAGCGATCATAGCCGGGAACTGACGGCGATGCAGGCACGGTACACTGTTGAGATTGCAAACAGGGAGAAGCGACACGAGAAAGAAGTATCGCTGCTGAAAGCAGCTCTTTTGAAAGCGGTAAAATGGTTTCCCTATTTTCACGAAATGATCCGGATGGAAAACCTCTGCCAAACAGTCGGATTCGACGAACAGCAGACAACGACGCTAATCAAAGGCAAACCGCTCGAATATAGCGGAAAATTATACTTCGAAGAACACAACTGCAAATTCACGGTAGAACGGGTAACAGCACAAATAACGCCTGATCCGACAGACAAACGAAAACTGCAACTCAATATCTGCCAGATGTCCTTTATCGAGTGGTGCAAAAGGCAGTTCGAGAAGGAGCGGACGGAGGTTCGGCAAGAGCCGCGACAACGACCATCAAAAGGGTTGAAATTATAAATATTAAGCCCCGATAATATCATATTATCGGGGCTTAATATTTATTTTTGATCTTTACCAATCGCTTTATCTATGACCGTCCTTAAT
>ENA-UESG01000790-UESG01000790.1-human-gut-metagenome-genome-assembly--contig:-NODE-790-length-25613-cov-12.543703_pt1 | contig 25613 bp, 15 predicted proteins | sample MGYA00243002_ERZ508003 | MGnify/ENA primary metagenome ERZ508003 (study PRJEB26167, sample SAMN06115514) | human gut metagenome | host: Homo sapiens | place: China:Shanxi | collected 2015-12-02... | reverse complement strand
CTGAGCTGGTATCTGCTGCTGCGTATGGAGCAGCGGCTGGATAAGCTGACCAGCTGCCTGAACGAACTGAGCCGGGCCATCATCAGCAAACACAGAGAACTGTAAAACAAACAGAGAAACGAGGTACGACATCAATAGCAAATACACAAAGCTCCTGCACTGGTTACGCCTTTTGGCTTACATCATAGGCAGAAAATAACAAACCAAATCAGCGATATGAAACCTACTTCATATCGCTGATTTTTTACTTTACTGAACTTATTACTGCAACTTACCAGTGCCTCAAACCCTCACTTAGAACGTGAATCTCAACCCGGCGTTGAACTGCCAGTCGGTACGCAGATCGCCGCCAAAGGTTTTTAAGGCGTCAAAATACAAATTGCTGTTTTTAGCGATGCCCAGGTTAGCTCCCAGTCCGATCTCGTACCAGGTGCCGTTCATATCGGCGCTTTCTACAATGCTACTTCTGCCTTTATAATATGCAGTTCCGCCGCCGTTGCCGCCGAAGTCGTGCAATGCCGATGCTTTGACATAGGCATTGCTGGTGCGCCCGCCAATGGTAAACTCTTTGCCGCCCAAGAAGCCCAGGCGCACTACGGCGCTGTTGACGCTGTCCTGTTTGACACTGACTTCGTTGCTGGTTGTGTAATCGACGCTGCCGATATGGCCCAGGCTCAGTTCGGCCTGCGGTTCTACGAACCAGCCTGCGTTCAGGTTTTGTCTGTAGCCGTATTCGGTGCTGATGCCGTAAGCCCAGGTATCGTAATCGGCTTTGGCAGCGATGTTGTTTGGATCTACCAGTTTAAAGTCATTGGTCAGCTTGCTGCCGCGGGCGATAACGTCGATGTAATGCCCCTTGCTGCCCAGCCAGCTGGCGTATACGCCTATTCCGGTGCTGCTCAGGTCGCCGCTGCCTGCCGTATAGCCGGCGTTGCTGTCGATGCGGTTGACGGCGATGCCTGTATAGAGCTTGCCGCCTTTGTAGTCCTGCACTTTGTCGATGCCGCCCTGGAAGGCTGTATATTCCTGGCTGAACTCACGGTCATAAGCGCTGTCGGCGCTCAGTTCGCCCCGGTAGTAACGGGCCCAGACGCCGCCCTTTGCCGCTTCTTTATCGCTGCGCAGCTCGCCCATGCGTTTCATCAGGTTGTTGCCTTCGATGCGCCACATACTGCCCAGCGCCATCTGCGCGTCAGCGGCCGTCATCACTGTTTCGGAAGCGCCTGCTTCCTCAAAATCTATTTGCGTGATCTTGACATCATTGCCGTCCACTGTTACGGTCGGCGTTGCCAAAAATCTGGTCAGCGGGTCGTCCATTACGCTTTCCTTACCAATAAAATTATTTAAGTTCTGCCCATGCTCCAAATCAGTTACTGTCAGTACCGTCACCTCGCCGATAAAGCTGTTCAGCCTGCTGCCGTCAAAGGCTTTGTCGTAACCGACAGTGATGTATTGTGTTGCCGTGCTGCTGTCGGCTGCCAGTTTCGCAAAAGTAAACTTATCGGCATTAGGAGTAACATTCGACAGGTCAGCTGCAACTTTAAAGGTATTGCTGCCCGCCAGCCGCAGGGTGCCGCCGTTAATGGTGCGGCCCACGTTTTGGCCTGCTTCCGGACTGCCAAAGCCCAAAGTCGCATTGTTCAAATATGTTATAACAGTATTGTCAGTAGACGAGCCATCACTGGTATTTAATACGGCATTATCGTTAAACAGCACTGTTGCGTTATCGGCATACACTGCGTAGGCTTCTGTCCTTGTCGCATTATCCGCCTTAGCGCCGATAGTGATCGTACCGCTGGGGGTGCCGCTGTCAGTTTTCGCGCTCAAAGTGATCACAGCGCCATTATCAGCATACACACCATAGGCTTCGGCCTGCGCGCCCTTCTGTCCGTCAGCACCGGCTATACCACTGGCACCTTGTGCACCCTTTTGACCATAATTACCAAATCCATATCCTCCATATCCTCCATATCCTTCAGAACCAGCTATTCCTCCACTGCCCATAGTACCGCCACTGGCCTGGGCAGTGATTCTGTCTGCTGTCAGTATCGTAATACCGCCGCTGCTGTGCAAGCCATAGGCCACAGCGCTGCCACCAGTACCACCAGTACCACCAGTACCACCAGTACCGCCAGTACCGCCGTCATAACCATCATTTAAATTACCACTACTGCCTGGAACAGCCCCATTGCCTTGGCCACCTCGGCCACCAGTGCCACCTTGGCCACCTTTACCACCAGTCCCTCCAGCACCACCTGTTGCTTGGGCGTTGATACTCTCTGCAGTAAATACGGTGATCCCGCCGCTGCTGTGCAGACCGTAGGCAGTTGCCAGTCCACCAGTGCCGCCGCTAACGCCATCGGCACCAGTACCTCCTATATCGCCAACGGTACCTATGCTAGATGAAGTAGCATCTTTACCATCTTTGCCATTAGCACCACTTACACCAGTAGCCCCATTTCCACCAGCACCGCCTGTTACCTCAACACTGATGCTATCGGTGGCAATAAGCGTACTGCCGCTGCCATACACGCCATAAGCAAAAGCGTTGCCGCCAGTACCACCGATGCCACCGTTACCGCTAGTGCTACCGTTACCGCCAACGCCGCCAGTGCCGCCTTGCCCGCCTGTCGCTGTAGAGCTGATACTGCCTGCAGTCACTTCTGTAACACTGCTGCCCCAAATACCATAAGCATACGCATTGCTGCCGCTGCCACCAGTGCTGCCGTTAGCACCAGAACCGGCGACTATACTACTACTATAAACCTCACTGTTGCCACCATTACCACCATTACCACCAAATCCGCCTGCAGCTTCTGCAGTGATACTGTCAGCTGTTATTTTCGTACTGCTGCTGCTGAACAGGCCATAAGCATAGGCTTCACCGCCAGCGCCGCCAACGCCTCCTTGTTCACCATCAGTACCATCATGCACATTATCAAAACTGCCATTGGCACCAGTGCCGCCTTTACCGCCGGTCGCTGCAGCTTTTATGGCTCCTATCGACAGCGTATCTGCTAAACCGCCTGTAACTGCAATACCTGTTGCTGAAGCCGTTCCGCCCTGCCCAGCGTTAGCCACCTTAGCAGCAGCATCTCGCCTATTAGCTTTATTATTATCCCCAGCACCGCCGCCATTCCCACCAGCCACCGTACTGGTAATATTCTCAGCTGTCAGCTGTACATCACCGTTTTCTACAAGCAGGCCCTTACCTACAGCATTGCCGCCGTCAGCACCGTCAGTACTCATATATGGATCACCCTGGCTATTATTCGTCGTCTGATTGTAGAAAATACTAGTGTTACCGCCGCTACCACCATTACCGCCGGTAGCCTGCAGCGTCAAGTCCGCAAACTGTACAGCGTAAGTGCCGTTACCTGCTGCAACCAGGCCATAGGCTTCGGCCGCGCCGCCCACAGCAGCCAAACCGGCCTCGCCATAAGTAGAACCACCATTGCCGCCCTTACCACCTGTACCGGTGATCACAATATTATTTGCCACCTTTACTGCTGCCTGCTGGCCGCTCAAAACAAGACCCTTAATAGAGGCAGTACCGGCTGTTCCTCCATCGCCACCGTGATTATCCTTGCCCTCCTTTCTAACAGATCCCACATACCCGGCACTGCCGGCCTTGGCAGTCAGGCTGATACTGGTCGCTGTCAGGCTGCCATCAGTTATGGCTATACCAGCCGCCGCGTTACCTCCGGCGCCACCATTACCCACAGTCACTTCCGAAGTCGGAGCTCTATCAGCAGTATCACTACCACCATTACCACCGTTACCTGCCTCTGCATTCAACGTCAAAGCCCCTGTCTGCACATCGCTCCCAACAGTCAGCTGCAGCTCTGCTTCACCGCCACTGCCGCCATTACCAGTTATAGCATTAGTCTGAGCACTTTGATCACCGCCGTTACCGCCGTTGCCCCCCTTGACTGTTACACTTACAGCTTTATTGCTATCGTTAACAGTCAAAGTACCGCTAAAGCTTGCAGCACCGCCGTTACCGCCATTACCGCCGGCATCATCAGTACCGCTGCCGGCAGCACCGTCTGTACCATTACCACCAACCCCACCAAGGTCAGCGCCGGCAGAGATACTGACATTCCCCTGGATATTATCGGCGCCGTTATTTCCGTCGTCTGCCGCCCAGGCTGTACCAGCCCACAGGTTCAAGCCGCTGGCCGATACGATCGACATGGCCAGTAAGGTATGGGCCACCTTTTTTGTCAGCATTTGTTTTCTACTCATTTTCATCCTTCTTCCCTATATTTTAGTAATTTGATTTATCTTTATTTCTTCTTGAAGTCTTTAAAAATATTTATCACCCAGCAGGTACTTCAGCACTGCTTCGTAATATGAAGCCGCCTTTTGATACTCGCCGCGGTTATGCAGCAAACGCGCCGTCAGCAGCACCGTTTCTACCGTATTGCCGTCCTGCGGTTTCAAATCGCTCCACAGCGATTTTTTGACATACTGCCAGTACAGCTTTTTCTCATCACTGTCGTAATAGTAAATATGCCAGGGTTTTACGTAGTCGATATAATGCACGATAACGTCGTCAGGTTCTGCTTTCAGTACTGTGTTGTTGATAACGATGCAGTTATACTTTTTGGGCAGCTCGGTAAACGCGCCGTCGATAACGCCGTTGAGCGCGTCCTGGTCGCCCCAGAGAATCTTCGTATCAACAACCTTATCCAGCCACTGGAACAGCTTCTGTGTCAGCTTTTGCTGCCGCCATTTAACTAAATCCATTAAAAGAACGCCGGAATTAAAGTAGCGGCCGTTCTTCAGACCGATACGATCGCAGCTTTTGGCTTCGCCCCAGTCACGTACAGCCCCCAAAACTCTGCCCTGCAGATCGGTCTGCCACAACGGCAGGATATCGCCCTTGCAGATGATGTCGGCGTCCAGGTAGAGGATTTTTGTTATCTCGGGCGGCAGCATTTCGGCAAATAAATAGCGGTAATACATGGCCTGGGTGATATGACCCGGCGGTACGACAAAAGTCATCCCCTCGGTACTGGTGATCTGATAAAAGTGCAGTGTCAGGTTACGGTATAACTGTTCCGTCTTTTTTAATCTGTCCATATCCTCCGGCAATAATTCGTCATAGACGATATGTATGATAAGTTCGTTAGCGATATTGTTATGCACCAGTGAGGTGATGGTGATCCCGGCGAATCTGCCGAAGTTTTTGTCGATCCCAAAACCGATATGTATTTGTTCTGCCACTTTGCGCCTCCTTTGTAAAACTTGTTTATATCCTCGCAGTTATTACTGCGGAGCTGGTATTAAGAGTTTTTATCCAAGCTGCAAAAAGTACAGCCGCTGCTTTCAGCGGCCCTTACTCAGCTGCAGCAGCTTCAGCAGCAGGCGCACTTCCTCCAGCGAGTACTGCTCCTGTTCGTCAGTTTCTGCGGTGGCAGTTTCAGGCACACTATTGCTTTTTGCACCCGCCGCCTGTTCGCCAGCCTCGACATCATGTTCCGGTGCCCACTCGGCGGCCGCCTTTCTGTCCAGCAGTGTTTCCAGCGTGCAGCCCAAAACATTGGCGCTGCGCACCAGCAGCTTTAAGCTGACCTGCACATTGTTATGCTCGATATTGCTCAAATGGGTCTGACTGATGCCGATACGTTCGGCAAACTGCTGCTGCTTGAACAGGCAGGTACTGCGCAGGATCTTGATATTGCTGCCGATACGCGGCAGGCAGCTTTCATCGTACATACTTCACCTCAGCCATCAAAAACATTAGTATTTTAGTTTGAAATTTCTAAACTAAAATGTTTCTTATTTTGTTTTACATCAAAAACTTTGTCAAAAGTAATAGTTATAGTTATTATAGCACTTGTGTACCCCCCCGCAAGACACTTACTTTGAGCCTGTGTAACCCGTCTGCGAGTCTTGCCCGGCGCATTACGCCAGCGGCTTTACGACTATCGGCATCTGCGCAGTTCCTGCCTTGCCTGGCAATATAAATAAAAAGACTGAGCCTAAGCTCAGTCTTTTTATTTATACGTTATTTTTTTATACTATGCAGCAATTTACCTTTCAGCTTCTATCTGTTTGCCTACGTCCCGCAGATAGCTTTGCAGAGTCAGCATGGAATTGGTAAGATAACGCTCACCGCACCACGACAGGTAAATACTGGCTTCACCGATCTCGTCAGCCAACGGTATGGAACGGATATCACGGTAAGCATCTCTGACGCTCGCCAGTCCGAAAGAAACGCCCAGCCCTTCGCGCATATAGTCACTCAGCAGCTCAACATTGCCTTCCAGGACAAAGTCCGGCTCGAAGCCGGCTTTTTTACACAGCTCGTCAACGATCCGCAGCTTGCTTTGATCCTCCGGCAGGGCGCAGATCTTTTCGTTTTGGATATCCTGCAGATAGATCTTCCGGCGGCGGGCCATAGGGTGCCTGGCTCCGACTAGCAGTGTATAATGGTCTTTCCACAGCGGCACTGAAATGATTTTAGGATGATCGAGCCTGCCAGTTGTCAGCCCAAAGTCAAAGCGGCCGCTCAGAAGTCCGTCCATGATCTCGTTATGCGCTGCCAGCAGATGCGCCAGCCTGATATCGTCATGTTCTTTAAGAAAATCCACCAGCCAGCGTTTGGAAAGCATGGTACTGCTGCTGCCAAGACGAATGTATTTAGTATCGCGCGAGCGCATGTCGGCGATTTCTTTTTTGGCGTCCTCCAGATGCTGCAGGGCTTCGTTGGCATGGTGCAGCAGGATCTTGCCGTATTCGTTCAGCACTACGTTACGTCCGTCGCGGTCAAAAAGCTGCCCGCCCATTTCTTCTTCCAGCCGGGCAACGATAGCGCTCAGGTAGGGCTGTGATACCATCAGCAGCTTGGCTGATTTGGTGATGTGTTCCTGTTCGGCGACTACTTTAAAATACTTGAGCTGTAATAGATCCATAACCGTCACCTTTCATAACAAATAGCTTATGAGTACATACAATAACTAGTATTATACTTATTCTACCCCAGGTTTTACAATAAAGACAAGAAAAAATCTTGCAAGATATTTAAATTCTAAAGTTTTGGGGAGGTCATTATGTATACTAGCTCTGCTCTCAGCAAATACAAGTTTCTCGGTCTCTTTCCTCTGGTCATGGCCCAGATCGGCACTTCCGGCGATAATTCGGTGCTTACCGTGGCTACAGCTTCCCTGCTGGCCAGTCTTAATGCGACAATGTCAGACATCCAGCTGGCCAACATTATTTATTCTTTGTGCGCCGGCTGCCTGATGATCGTCGGCGGTATGGTCGGCCTGATCGTCGGCTGGAAAAAAACTTTCCGCATCGGCGCTGCGATGTGCGCCGTCGGCGAACTTGTCGTAGCTTTCTCCGGCAACATTTTTATGTTCACCTGGGGCGGCCGTCTGCTGGTCGGTATCGGCGCCAGTTTCCTTATCCCTTCTGTCCTCGGGCTGATCCCCGGTTTGTATCAGGGCAATGACCGCGCTTTCGCTTTCGGGGCTATCGGCGCTGCTACAGGTATCGCTTCCTGCCTCGGCCCTATCGCCGCCGGTTTTTTGATCGATACTTTTGACTGGCGCATAGCCTTTAGCTGCATGGCCGTTTATTTTACTATCGTTTTTGTTGGTTCGCTGCTGGTGGGCGATGTACCGCTGCCCGAACAAAAAGTGCGTTTTGACCTGAAAGGTACGGTCGTTGCCGTTGCCGGCCTGTTTTTACTGATCATCGGTATCAGCAAGATCCCAGTCTGGGGCCTGATCGATCCGATCGCGCCGCCTGTTATCGGCGGCAGTCCGTTAGTTTTGTTCGGTATGTCACCGGCTTTGTTTATCGCGCTGCTGGGGCTTATCACTCTGGTGCTCCTGGTCCGTATCGAACGTAATGTTGAAAAAACCTATGGTTCCTGTCTTATTCCTTCCTCCTTCTTAACGACGCCGCAGGTACGCAGTGGACTGTATCTTACAGCGATGCTGTTCCTCTGCTTCGGCGGGTCGTTCTTCCTGGTCATCACTTATTTGCAGCTGGTCGCCGGTTTCAGCGCCATTATGACCGGTATAGCCATGAGCGCTATGGCGATCCCGATGATCGTGTTCTCTATGGGTATCCCCAAGTTCAGTCCCGATGCTTCGCCGAAAAAGATCTGCCGCACGGGTATCGCTATGGTTGCCCTTTCGACGATCCCGATGGCGTTGTCCTTAAATCCTTACGGAGTTAACTGGCTGATGTATGTGGGCCTGTTCTTCTTCGGCGCCGGGCAGGGCTTTGTTGCTTCACAGTCTTCCAATATCATCGCAGGGGCAGTCAATGCCCGCGACGCTCAGCAGTCCAGCGGTATCCAGACCGCGACCCGCAATGTCGGTCAGGCGATCGGCGTCGCTATTCTGGGCGTAGTCATGCTGTTTTCCATCACCGGTACTTTTAAGGACGCCGCTTTGAGCAGCGCCGATCTGAGCAGTACTTCCAAAGCCGTTATCAGCGAGCAGGCTTCCATCGGCTTTATGCCGGACGCTGCTTTCGCAAAATATATTGCGGATAAAGCGGCAAATGCCGATGACGCCGCTGTCTTGACCGCTATCAACCGCAGCACCCGCCAAAATTCCACTCAGCTGGGCCTGTATGTCCTGGGCTTCATTTGCGCTCTGTTCTGGCTCAGCACCGGACCGCTGCCCAATGAAAAAATAACTAAATGATTTTAACTGTTAATCAGTAAATTTATAATGAGGTGATCTTATGTATATGTCCGCAAATTTTCAGGTGATTTCCGATCCGGTAGTCTTTCAGAACGCTCAGGTTACTATCTACCGCGCGCAGAAGGTAGTGACCATGAACCCGCAGATGCCGTGGGCAGAATGTGTTGCCGTTGTCGGCGGCACTATTATCGCAGTCGGTGATTTTATCGATATGGAGGCTTATTTTAAAGCGCATGCTGCTTCTTATCAGATCAATGATACGTTTATCAACAATGTTATTTATCCCGGTTTTATCGAAGCCCATATGCACGCTCAGCAAAGCGGCCTGTATAATATGAATTATGTTTATATCGGCTACTTTGACCGGCATACTGCTGACGGCGAGATTTCCAGAGGCTGCAAAACGCCGGACGAGATCATTGCCAAGCTGCGTGAGGTAATAGAAAAGAACCCCGGTAAATATAACGATCAGAACTGGCTCAGTACTTATGGTATCGATCCGCTGATCTTGGGCGACGCCAAGCTGGAAAACATCAACAGCAAATGGCTCGACCAGGTTTCCAGCACTGTACCCATCTGCCTGAACCATGCTTCCGGCCATTTGATGACCGTCAATACCCGTGCGATCGAGCTGTCCGGCATCGATGCTGTCCACGACGACAATATCGGCCGTTATCCGGACGGCAGCTGCAACGGCAACGTTGCCGAACCCGAATTTATGTCCTATGTTTTAAAGGCAGGCGGTATGCGGATCAGCGGCGACGCTGCGGAAACCGCCGAAAAAGCGACCCGTTATATCGCCAAGCTGGCCAAACACAACGGCTGCACCACGATCGCTGATAAGGCTTTCGGCTTTATCCTGACCCCGAAGGCTATTGACGGTTATACTAACGCTCTGAAAAAAGAACAGCTGCCTGTACGTTTTGTTGTGGAACCTTTCTACAGTAAAAATATGGATGGTGTCTTCGGCGGCTGGAATGGCCTGCAGCAGCTGCGTCAGCAGATCGAAAATGACCGTTTCATTTTTAACCACGCCAAGATTCTGGCTGACGGTTCGATCCAGGGCTATACTGCCAATTTACTGAATAAGGAATATTACAGCGGCGCCAGAAACGGCAAGCTGATCTACGACGACGATACCATGTTCGATATCCTGAAGGAATGTGAGGAACACGGCTACTCGGTCTCTATCCATACTAACGGCAACGGCGCTACCGAGCAGGTACTGCGCGTAGTAAAACGCCTGCGGGAAGAAAACCCAACCAGCATCTACCGCCATACTGTGGAGCATGTGCAGTTGGCAACTGAAAACCAGCTGGCACGCCTGCATGAACTGAATATCGGCGCTAATTTCTTCGCCAACCATCTGTACTATTGGGGCGACGTCCATGCTGAATACACCGTAGGGCCTTACGAGGTCAAACGCATGGAGCCGATGCGCAGCGCTGTCAACCACGGCGTCCGCTTCGGCGTGCATTCCGACGACCCGATCACAGAGGTCAATCCGCTCTTTTCCGCCTGGTGCGCCTGCAACCGCAAATCCGGCATCAGCGGTAAAGTTTATGGTGAAGACCAGTGCCTGACCGCCGATGAAGCAATGCGCTGCATCACCTTAAATGCCGCCTGGCTGCTGCATCTGGAAGACAGGCTCGGTTCGATCGAGACCGGAAAATGGGCAGACTTCACCGTCCTGGCCGAAGAAGTTACTGAAGCCAATAAGGCTACGATGAAGGATATAGAAATCATCGGTACTGTTTCCGGCGGCGTTATCCAATAACGTAAACAGCTTAAATAATGATCAAAGAACGGCAGCAATAGCTGCCGTTCTTTTTTGTGATTGCTGCCCAATAATAACTTATTCCTAAAATCAGTAAATTTCTTCATTTCAACAATGTTTCTAAAAAGTGTTATACTATAAGTAATCATTTATCGCAGAGGAGGAATATTTATGTTCAAGACCCGTAAAGTTGTTATCGTCGGTGCCGGCCACGTTGGTTCACATGTCGCACTGGCACTGATCCAATCCGGTGAAGCCGACGATATCGTCCTGATAGATATCCTGAAAGAAAAAGCTATCGGTCAGGCGCTGGATCTGGATGACTGTGTCAGCGGCTCGCTGTGCGGCAAAGATGTCAGTATCCGCGCCGGCTCCTATGAAGAGCTGCACGATGCCGATATCATGGTCATGGCCTTTGGCCGCAGCCGTCGACCCGGTGAGACCAGGCTGGATATGTTCGACGATTCGATCAAAATGGCCAACGAAGTTGTTTCACATTTAAAACAGGTCGATTTTCGCGGTATCATGATCAGTATTTCCAATCCTGCGGACATCATCTGCGAATACATCCGCCGGCAGATGGACTGGCAGCCTTCCCGCTGCTTCTGTACAGGCACCAGCCTGGAAACCTATCGCCTGCTGCGGGTACTCAGCAAGGTCACCGGCTACAGCCGCCGTTCTATTCACGGCTTCTGTATGGGTGAGCATGGTAATTCCAGCTTTATCGTCTGGTCACGCATTTTTATCGGCGGCAAGCCCTTTCTGCAGCTGCGCCGGGAACGTCCGGTTTTGGCAGAAATTAGCCTGGAAGATCTGCAAACGCAGGTCAAAAAAGCCGGTGATATTGAAATCGACGGCAAAGGCTGCACCGAATTTGGTATCGCCAATGTGGCCAAAATGCTTATCAGCGCGATCTTCCACGATCAGAAGCTTGTCTGGCCCTGCTCGACCCTGCTGCGCGGCGAATATGGTCAGCACGATGTGGCGGCAGGCGTCCCCTGCGTTATCGGCAAAAACGGTGTGGAAGAAATTTTAGAAGTCGAACTCACTGACGAAGAACAAGCCAAGTTTGCAGCTTCCTGCGATATTCTGCGCGGCTTTTTAGACCGTGCCGCATCCCTGAAATTTTAAAAACAGCGTCTGTATAAAATTAAAGCCCCGGCCAGCGGCCGGGGCTTTATTTTTCTGTTTATTGGTCCTTTACATCTGTCTCTGCAGCTTCCGCTTCCGGCAGTTTTTCGACCAGTATTTTGTCGATGCGGGTGCCGTCCATATCAACAACCTCGAAGCGGTAGCCATTCCACAGGAAGTAGTTGCCGGCAGTCGGGATATGCCCGATATTGGTAACGACGAAACCGGCCACAGTATTGAAACCCGTTTTTTCTTCCAGCGGCAGCTCATCCAGATCAAGGAAGTCTTTAAATTCGCTGATCGGCAGTAAGCCGTCTACCAGCCAGCTGCCGTCTTCACGTTCGACGATCTCCTGTTTGAATTCTTCATCATAGGAAGGCAGATCGCCGACCAGATGCTCAATAATATCACGCAGGGTCACCATACCTGCCAGCCCGCCGAATTCATCCATGACCAGCGCCACCTTGATCCGCGTGTCCTTGAACATATCCAGCAGCTTTTGGGTATACATACCTTCAGGCACATACAGCGGCTGCTGCACCGAGCTGCGCATCGAAGCGCCGGTAGCGCCCAGGACATCGGCTAAAAACCGTTTCGTATAGACAACTCCCAGGACGTGTTCCAAATCTTCTTCGGCCACAACATAGCAGGAATACTGTTTTTCCGCAATGACCTCCAAGTGCTTATAAAGCGGATCGTTGACGTCAAGCCAGGTGATCTTGGTCCGCGGCGTCATGATCTCGCTTACGCGCAGGTCATCCAGTTCAAAAACGTTTTCGATCATTTTCTGCTCGCCGACGTTAAATACTCCATGCAGCCGGCCCTGCTCCAGCAGTACGCGCACTTCTTCTTCCGTGACCGGAGGTTCGTCACTGGGCTTAAGCCCCAGCGCCTTCAGTAAAAACCTGGTCGAAACGCTTAAAAAGACAGTCAGCGGTTTAAACGCGGTAATAATGACCTTGATAAAACCAGCAAAGCTCATGGCAACCTTTTCCGGGTTGTTGAGCGCCATTTTTTTTGGTATCAGCTCGCCTAAGATCAAACTGAGATAGGTCACCAGCGCCACGACGAAAGTATACGACACTACGCCGGCATAAGGACGCAGTACGCTGATCTCACGCAGCAGTCCTTCCAAAGGCGCTGCCAGCATGGCGCCGCTGTATACGCCGGTGCCGATGCCGACCAGTGTGATACCGATCTGCACCGTTGATAAAAACTCAGTCGGTTCCTGAGCAAGCTTTAAAATATACGCAGCTTTGCTGCTTCCCTCATCAGCCAGCTGCTCCAGCCGGCTTTTACGCGCCGAGACCAGCGCCATTTCCAGCATGGCCAGCAGGCCGTTCATTAAAATCAAAACAATAACAATAAATACTTCTTTGATAGACCCGAGAGGATCCATACAGTCATCACTCCTATTTTTTATAATCTCTTTTTAGGGGTTGGCTTTTATTTTTTCTCCAGCATTTGGCAAACGCTTTTGCGCAGCAGGTCAACAACGATGATCGACAGACCGAACAAAACAACTACGCTCCATTCGTGCAGGTTCAGCGGTGTCGTACGCAGGATACGGCCGCCGACATAGGTCAGCAGCACCTGGATCGCCACGATCAGCGCCATTACATTCAGGAAGCCTTTGTTCTTGTCGATGTGCTCCAGCAGGTTAAGACCGGAAACACGCACGTTAAAACCGTTGGCTACCGCCATAAAGATATATGTGCAGAAGAAGCCCGTATATGTGTAGATATGGTCGGGCGCATTGCGGAACAGATGATCGACATAGCTGCTCTTATAAAAGAGGATCGCGATAAAGGTCATATACACGCCGCCCATAGTGATGGTAGACAGCATTTTTTTGCTGACTATCGGTGCGCTGCGGTCTTTTGGCTTTTCACGCAGGTATTTTTCCAGCGCTGGCTCACCGCCGAAGGCCAGTGCCGCCAGAGTATCCATGACCAGGTTGATCCAGAGGATCTGCGTAATGGTGAGCGGTTTATCGATGCCGATAAACGGTGCTATGAAGTTTATCGCTACGGCTGAGAAGTTGATCGTCAGCTGGAAGACGATGAATTTACAGATAGAATTATAAATCGTACGTCCGTATAAGATCGCCTGTTTGATACTGAGGAAATTATCGTCAAGAATTACGATGTCACCGGCTTCTTTGGCAACTTCGGTACCGCTGCCCATCGCAAAGCCTACATCGGCTTTTTTGAGTGCGGGCGAGTCGTTGACGCCGTCACCTGTCATACCTACTACCAGGTTCATCTCCTGTGCCAGGCGCACCAGCCGTGATTTATCCATCGGCAGGGCGCGGGCTACTACGCGCAGCTTATGCAGCTCCAGTTTCACCTGTTCGTCGCTCATTTCCGCAAGCTCAGCCGAGGTCCAGACCAACTCGTTCGGACGCTGCAGCAGGCCTGCGTCTTTAGCGATCGCTACCGCGGTTTCGCGGCGGTCACCGGTGATCATAACGATCTGTACGCCTGCATCCTGCACTTCAGCAATCGCTTCGATCGCTTCGGGACGGACTTCGTCGCGAATACCCAGAATACCTACCAGCGTCAGTCCGTCTGCCGGCAGCTCATCGCCTTCGATATCGCTTTCATAGGTGCAGAGTGCCAGCATCCTGATCGCATCTGCTGCCAGTTCCAGCATTCTGTCATCCAGTGTTTTTTTCATTTCTTCGGTCAGCGGCTGGCGGTTGCCTTCCGCATCCCAGTAGTGGCTGGTTTGCAAAATCAGCTTTTCCGGAGCGCCTTTAGCCAGGCAGTAACGCTCGCCGTTACCGCTGACTGCCGCCCAAGAATATTTATTGGCGCTGTTGAAAGGAATAAATTTATCACGGTGCAGCATTTCTTCCATACGGTAGCTGCCTACATAGTTGCTGAGCGCCCGCTCAGTCATATTGCCGCCGACCATAGCGCCGTCAGAAACGGCTGCCGAGGTATTGAGCACAACGTTTTGGTAAGTAAAGGCCTTCAGCTTTGCAGGCAGTACGTCAAACGCAGGGTATTCCTGACGGTCGCCGGTAATGAACCGTACGACTTCCAGCTTGCCCTTTGTGATCGTGCCTGTCTTATCGGTAAAAAGCAGGTTCAGACTGCCCGCAGTTTCAATACCGACCAGCTTCCGCACAAGTACGTTATCGCGCAGCATTTTTTTCATATTCAGCGACGAAACGATCGCGATCATCAGCGGCAGCCCTTCCGGCACCGCCATAACGATAATGATGATACCCAGAATAACAGCCTGCACCAGATCAGACAGCAAAAGCGGCGTATTAGCAAAATAAGCGCCGAAATCGCCGTACAGATAGGCTTTATGCAGCATGACTGCCAAAGCGATCAGCACACCGCCGGCATAACCAAACTGGCTGATATGATGCGCCAGTCCCTTAAGCTTTAATTTCAGCGGGCTGTCACGTTCATCATCCTTCAGCTCCTGGGTCAGCTGACCGTAGATAGAGCTGTCGCCGATCTTAACGGCCTGCATGATGCCCTGCCCCTCGACAACGACGCTGCCGCGGAACAGCTTATGCTCGTCCAGAAAATCGATAGTACCATCGCCCCAGGTAAAATCGGGCGGAGCGATCAGCTTATGGGCTTCCTTGCTTTCGCCGTTCAGGGCCGCCTGGTCAAGCTTCACATCGCCGTCCAGTAAGATACCGTCGACCGGAACTTTATCACCGGCCTCCAGAATTACCGCATCACCGACGACGATATCATCGATATGCAGCTCAACCGGCTCGCCGTCACGCCAAACCTTGCAGCGGATACGGCTGGCTTCTTCCTGCAGTTTCTGGAAAGCGTTTTCATTGCTGTACTCAGAATAAGTAGAAACAAAAGTCGCCAGAATGATGGCCAGAAAAATACCCATCGTTTCGATCCAGTCGCCGTGCCCCATATAAACAAAAACTACGTTGACCAACAGCGCCAGGATCAGGATCCGGATGATAGGGTCTTTAAAATTCTCCCACAGCTTATCCCAAAAGGTTTCGCGCGGGGGCTGAGTCAGGGCATTATTGCCCTGCTCGGATAATGCTTTGCTCGCTTCTTCAGTAGTCAAGCCGAACTTGTTCACTGTGTTTGCTCCTCCTTACAAAAAAGCTGCGGGACCCAAGGCCTCACAGCTTCATTGCTATTTATGATTATAAATTAATTGCCCCAGACTTTACGCATCAGGACAGGGTATTCTTCTACCAGATGTTTTAAAATAACATCGATCACTGTGTGGATAACAGGCGCTTCAAAGCCTTCGTCAGTCGTAGTGATGCAGCTGTCAAGGCAGATATCCCCGTTGTCGCCTTCATAGTATTTAAAAACCTTGTATTTTTTATTAAGCTCGTTGATATGCATCAAAACGCCTTCGCGGTTGCCGGCATTGACAACGCCAGCGGCAACGCGCACCTGGATCATCGTATAGATGCTGTCGTCCAGCACGATCATCGTCGGCAGATTCTGACTGCTGACTTCCATATGGGCACGATAAACGATGCTGTGCATTTCGTTATCGATTTCTTCCTTTGAAAAACAATTGATATTATTGGAACTTAAAAATTCATCAAATTTTGCGGCCTTACTCATCTTCATCTCCCCTATCTGCAATATTCATTGCCTTACAGTATTTAATATTACACTATTAAATAAACTTTGTATAGTGCAAAAGCCGCTCTTACTGATTTTTCACAAACATTTCAATATTCTGTCTTTTTACAGTTGCTGACTTGCTGCAAGCTGTTTTTGTTTAATTTTTACAGTATTTTATTCCGCTTGTCAAAGACTTTAAAATATAATGTATACAATTTGCATTTCTTTTTTGCGTATTTTATAATTAAACTTGCAGTTTTGTATATAGATATAATTTGCTTTGAGAGGGGAAAATCACATGTATACTTCATTACCGCCCAAGCAGGGGCTTTATGATCCCTGGTTCGAGCACGACGCCTGCGGTCTGGGTGTCGTCGCCAACATCAAAGGCCGTAAATCCAATAAGATCCTGCGGCAGGCTTTAGTGGTGCTGCGCAATATGGACCACCGCGGCGGACAAGGCGCCGATATGAATTCCGGCGACGGCGCGGGTATCCTCCTTCAGCTGCCGCACACCTTTCTGGTCAAAGAATGTGCCAAGCTCGATATCGAACTGCCGCAGCCCGGCCATTATGCCGTTGGCTTTATGTTCCTGCCGCCTGACGTTGTAGAGAGAGAAAACACCCAGCGTCATTTTGAAAAGCTTGTTACTGCAAACGGACAGGAGCTTTTAGGCTGGCGTAACGTACCGGTCGACCCGGAGGTACTGGGTGAAAAATCACGCCAGAGCCAGCCGTTCATGGCGCAGGTCTTTATCAAGGCCAGCCCACAGATCATCGACCGGCTGAGCATCGACGATAATGCCTTTGAACGACAGCTGTACAGCATCCGCCGTCAGGCCGAAAATCATATTCGCTATGGCAGGCTGCGCGGCGGCAGGTATTTTTATATCGCCAGCCTGTCTTCACGGACTATCGTTTATAAAGGGATGCTGACTACGGAGCAGCTGGGTTCTTTTTATTCTGACCTGCAGGACAGTTCTATGGAAACAGCAATGGCTTTAGTCCATTCCCGTTTCAGCACCAACACCTTTCCCAGCTGGGAACGCGCCCATCCTTACCGTTATCTGATGCATAACGGCGAGATCAATACCCTGCGCGGCAACATCAACTGGATGCGCGCCCGCCAAACGATGTGCGGCAACAGCCTCTGGGGCAGCAAGATCAAAGATATCATGCCTATCATCGACGAAACCGGCTCTGATTCGGGAATGTTCGATAACTGTCTGGAATTTCTTGTCATGTCGGGACGCAGCCTGCCGCATGCTGTAATGATGATGATTCCCGAACCGTGGGGCAAAAATCCCCATATCGATCCGGATCTGAAAGCTTTTTTTGAATACCATAATTCTCTGATTGAAGCCTGGGACGGACCTGCCGCCATGGCCTTTACCGACGGACGCACTATCTGCGCCGCTCTGGACCGCAACGGCCTGCGGCCTTCCCGCTATTACATAACTCAGGATGATATGATCGTTCTGGCCTCCGAGGTCGGCGTCATCGATCTGGATCCGGCGACCATTGTCAAAAAAGACCGTCTGCGGCCGGGCAGGATGCTGGTCATCGATACTGTAGCAGGCCGCATCATCGGCAACGACGAGATCAAACATAAAATAGCTACCGAACAGCCCTATCGCAAATGGCTGGACGAAAACCTTATTAAATTGAATGCGATCAAGCTCACTACCGAGCTGCCGAAGCCCGATCCCAAAACCCTGCTGCGACGGCAACTGGCTTTTGGCTATACGCTGGAAGACCTGACTAAGTTTCTGAAACCAATGGCTACTAAGGGGATAGATCCGCTGGGAGCGATGGGCAACGACGCTCCACTGGCCGTTTTATCCGAAGAACCGCAGCTTTTATACAACTATTTTAAGCAGCTTTTCGCCCAGGTCACCAATCCTCCTATAGACGCTATTCGCGAGGAAGTGTTTACTGATACGACCAGCGGCATCGGTCCGGAGAAAAACCTGATCGACCCGCAGCCTGACAGCTGCCGGCAAATTTCAGCCGAATCGCCTGTTTTGAGCAATATCGAGCTGGCCAAGCTCAAAAATATCCAGCAGCCTAAATTCCAGGCGGCGACACTGCCGATGCTTTACCCGGTAGCCGCCGGCGGCACAGGGCTCAAACACGCACTTGACAGTCTGTGTGCACAGGCTGACGCTATGATCGCACAGGATAAATGTATTCTGATTTTATCTGACCGTGAAATGAACGAAGAAATGGCGGCTATTCCTGCCCTTTTGGCCGGCGCCTGCCTGCATCATCATCTGATCAAAAGCGGCAGCCGGCTCAAAGCTTCCATTATTATCGAATCGGCCGAACCGCGCGAAGTGCATCATTTTGCACTGCTGCTTGGCTATGGCGTCAGCGGCATCAATCCCTACCTGGCGTTTGAAACGATCGAAGAAATGTGCTCTAACGGTATGATCACCGGCGTTACAGTAGAGCAGGCCACCGCAAACTATATCGACGCCTGCACCCACGGTATCGCCAAGATCCTTTCCAAAATGGGTATTTCTACAGTGCAGTCTTATCGCGGCGCCCAGATTTTTGAAGCTATCGGCATCAGCAGCTGTGTGATCGAAAAATATTTCACCGGCACACCTTCCCGACTGGAAGGGATCGGCCTGGACGAGATCGCCAAAGAAGTAGAGCTGCGTCATCTGCCGGCCTTCAAAGCTGATGCGTCTGATCTGTGCAGCTATGAATCCGGCAGTGTTTACCAATGGCGCAGCGGCGGTGAACGGCATATGTTCAATCCGCAGACTGTTTTTGCACTGCAGCAGGCCTGCCGCGAAAACGATTACACTATGTTCAAACGCTTTTCCAGCGAACTGAACAGCAGTGCTTTTGCCAATCAGAACCTGCGCAGTATGCTGACCTTCACTCCGCAGCGGCTGCCGATACCTATCGAACAGGTAGAATCTGTAGACAGCATCTGTAAACGTTTTAAAACCGGCGCAATGAGCTACGGCTCGCTCAGCCAGGAAGCGCACGAATGTCTGGCGATCGCTATGAACCGTATCGGCGGTAAGTCCAATACGGGCGAGGGCGGCGAACATCCTTCCCGCTTCCGTCCCCAGCCTGACGGCGACAGTAAGCGCAGTTCTATCAAACAGGTGGCCTCAGGCCGCTTTGGCGTTACCAGCAATTATCTGGTCAACGCGGATGAGATCCAGATCAAGATCGCCCAGGGTGCCAAACCAGGTGAAGGCGGTCAGCTGCCCGGAGGTAAAGTCTATCCCTGGATCGCCGAATGCCGCGGGACTACTGCCGGTATCGGCCTTATCTCACCGCCGCCCCATCACGATATTTATTCGATCGAAGATTTAGCCGAACTGATACACGATTTGAAAAACGCCAACCCACGTGCCAAAATCAGCGTCAAGCTGGTTTCTGAGGTTGGCGTCGGCACCATTGCCGCAGGCGTCGTTAAAGCCTGTGCCGATGTAGTGCTGATCTCCGGCTACGACGGCGGTACAGGTGCTTCCCCCCGCACCAGTATCAACCACGCCGGACTGCCCTGGGAGCTGGGACTGATGGAGACCCATCAGACGCTGCTGCTCAACAACCTGCGCAACCGTGTGACTCTGGAAACCGACGGTAAGCTGATGACCGGACGCGACGTGATCATCGCCGCCTTGCTGGGTGCCGAAGAGTTCGGCTTTGCCACTGCGCCGCTGATCGCTTTGGGCTGCGTTATGATGCGCGTCTGCAATCTGAATACCTGTCCTATGGGCGTCGCTACCCAGGACCCGAAGCTGCGCCGTAACTTTAAGGGCAAACCGGAGTATGTCGTCAACTTTATGCACTTCATTGCCCAGGAGGTTCGCGAATATATGGCCGAACTGGGCTTCCGCAGTATCGACGAAATGGTGGGACGTACGGAAGTACTGCTGGCTAAACCGGAGCGTAACTGGAAAAATAAAAATCTTAACTTAGCGCCGCTGCTTTATAAACCGGAGGTAGAACCGGGCACCAGCCAGGTCTGCACCACCGAACAAAACCACCAGCTGGAAAAATCGCTGGACTGCCGCGAGCTGCTGGCAATCTGCAAAACCGCTGTCGCCGGCAAAAAACAGGTCGATATCACGCTGCCTATCAAAAATACCGACCGTGTCGTCGGTACCATCCTCGGCAGTGAGATCACTCGCCTTTACGGTTTGGACGGCCTGCCGGAAGATACGATCAGACTGCACTTCAAAGGCTCGGCCGGACAAAGCTTTGGAGCCTTTTTACCGCCCGGTATCACCCTGCGTCTCGAAGGCGATGCCAACGACCACGTCGGCAAGGGTCTTTCCGGCGGTAAAATCATCATCCATCCCTTTGCAGAAGCGCCTTTCAATCCTCACGAAAACATCATTATCGGCAACGTTGCCTTCTACGGCGCCACCAGAGGTGAAGCCTATATTTCCGGTATTGCCGGTGAACGTTTCTGCATTCGCAACAGCGGCGTCAATGCCGTTATCGAAGGTGTCGGCGACCACGGCTGCGAATATATGACCGGCGGCACCGTCGTTATTCTGGGTAAGACCGGACGGAACTTTGCTGCCGGCATGAGCGGCGGTATTGCCTATGTTTTAGATGAAGACGGTACCTTTTCGGGCTACTGTAACAAAGAAATCGTACTGCTGGAACAGTTGAAGGAAATCAATGATACCATGCAGCTGCAGAAAATGATCCTGAAACACGCAGAATATACCGGCAGCAGTATTGCCCGCCGGATTCTGGCAGACTGGGACAGTTACGTCAAAAAATTTGTCAAGGTCATTCCCAAAGATTATAAGCGCGTTACCGAAAAAGTCGCCCAATACCTGCAAAGCGGTATGAGCGAGCAGGAAGCGACGATCAAAGTATTTGAGGAGGTGCAGGCATAATGGGTAAACCGACCGGATTTATGGATTACAAACGGCAGGAACTTGCGCTGCGCCCGCCTCAGGAGCGCATCAAAGACTGGGAAGAAATCAAAACCAGCAGTCTGCCTCACAAAGAAGAACTGCAAAAACAGGCTGCGCGCTGCATGGACTGCGGTATTCCCTTCTGCCACAGCGGCGTAATGTTGGGCAAAGCCTTATCAGGCTGTCCGCTGCATAATCTGATGCCGGAATTTAACGACTTTGTTTATCAGGGGCTGGATCATTTCGCCTATGCGCGCCTGAATAAAACTAATAATTTCCCGGAATTCACCTCGCACGTCTGTCCGGCTCCCTGTGAAGGAGCCTGCAGTGCCAGCCTGGCAGGCAGTGCAGTCAGTATCCGCAATCTTGAACAATATATCATTGAAACAGCATTTGCAGAAGGCTATGTCAAACCCAACAAGCCGACTCACCGCAGCGGCCAAAAAGTTGCCGTTATCGGCAGCGGCCCGGCCGGCCTGGCCTGTGCTGACCAGCTTAACAAGGCAGGCCACAGCGTCACCGTCTATGAACGTGCCGACCGCGCCGGGGGGCTTTTGATGTATGGTATACCCAATATGAAGCTGGACAAGCATCTGGTAGAACGACGCATCAAGCTTCTGGAAGAGGCCGGGGTCACCTTTGAACTGAACAGTGAGATCGGCCACAAAATTTCTTCGGAAACACTGCTGAAACAGTTCGATGCGATCGCCCTTTGTACCGGCAGTACCGTACCGCGTGATCTGACCATCCCCGGCCGCGAGCTGCAGGGCATCCACTTTGCCAAGGATTATCTGCACAGCGTCACTAAAAGCTTTTTAGACAGCAGCCTGCAGGATAAAAAAGCTGTTTCCGCCAAGGGGAAAGATGTTATCGTCATCGGCGGCGGCGATACCGGCACCGACTGTGTAGCGACAGCCATTCGTCAGGGCTGCAGAAGCGTAAAACAGATCGAGATCATGCCCTGCCTGCCCCATTCCCGTACTGCAGATAACCCCTGGCCGGAAATGCCCCGTGTTTTCAAAACTGATTACGGGCAGGAAGAAGCCTTCGAGCTATACCACCAGGATCCGCGCGACTACTGTATCATGAGCAAGGAATTTATCGGCAAAAATGGAAAAGTCGATAAACTGCGGCTCTGCCAGATCGACTGGCAGAAGGAAGCCGGGCGTTTAATTCCTGTCGAGATCGCCGGAACAGAACAAATAGTTTCAGCTCAGCTGGTGCTTCTGGCAATGGGTTTTATCGGCACTGAAACACAGTTATTTGACGAATTTAAATTTGCCAGATCAGAGGCCAATACTATTGCGGCCAATGATAATGATTATATGACCTCGATCCCCGGTATTTTTGCGGCTGGCGACGCCCGCCGCGGCCAAAGCCTGGTAGTCTGGGCCATTGCCGAGGGACGCGGAGCCGCAGCCGCCATTGGCAAATATCTGACGGCAGTTAAATAAGCGTTCCCCTCTCCTTAACATAGTGAACAGACCCTTACGGTCAGTCGGCATAAGCCGCTGCCATAAGGGTCTGTTCCATTTTCGGCTCCTGCAGGCGCAGGCTCCCACGATTATTTATAACAGAAAAAGCACTTGCCTGCTTCATTACGGCAAGTGCTTTTTATACATCATTCAAATTCCAAACATCTGGCGGCACAGCCTGATACCAGACGCCGTTTTAAAAATTCGCCCGCAGGCAGTCTGGATAGCCTCCTTACTCATGCCATCTTCATAAAAATTCACCAAAAAATCAGCTTCCACTAAAATCTGATAATCCATACCATCGATATTGGTATAAGTATGATGATGCCCAATCAAATAGCATACCCGCTCGCAGACGTCAGGAGCAAAACCTAACTTTGCCAGCAGTTCTGCCGCTGCCGGCGGTCCCTCCAGCTCCTGCGTTTTACCGCTGCATTTACCGGCGCCGAACTTCGCCTCGCCATTTTTGATACCGATATCGTGAGTCAGCGCCGCAGCTTCTAAAATAAACTGCGTCCTTTCGTTCAGCTGCTCCTGACGTCCGATCAACTGCGCCAGGGCATGTACCTTAATAAAGTGCTGGATCCGCCGGGCGTCGCCGCCCATATAAGCGATCATAGCTTCCAATAACTGCTGCAGCTGCATTATCTTGCCTCCAAATCACAACTTAAACTACCTGGAAAATATAAAATTTCAAATAATACGTCTCCGGGACATTCCATAAAATCGGATGGTCAGGCGACTGCTGGCGCGCCTCGATCTGCCGCAGCTGTACATTGGCGTCTGCAGCCGCATCATGCAGCATCTGCACAAACAGCTCTTCCTTCATAAAATGCGAGCAGGAACAAGTCGCCAGATAACCGCCGCGCGGCAGCAGCTTCATAGCCTTTAAATTGATCTCTTTATAGCCGCGGATGGCATTTTTGACCGTACTGCCCGACTTTGTAAACGCCGGCGGGTCTAAAATAATAAAATCATATTCCCGGGACTTATTATTGACCAGCTCTGACAGCAGATCAAAAACATTGGCCTTCAAGCCTTTAACGACTTTATCCAAGCCGTTTTTAGAGGCGTTGGCGTCCGTCATCTGCACTGCCTCGGCCGAAATATCTACAGCTGTTACAGCAGCAGCGCCTCCTGCCGCCGCATTCAGGGCAAACGCACCCGTATGGGTAAAGCAGTCCAGTACATGCTTGCCTTTGGCAATTTTGGCGATTGCCTGGCGATTGTACTTCTGATCCAAAAAGAAGCCTGTCTTTTGGCCGTTCTCCACATCCACATTATATCTGATCCCGTTTTCAACGATTTCCGTCAACGGCTCCCCTGGTTCTGCAGCCTCTGCAAACGCAAACCAGCCCTTGTTTTCCTCCATGCCTTCCAGCAGGCGGATCTTCACATCGTTGCGTTCATACAAGCCCCTGATTTCCTCACCCTGCTCACGTAAAATCTTGTACAACAGGTTAAAAATCAACTCTTTCCGCACTTCTATTCCCAGTGATAAAGTCTGTGCAACCAAAATGTCATTGAACCGGTCTACTGTCAGACCTGGAAAATGATCGGCCTCACCAAAAATCAGGCGGCAGCATTTAAAATCGGCTCCTGGCATTACAGTACGACGATAATCGATCGCATAACGCAACCGCCGTTCCCAGAAATCAGCGTCAAATTTATCATTGGTATTGGTCGAAATCAGGCGCACCCTGATCTTGGAATGGTCGTTGACAAACCCGGTTCCCAGATATTTGCCCTTGTTTGTTACCACATCGACCAGATCGCCGTTTTGGTATTCGCCCTCGATCCTGGTGATTTCTTCAGCATAGACCCAGGGATGGCCGCTGCGGGCTGCTCTTTCGCCCTTCGGCGTAATATAAAACTTAGTATATTCTCTCATAATCTGCTCCGTTCTTTTTCAGCTGTACTGCCCCTATGCTGCCCCCAGCTCTTGAAGCAGGCACAGCGCTAGGATTTTTTATTATAGCATATATCCCAATTTAAAAACAGTAGGGAATCTGCTTTCCCAAACTAAGGCCATCCGGCGTTACGTCACAATCATAAGCCAACACTTGTACGCCAGCCTGCTGCGCTCGCAGCAAAGCCTCGGCAAAAGCCGCATGAGTGCGGCGGTTAGGCGTAAAACAATTCACCCCGCGCATCTGGATCACAAAAATCACCGCGGCGGCATAACCATACCGCACCGCCTGCGCCAGCTCATCTAAATGCTTAATGCCGCGCTCTGTAGGCGCGTCGGGGAACATGGCTATACCATTTTCCTCCAGCGTTACACCCTTTACTTCAATAAATAGCTTCTGCTGTGGCGTTTCTACATAAAAATCAAAACGCGATGTACCATACCTGCATTCAGGCTTCAGCAGCGTAAGACCCGGCAGCAGTTCGCCTGATGCCAGCCATTCGGCCACCACCTTATTCGGTGCCTGCGAATCCATATTGATCAGTAAGCTGCCCTTTCTGACAGCAATCAACGAATATTTTGTCTTACGCCTGGGGTCATGATGGCACTCCACATAAACCACTGCTCTCGGCGTCAGAAGCTCACGACAGCGCCCTGTATTCTTCACGTGGCAAGCCTCTACCTGCCCGTCCAGCTCGATATGAGCAATAAAACGATTGGGTCGTGCAATAAAGTAACCCTGTTTTATTTCATTATAATGCATTTTCTGCCTCATTTTCTTTAAAAGATGTTTTCATTATACTACACCTAAGGCAAAGACAAAAGGCAGTTCGTCTTAACTTCAAACATATTTATTTCCCCGGCAATAAAAACCGTTTACTTTCAGCTAAATATAAAATAACCCTTACTGCCTTGAATCTCACATTCAAAATCAGCAAAGGTTATTCCTTAAAATACTTATTGATAATTTTACAACAGCCCGGCCGGTATATACCAGTTTCTGGCATCTATCGGCAGCAAATCATTGGCGAAACAGATCACGCCGCCTGCACCTAATTTCAAGGCCCGTTCTCCCTCTGCCACCGGCCGCAGGATATCAAACTTCTTCGTTTCTTTCACCGGGCTTGAGCTTTTGCGGATCGCCAAAGGATGTATGC
>ENA-UESG01000789-UESG01000789.1-human-gut-metagenome-genome-assembly--contig:-NODE-789-length-25620-cov-5.194417_pt1 | contig 25620 bp, 20 predicted proteins | sample MGYA00243002_ERZ508003 | MGnify/ENA primary metagenome ERZ508003 (study PRJEB26167, sample SAMN06115514) | human gut metagenome | host: Homo sapiens | place: China:Shanxi | collected 2015-12-02... | reverse complement strand
CGGGAAACGGCGGGGTTCCGCCACGCACTCACTGATCCAGCACTGTCCCGCAGCGCCGACAGATTAGGTATTTCAGCTGGTTTCCCAGTAGCTCATGACATCGGAAAGTGACCTATGTTGCCACCCCCTCCGGTGTTCTGTGATCCACAGTACTGGCATCTCGCAACAGGTACTTGTGTCAACCTTATCTCTCCGCTCTTTTTTCCATTAAAACACAATACTGAAAGATGTTTCAAAAGTCGAGGGGAATATTGGATAAGCTCTTGGAGCGGCGTGTAGAAGAAGGTTCGCTCAAACTGTTAATTTTCAACATGATGTTTGATACTCTATTTGATGTCCCATGCCTTGACACTGCTTGTAGCTCCCGTTATAATGGAAGCCAACGAAGGATCGGGGGTGAGCGGGTTGTTGGAAGAAAAGGATTTGCTGGCGATTGCCCAGCTGATGGATTTTAAGCTGGCCCAGCAGAAGCAGGAAATGATTTTGGAGATGGCTCAGCAAAAGAAAGAAATCATCAGTGAGACCATGGTACTGATGGAGTCTTATTTTGGCCCGAAGTTTAATGCCCTCTCTGAACGGTTTGGCAGCCTTGAAGAAAAACTGATCCCCCACGAAGCCATGGAGATAGTGGAGGATCGCGTTGACGACTTGGAGGATCATGTGGACGGCCTGGAAAAAACAGTTGGTTTCCATACCCAGCAAATCGACGAACTGAAGAAGGCTCAGTAATAGTCTCTGCTCAAAAGCCCGTTCCTATCTTTGACATAGCATATCAAAATTTGACCGCCCCGCTGTTTGGAAGGGGGCAACAGTATCAAAAAAGCATCAGAATGGCGGAAGGTGAATCGGTGTAAATCGGCAAGTGTTTGGGACACTAAGGAAGCTTTATGTAGAGTGTAAACTTCCACAGCCACTCCAAAACCGCGTGCCGAGGGTTCGAATCCTTCTGCCCCTGCCATTGATTCTTCCAGAAAACCCTGAGAAATCAGGGTTTTTTGTTATTTTTTCGAGGGAATGATTTTCGAAAGACCGCGGATGATGCTCAAATAATGCCCCGAATGTGGTATCCGGTGTCATCCGTTTTTACTGTTTCCGTCTGCTACAGCATCATTTTAGCATCAAAGTTTTGCGCCCCTGACCAGTTATCTGCTGGCCAGGGGAGTTCTTTTTTACGTGCCTCAGAGATCGAATCCTGCCGTGATTCCTGCCAGGCGGGAGGTATCCTTTTTCACGTAGTAGAGTTCTGTGATCTCCGAGGTGGAGTGGCCGAGGAGGTCGGCCACCTGCCGGGGAGAGAGCGCGCGGATGGTTCCATTCGGCTGTTTGACTCCGTTGACCAGATTGGTGGCGAAGGTGTGTCGGAGGGCATGGAGTCCCCGCTGCTCCAGTCCAGCCGCCTCCAGAATGCGGTAGTATCGTTTCCGGAAGTTTACCGGCCGGGTATAACCTCCGTGTTCATCCGAGATGAGAGGGCTGTCCTCTCCGAAGTACCGCTCCGCTCTCAGATCCAGAATAGCATCCACCGCTACCTGATTGAGGGGTACATCCCGCTTGCTGGAGGCCGTTTTCAGTTTGCCGACCTTTACCTCTCTGCCGCTGGTGGATTTGCTCCCCTCCCGCCGGGAGATCTCCTTCACGCCCCTCTGGAGGTGGAGGACGCGGTTCTCCAGATCAATGTCGCTGTTCGGCAGTCTGAGGGCTTCCCCTGTGCGGAGTCTGGTGTTCAGCATCAGCGTATAGGCGGCCGCCTGCTGATAGATGAGCGCCCCGTTTTCCCAGGCCCTGACAGCCTCCGCCTTGAACTTTGCGATCTCCTCCGGGGTGAAGATGGTCACCGTTTCAGAGGTCGGCAGGTCCTCCTTGCCCTGGCTGGCCATGAAGTCTGACTTCTTAATCATGGGCGCCGCAGCCATCGGGTTCTTCGGGATGTACTCCTGCTGGGTCAGATAGCGGAAGTAGTCGGTAAGGATGTTGTAGACCTTCTTGACTGTGGTGTAGGCGTAGCCCTCATTCATCCAGTGATTCAGCAGGGCTTTGATATCTGCCGAGGTGATGTCACCCACCACCCTACCGCCGATGATCAGGTAGATCTGATGCTTGGCAGTGCACTCCAGCCGGTCGTAGGTGCCGCGTTCCACGGAGGGGAACTTGAACACCCGGAGCCATGTGCCCATACTCTCCTCCAGCTTTGCCTTGGATTCATCTGAGGCTGTTAGCTGGCGGTCGAAGTCAGCGAGGTATTCGGTGATCTTCTCCTTGACCTCCTGCTTCATGGTGCCGCAAAAGGACTTTCGCTTTTTCGCTCCCTGCTCGTCCGAGTACCAGACCACGCCGTTCCAGGGGCCGTCTGATCGTTTGAAGATATTTCCGCTTGCCAATAATTTTCACTGCATATTACGGCCGCCCTTTCTCAGCGACATACAATACCGCAACCGCAGATGAATAGCCACCTTGAATTAAGACTATTAGTACAATGCTTCTATTTGGGAAGGGCTCCTATTGTTTTATGCGCCGCAACTCCTGAAGGGGGGATCACATTCTACCGATGACCATACCGCCCTGGTTCTGCTCTTCCTCATGATCGTCCGCCTTGTGGCCTAAGGCGATGCGCTTCGCCTGAAGATTCTGCCGTCGCTTCCGGTCGATGTGCAGGTCGGTGCTGGATCGAGGCAGAGAGTGAGCCTTAAAGAACCGGCTCGTGTGGTATGGCAGGCGGGTGACTGTCAGCATCACGGGTACCAGGCGGAGGGTGTTCTGGTGTTCGATGGAGAACTGTACGTACTGGTTGCACTGGGCAACGGAGCAACTGAACCACATCATCGCCTGGGCCTGGGTCACGGGGCACTCTCAGCCCCGTCAGATACAGCATGCCCAGCATATACTGAGCATGCTGATTGCCCGTCTCTGCCGATTGTGTGAACTAATCCACCGCACTCCTCCACTGAGATATTCCTTGCCTAGCCGGTAAGCGGCCAAGCGGCTCCTATTCTCCGTTGCCTGCTTCAACCAGTGGATTCCTTCATCCGGATCGCGGACTTCGAGATCGTCAGAGAAAAGCAGTTTTCCCAGAGCGTACTGGGCCTCCGATAATCCCAGCTTTGCTGCCAGGGTAAGCCAGTGCTTTGCCTTCCGGCTATCTAGAATCAGCAGTGTACCACCCCGATAGAGCTGGCCCATCAGATACTGTACGCGGAGATCACCCTGTTCCACCCGCTCGATGAAAGTGGTGATGCTTCGGCTCCGGTCTTCCTGGCATCTCTGCTCCATGATGGCCTTCTTCTCCGGGGAGAGGTAGAAGGCAAATTTCTCTTTTCTGCCCATAAACTGATCCCGTCCGGGGCGTGCCCCCTATTTTCTTCTTGTGGGAGGAGCATTTTGGGGATAATGACCGCAAACGTGATCCCCGCCGACTGTTTTTGACCCCACTTTTGACACACTTGGAACCGCTGTAACTACTTGCATTGCGGGCAGTTGTGACCGGCCGGAGGTGTCACCAGCGACCCCGGCGTTTATCCTGCGTTCCTTTTCGTCCCCCACAAAGCATCTCTAAAAATTGGCTGTTCCGGTAAATCAGTTGACGCTTACACCGCCATTACACGCCAGACTTATCTGTCGTATAATGGCATCAGTTATACAAGGAGAGGTCTTGATCGTGGACGCAAAAGGCACTGATGCTTTGGCCCAATGGTTCAGAAAAATCTATCATCCATTGGAAATGAAATCTTTTCAAATGCTCCTGGAGTTGCAGCACCGTATATTTGATCCCTAGCTTGCCCATTACAGAGGTCATCATCGCAAGTCAGCGGATGGAATACATCGCATAGATTATTTTCAACTCCCAGTCATTACAGTGGATGGCTTTTGCGATGTGGTCATCGACCTGGACTGCGTAATTGTGAACAGCATTGCGCCAGGAGACTGGTTTAGCTTTCACATATGGTCAGATGGGGGTATACAAATTTGAGGTCTGCGGCGAAGATGGCGATACCGTTTACCATCACCATCCCAATACGGACACCGCACCAGTACAGGCGGCAATTCTCAAAAGTGGAGAAAAAACTTCCGATTCAACGTTGCTATTGATGGAGATGCTATGTACAAATTTGTAAAGCTACTGCGCCGGAAAGGACTCTTTGTTATCATAATTCCCCACCATCAGATGGAGTCCTTCCTCTCTATCTGGTGGTGAGGAATGCTTTGTCCCCTTTATGGCTATCCCTTTGACAGGGCATTTTCTGCACAAATCGCTCACAGCGTTCCAAAAGTAGTCAGGGGGACGACAGATGCGACTCTCCCCTGCCGGGGGGCACAGCGGTTCACAGGGGAAAACAGGCGGTGTTTTTCTGTGGGGGGATGCATCTGGTAAGTATCACCCTCTTGATCTCCGCTGTTGGGATGAGCCTTTCTTTGGTTCGATGTATAAGCTCCTGATACAGGAGCACCGCCTCTGTCGCTTAGGGAAGTCTTTCTATTGTTTCATTGCGGCGTAATTCCTGAGCCGATTCCTGGCCGTTTTGTTCTCTGACATAGCATTGGATTCCGACAGCGGACAGGGACGGTTTCCTTCTCTCTGCCTTTCGGCCTCCGGCCGTAAAGTGGGACTAAACTTTTGCCCGGAAATGTAGCCGGCGGATTGCCGGACGGGATGCTTGCTCTTGCGGGGGTTCTCTTTTCTCACAGTTCTTTTTTATCGGATTTCTGGAAGTGAATCCTCCGGTACTGGAGCGGACTGATGTCGGTGGCCTTTTTGAAGACCTTGGTAAAGTAGGCCTGATTGTTGAATCCGGTTTGTTCCGCCACATTCAGGATGGGGAGGTTGGTGGAGGCCAGCAGACGCTTGGCATTTTCGATGCGGATATGTTCCACATAGTTACCAAAGGTCAGCCCTACTTCCTTTTTAAAGAGCTGGCAGAAGTAAGAGCGATTTATGAAAATATGCTCAACCACGCCGTCCAGGGAGATTTTTTCAGCATAGTGCTCATCCACATAGGCCAGGGCGCTACGGATAGCGGGGGACAAGTCCAGCTTCCGCTGGTTCAGCGTCAGCAAAAACGTCTTCAAAAAGGTGTTGATGCCTCGCTCCAAGCTCTCTTTGGTTTCGGCATGGGTGACATCTACCAGAAGGGGGTGCAGGCCTTCCGGTTGGCTCCCAATCCCTTGTTCCTGACTCTGCCCGTGAAACGAGGTGAACAGATTCATCAGGACCAGCAGATGCGCCCGCAGGATGTCCGGGGACAGGTGGAGCCAGTGTGCCTCGCTGAGGAAGTTCTTCAGGTCAGAGGCCGCCTCCTGAGGATGATTGGCCTCCAAGAAACGCTGAATTTTGCCCTTCCACAGGGTGAAGCTGGGCATGGAATCCGCGCATTCCACATTGGCTCCGTAATATTGATAGCGGTGGCCAGCCTTTCCAACCTCATCTAGACACTTCCGCAGGTCTTCCTCCTGGCGGCAGAACTGATAGAAGTGAAATCGGATGGGAAGGTCCAAATACTTTTGAAAATTATTTTCAATAAGGCTGATGAGCTTGATGGCCTCCATCTGCTGAAACTCCGTGACAGAGTCAGAGCAACCGTAGAACAGCAGACAGTTCTCCGCTCGGTAAGGGATGGCCATACCATGCAGATTCTCAGAAAAGAGGGTCTTGGTGCAGATATCTGCGGCTTCAAAAATAGGAACATCCCCATCAGATTTGTCCTGTAGGTGCAGAAAGAGGAGCGCCGTGGTCGGCGCATCGGCAGGAAGGTTCAGCATTTCCAGCAATGCGTTCTGAGAGAGCTGCCCAGCCAGAAAATCCGTGACGGCCTTCTGTGCCCCGGAGATGGTGCGGAAATCCGGAAAGATTCCCTTGGCCAGGCTGTGCTCTACCTGAAAGTCGTTTTGCACCTTGTCCAGCAGCTGGGACAGGTCCTTGACGGTCATCTCCGCCTTTAGGATATAGTCTAGTGCACCATACTGCAGGGCCACCTTGACAAAGGAGAAATCATCATAGGAGCTGAGCACGGCAGTCCGGATCTCCGGATCCGATTCCTTCAGCTTCTGGATCAGATGTAGACCGTCCATCCGGGGCATCTTGATGTCTGTGATGACCAGTTCCACAGGCATCTTCTGGCATACCTCCAGGGCCTCCAGGCCGTCGCTGGCCTCATAGATCTGAAGCTGGTAGTCCGAGAGGCTGGAGAGCAGCATGGACAGCCAGTTCCGCAGCATGGTGTCGTCCTCAACGATCAGAATCTTCATAGGGCTTGCAATCTTCCTCCTCTTTCAATTTCGGGAGATGGATATGGACCTCCGTGCCGGTGCCCGGAACACTGGTGATATAGGCCCCATAGTGTTTGCCGAAATAGAGCTGGATGCGTTCGTTGACATTGGAAAGTCCGATGCCGGTGGAGATGGGCGAGGTTTTGGGTGCGGTCTGCCCCGGGTCAAACCCAACGCCGTTGTCACGGATGTACAGGTCCACACAATCCTCGCCGCACCGGCCCGTGATTTGAAGCAGGCAGTTTGCGGCCTTTGGCTTTAGTCCATGAAAAATCGCATTTTCCACAATGGGCTGGAGGAGCAGTTTGATGGTGTAGCATCTGCGGACTTCTGCCGTCACGTCGATCTCCACGGCAAAGGGATGTGCAAAGGTGTACTGCTGGATCCGAATATAGTCATCCAGCAACCGCAGCTCCATGTCGATGGTGACGAAACGCTGGGAGTTGGAGAGGGCATTTTTCATCAGGTGGATTAGGGAGACCACGATGTTATCTGCCCGTTCCTTGTCTCCGGAGAAGATCATGAAGCGCAGAGAGGCCAGGGTATTGTAGAGAAAATGGGGGTTAATTTGGCTCTGCAGGGCCTTGATCTCTGCGCTCCGCTTGGCTTCACTCTCCTCCACCAGCCGCTGCATCAAAAGATTGATGCTGTCCTGCATCAGATTAAAGTGAGCAGTCAACTGTCCGATCTCATTGTTGGCCGTGATAGGCAGATGGGAGTCCAAATTTCCCTTCTGCACCTCATCCATCTGCTCCCGAAGAGTTTTGATGGGAGAGATATAATGCCGGACCACCAGCGTCGTCAGGATCACGCTGACCACCAGACACACCGCCATCAGCACCAAGTATTGGAAATGTCTGCTTTCAAAGGGATGGAGAATGCTGGCGGTGTCATGGCAGTACACCAGCTTCCACTGGGGGGAGCCGATGGTATAGTAGGTGATGAGTCCTACCTGCTCCAGCCCAGCTGGGCAGAACGACCCGGAGTAGGACAGCAGCTGAGGCTGAACATCCTCCGGGAAGGAGCGGACCTGCAGATTGTCGATGCTGGAGACGATCTGCATATCCCGTCCTAGAATAAACAAGCTCTGCTGATTACTGACATAGTTGCTATAGATCCGTTCGATCTCTAGCTCGGAGATCATGAGGATCAATGTCCCTGCATCGGACCAGTCCTGCCGGTCATGGAGCTTGCGGACCAGATAGATGTTGGGATATCCGTTGGTGGAGAACAGCGAATCCAAATAGGAGTCCTTTACCCACAGCTGACGGGTCTGTGTCGTGGCGAACAGCGTGCTGTACCAGTCTCGCTGGGAAAGGTTCAAATGAAAATTTTGGGAGCCGAACAGCGCATTGCCGAAGGAGGTGCCGTCCTCAGCCACTACAAGTACGGAGAAGGAACGGCCGGACATACCGGTGTTGTAGTGGTTTGAGATGTCATAGATTAGGGGTCGGACCTGGGTGGCGGTGATCCGGCCGTCCCGATAATCCAGAAGCGCGGCGTTCAGCGAATCATCCAGATAGAAAAGGTTGGAGATGGCGGCATAGCTTTTCAGCTCGGAATTGATCTGATTGGCAATCTGGACCGTGGAGTCAAAGCTGCCGTCGACCAGCTCTTCCCGGGTCATGGCGCTTTGCTGCCGCAGCGTGAAGAGTGTAAAGACCAGCGTAGGGAAGGAGATCAGGAGAATGATAACAGTCAGTTGCGACGCCAGGCTGGAGGTGAACCGCGGTAGATATTGAAAAATTGCTGGGAATTTTTTCCGCACATTCATTTTCAACTCTCCTTTCGAAGCAAAATGGCTCTGACGTCTATTATAAAAAAGCAACGTTTTACGGTAAATAGAGAAAGAAAAAATCCAGAGCGAAAAGCTACGATTTTCATAAAAAGCTAAAAATTTAACAAAATCAAACAACAAATTGTGAAGAAAAAAACGAAAAAAATGACGAAAAAAAGAAAGATAGACGTATAAACAGTTGTGCAATATTAGTAAAATAATATTGCCGGAACGATACAAGGAAAAGAAGATGATGAAAAAGGAGGAACTCACATGAAAAAAATGCTATCTATGCTTCTGGCACTGATACTGGTATTCTCCCTGGTGGGATGCAGCGGCTCTTCCGGTGACAGCGGCACCGCAGACACGGGTGGTGACAGCAGCGCGGCCGAGGAGAGCGACGTGATCAAGATCGGCCTGTACACCCCGCTGACGGGCACCTCCGCTTTGGTGGGCACCCAGGAGCAGATGGGCGTGGACCTGGCGGTCAAGCAGCTGAACGAGGCCGGCGGCGTCAACGGCAAGCAGTTCAGCGTCATTGCTTATGATGACCAATTCAACGCTGAAACCGCAGTAAAGGTGGTTACCCGCCTGACCCAGACCGACAATGTGGACGCCATCATAGGCTCTATGAGCAGCGCCAACATTCTGGCCACGGCGGATATCGTGGAGCAGGCCCAAGTCCTGGAGATTGGCTGCGGCACCAGTCCCACTTGGACCAACGCTGGCTATGAGTATGTCTTCCGCGGCACCCAGAACGCCGCCTCTTTCAACACGGGCATTGTGGAGCTGATGACCAGGATGGGCGTCACCCGCCTTGGAACCATGGTCAGCTCTACAGAGTACGCCACCACCGGATGGGCAGAAGTCAAAGAGCAACTGGCGGATACGGATATTGAAATCGTTCTGGAGACCGACTATATGGCCGGCGATACCGACTTTACCGGTCAGATCACACGCCTTTTAAACGCGGACCTGGACGGCATCCTGCTGTACGGCGCCACAGAGGATTACGGTATTGAGTGCAAGCAGCTCCGGCAGCTGGGTTATGAGGGCTACATCTACGGCTCCGAGACCTTTGCCGCCACCGATGTGCGGGAAGTAGCCAGCGATGCCGCCAATGGCGTGCTGTTTGCCTGCGGCTATGTGATCCCCGATGCCATCGAGGACGCAGCCACCGAGGAGGAGAAGGCCTTCCTGGAGGCGTTCGTGGAGGAGTACGGCGAGATGCCTGTCTCCGATACCGCCTACCGCGGCTATGACTCCATGATGCTGCTGGCTAAGGTTTTTGAGACGGCTGAGTCCATGGAGGGACCTGATCTGCGGGAAGCTCTGCTGAATGTGGACTATACCGGCATTGGCGGAAAGTTTGATTACTCCGACGGCAGCGGCGACGGCTTGGAGGGCTGTAACCTGTACGCCATTGTGGACGGCAAAAACGTGCCCTTTGAGACATTCCTAGCAGATCTTAACAATCAATAAGAGGTGAACAGGGTGCGCCCGCCGCCGTATGGGAAGCGTGTACGCGGCGGGCGCTCTTTTCCGCAATCACGGAAAAAGGAGGACTCACGATACATGATTGTGAACTTGATTATCGGCTCTCTGATGATCGGCAGCGTCTATGGAATGCTGGCTCTGGGCTACAGCCTGATTTATTCCGCATCCGGCCTGATGACCTTTACACAGGGACAACTCCTGATGCTGGGGGCGTTTCTGGGCCTACAATTTTATAAGAATATGGGGATGCCCTTCATAGTGGCATTTTTGCTGACCGTGGTGATCATGTTCCTCCTGGGGCTGGCTCTGGAGAAATTCCTGATCCGGCTCCTGTTGAACAAGGGTGCTACGTCCATTTACATCGTGCTCTCCACCATCGGCGTCTCCATTATCCTGCCCAATCTGGCTCAGGCGATCTGGGGCAGCCAGACCCAGCAGATGCCGTCCATCTTCTCTACCACCACTGTGGAGATCTTCGGCGCCCATGTGCAGCCGGAGTCCATTCTGGTGATGGTGGTGGGCGTTGCAGCCATGATCCTGCTACACTTGTTTATGACTAAGTCCCGCTTCGGCATCTCCATGCGGGCGGCCGCCATGGATCCCCTGGCCGCCAGCTCACTAGGCATCAACGTCAGCAGGACGACGGGACTCACCTGGGCCATTGCCGCGGCGCTGGCCGGCGGCATCGGGGCGCTGATGGGGCCGGTCTACGGCGTCAGCACCACTATGGGCGACATCATCGGCAACAAGGGCTTTGCTGGCGCGGTCATCGGCGGCTACGGCAATATGTACGGCGCCATCGTGGGCTCGCTGCTGCTAGGATTCATCGAGACCTTTGTGGCAGGCTATCTCACAACGACCTACAAGGACTTTGTCTCCTTCTTCCTGCTGATCATTGTCATGATCTTCCTGCCGAGGGGACTCTTCAAGGCAAAGGTCTATGACTCTGACTGATCCGGCGGGACGACTTTTGAGAAGAGGAGGATGCACTTCTATGCAGCAAACCCAAAAGAAAAAAATCCTGACGGCCGTGGTCTGCCTGGTCCTGCTAGCCGCGGCGCTGATGGCCCTGAGAAACCAGCAGTACATACTGACCCTACTGAATTTCGTGTGTATGTATATGATCTCCGTGTCCGGCCTGGATGTCCTATTCGGTTACTCTGGACAGATCTCTCTGGGACACGCGGCGTTCTATGCCGCAGGGGCTTACACGACGGCGCTGATGACCACCAAGCTGGGGCTCTCTGTCTGGCTGACCATCCCGGCGGCCTGTGTGGTCTCTTTGATCCTGGGCATCGTTGTGGCGTTGCCGGCTTCTAAGCTGATTCACCACTTTCTGGCACTGCTGACCATCTCTGTGGGTCAGTTAGTCTACATCGTGCTGTCCCGGGCGGAGTTTACTAACGCCATGGCTGGTGTCAGCCGGATCCCGGATATCAGCATTTTCGGCTTTGAACTGGACAACAACTTCCGGTTTCTTATCTTCATGATCGTGATGGTGGCGCTGTTCCTGGTCATCAAGCAGCGGATCATAAACTCCCGGGTGGGGCGTGCGTTCCTGGCTATCCGGGAGAATCCGGTGGCGGCGGGTGGCATCGGCATCAATGTTCAGAAGTACAAGGTAATGGCTTTTGCCATCAGCGCTGTATTTACGGGGTTTGCCGGCGCCATGTACGCGCATTTCGTGGGCTTTATCAGCCCGGAGACCTTCAATACCTCCCAGTCAGTCATGTTCATGACCATGCTGCTCTTCGGCGGGATGGGCAATTTCGCCGGGCCCCTGATCGGTGCGGCGGTGATCTCCGTCCTCAACGAAAGCCTGCAGGTGCTGGGCAGCTACCGGATGCTGGTGTACGGTGCCTTCATTCTGGTGGTACTATTGTTCCTGCCCCGGGGCATCTCCGGCATCATCGACATTATCCGGGAACTGCTACACCGAAGAAAGGGGGGAAACCATGCTGACGCTGCATGAGGCGACCATCCGCTTCGGCGGACTTACGGCTGTGGACCACGTGGGCTTCACGGTGGAAAAGGGGCAGATCTTTGGCGTCATCGGCCCCAACGGCGCGGGAAAAACGACGCTATTCAATCTAGTCAGCGGCGTACATAAGCTGAGTTCTGGCTCGATCACCTTCAATGGCAGGGAGATAGGAAAGATGGAGCCGTATCAGATCGCCCAGGCGGGGATCGCTCGGACCTATCAGAATATCAACCTGTTCAGCAACCTGACGGTTCTGGAGAATGTCAAAAGCGGCCGCCATATCAAATCCAAAAGCGGCCTGACGGCGGCAATCTTCCGCACGCCCGCCCAGAAGAAAGAGGAGGCGGCCATCCATGAAAAATGTATGGAGCTGCTGACGTTCATGGGCTTGGAGAAAAAAGCGGACCTGCTGGCCAAGAATCTCTCCTACGGAGAGCAGAGGCGCCTGGAGATCGCCCGGGCGATGGCCAGTGAACCGCAGCTTCTACTGCTGGACGAGCCGGCCGCCGGTATGAATTCCACCGAGAAGGTGGAACTGACGGAAATGATCCGGAAGATCCGGGACGCGGGGATCACCATCCTGCTGGTGGAGCATGATATGAAGCTGGTGATGCGGGTCACGGACCGGATTGCGGTGCTGAACTTCGGCAAGATGATCGCCTTGGATGAACCGGAGGCAATACAGAATAACCCCGAAGTCATCGCGGCTTATCTGGGAGGTGGAATTAATGCCTGAAAAAATGCTGGAACTGGTGGACTACCACTTTTATTACGGACAGATCCACGCCATTAAGGGCATTTCCCTGCACGTGGACAAGGGGGAGATCGTCTCCCTCATCGGCGGCAACGGCGCTGGAAAAACTACGACCCTCCGCTCCATCTCTGGACTGCTGGGCAAGGGCGGTTCCGGTGAGATCCGCTTCATGGGGCAGAACATCGAGAAGATGAAGAGCCATCAGATCTCCAAGCAGGGGATTGCCCAGTGCCTGGAGGGGCGTCACGTGTTTGCACAGCTGAGCGTGGCGGAGAATCTGATGATGGGAGCGTTCTTGCGGCCCGCCGCAAAAGAGAGCCAGCGGGATCTGGAATACGTATACAGCCTGTTCCCACGGCTGAAAGAGCGGGAAAGGCAACTGGCGGGCACGCTGTCCGGCGGCGAGCAGCAGATGCTGGCCGTGGGACGGGCGCTGATGCAGCATCCGCAGCTTCTGATGATGGACGAGCCCTCTCTGGGTCTAGCCCCGCGGGTGATCAGCGATATCTTCCAGACGATCCAAAAGATCAACCAGGATGGTATGACCATCTTGCTGGTGGAACAGAACTCCAACGCCGCCCTCCAGATCGCCCACCGGGGCTATGTCATGGAGACCGGCAGCATCGTGCTGGAGGGCTCCGCAGAGGAACTGCGTAGCAATGGTGAGATCCAGAAGAGCTATTTGGGACAAGAGTGAGGAGGACTTGCAGTGGACAGGTTGAAATATGCCATCAGCATTACAGATGAACCCGTGGGCGTGAATACGCCCGTCATGCTCCATGGCACCTTCGGCAAGTGCTTCCGGGCGGCGGCGGACTGCGGCTATGACGGCGTGGAGCTGCAGATCAAGGACCCGGCCACCCGGAATGTGAAAGCACTTCTGGAACTGATGAAGACATATCACTTGGCAATCCCTGCCATTACCACCGGCATGGAGTATTTTGGAAATGGATTGAGCATGATCTCCGATGATCCCGACATTCAGAGAAAAGCGGTGGACCGGCTGATCGAGTACGTGCATCTGGCGGCAGAAGTGGGCGGCATGGTGCTCTTTGGCTCCATGCGGGGCGTTATTGATGACTTTTCCCGCTATGATGAGTTGGAGGCGCGTCTAATCAAAAACTTGCAGAAGGTCCAGGTGGAGGCAGAGCACCGGGGCGTGGATGTGGTGTTTGAACCCATCAATCTCTACGTCATCAATTATATCAACAGTCTGGACGAGGGCGCGGCCTTTGTGCGGAAGATGGACTCCAGCCGGTTTTGGCTGATGATCGACACCCACCATATGCGCATCCACGACGGAGATATGTATGAGGCGATTTTGCGGAATAAGGACCTGATCCGCTATGTCCATTACTCGGATGGCAATCGCTTTTATCCCGGCGGCGGAAACATCGATTTCCTTTCCTGCACAAAAGCACTGCTGAAAACGGGATATGACGGATGGGTGACCATGGAGTGTTTGGCGTTGGATGACGGTGTCCGCTGTGCTAAACGGGCGCTGGAATACAGCCAGGGCTTAGAGGTAGCATGTCGGGCGGTCTTGTGACCATTGTTTGTTCCTCAGCATGGATTTTTTAAGAAGCGCCTGGAAATAGGCAAAAAACAGAAGGATCATAAACCGGGAGGACCGTCCACTTTCCAAGAAGCGGACGGCCCTCCCGGCACATAATCGAATCAGGACGTTCCCGCCGGCTCCCCAGCGTGCGGCAGCCGCCGCGGCGGGTGAGGCGGTAGACGGGATACAGCACCGCCGACAATTCTGCGAGCACGGCGGCAGGCGGCCGTGCCAGCAAACTCGCCAGAGGTAAAAGACGGTTTAACAGATTTCACGAACTCACGCAAGCCGGGACGATCGCACGGATATGGGGCAGAGGGTACCGCCGGCCTCTGACTCGCGACCACTCAGCCAGACGGCACCCCAGGCCCCAGCCAACAAACGCATTGTTACTGGCGGCTGTGCACGGGATTTGGATATTCCAGAGATATCCTGTGGGGGACCATTTAGAAGGGCCATGCGGGCAAAAAGCTGGACCGGAAAGGGGTAAGAATGTGCACATGCGAGGAGAATGACGAGGCGGGTTCAGTCGCGGCCGAACTTCTTGAACTCGTGGCGGCGCTGGATGATGAAATAAATTGTGGAAAGACCTTTTATTTTCAGATTCCGTATGGTATTACTCAACACAAGAGATGTACAAGGACAGTGATGGTATGGCACGGTTTGCGCTTCATGTTTGGAATGGGGATCTTGTGAAGGTACCGGTCATGATGTCCAGGGTTGCCAGACAGGACCTGGAGACCACGGTGAAGTCCCAATGACAGACCGATTGGACAAGCGAGTATATCGTGACAAGCTAGCTTACGGTGTATGCGCACAAGACTGGGGAGGGCGAACTAGTGGCCCTGGGCGCTTATGAGGTCTAGGAGGACGTCTTGGCAGTCCATATCATCTATATGGAGGGGCAGACGAGAGCAGTCCGACCTGCACCGCTGTCCCCAGGTATCGCGGCATCGGGTGGGCAATGGTGGCCTACGGCATCAAGCTGTCCGTGGAGGCCCGGTTTAACGGAGATGTGACACTGGATGCCAAGACTTCAGAGTTTGCACGGCACTACGAGCGGGAACTGGCAAAGCAGGAACTCCGGGCACAGCTAATCCGGGGCTTTTTTGACAGCAAGGTTTCCCCCTGAACTGTGCGGCAGAAGTGGCGTACAACATCAAAAGCAGAAGGATTCGAACCCGCGGCACGTGGTTTTGGAGTGGCTGTGGAAGTCTGCACGCTTAAAGCTTCCTTACTGTCCCAGACACTAGCCAACTCGCAATAGTTCGTCCTTTACATTTCTGATGCTTTATTGATGCTGTCATCCTTTCGAGCAATGCACCTGCCGCGCAGAACGATAGAGATGTCTATACTCTGCACCATAGCTTTTGTCAATCCTCTTTTTCTGCTTTTGAAGTATTTTTTTGTCCTGATTTTACCCGCACCCGGTAAATATCGACTTCGCAACCCCCGGCTTCCTATGAATGGAGGCCGGGGGTTCCCTTTCCGGCTTCTCTCGTCATCCATCCGGTTAGAGAATAACAACTCTTTTGCAACGAAAACCAGATCAAAATTTGCAGGGCAATTAAACAATAGAGGGGCCTTCCCAAACAGGGGGTATTGCAATCAAATTTTGGCATGCTAAATTAAAGAACTGAGAAAACTTTTTTGTGTAATTTCCGCTTATTTTTAGCCTTATCCTCTCGATTCCATCTCCTTTCAAGCCATCTTTGACTGCGTGATTTCCAAGTGCTCCAGCGCCGTCTGTGGCTGGTTATGTTGTCAACAAGCGGGGCTGTTGGTGAATCCAACGGCCTCGTCACTATTTTATGGCTTGCAGGGATTGTAAAGGATATTTCCATCACAGAACCACTGCAAGGTGTGCTATGCCATAAACAAGGATAGGGGTTCCTAATCAAACCTTATTTCTTTGAAAGAGCAAATCGGGAACCCGCTCCACGTTCATCTGATTTTCTACGTATTAGATCAAATTTTCCTCTCGACTTTCCGACCATCTTCCGGTATGGTTTGCTTGCCGGTCACAACGAGCAGAAGGGGATCAAAGATGCTGTAAAAATCGATTCAAAGTCAAATCATTAACCCGTGCATTATTTCCCTCTGCCGATGGGCAACCTATCCATACGGCAAGGGGAACAGGATCGTAAAAGCCCACAGCGGGATCTGCCGCTGTGGGCTTTGCTGCACCTGTAAAATAGCCATATAGAAGCATTGAGGAGGGGCTGCTATGAACAAGTATAGGCCAATATCAGAACATATCCAGGCGTATGCAAACAACCTCCGCTTGGAGGAAAAAAGCGCGGCGACCATTGAAAAATATCTCCGGGACATTCGTGGCTTCGCCCGCTGGCTGGGCGGGCGGGAGATCACCAAGGAGCAAACAGCGGCGTGGAAAGCCTATCTGGTGGAGCAGGGCTACGCCCCCGCCAGCGTCAACGCCATGCTCTCCGCCCTGAACGGCCTGCTGGACTTTCTGGGATTTGCGGACTGCCGGGTGAAATTTCTCAAGCTCCAGCGGAGAATGTTCCGGGATGACAGCCGGGACCTGACACGAAGCGACTACGACGCCCTCACCGCCGCAGCAAAATCTCAGGGCAAGGAGCGTCTGGCCCTGCTGATGGAGACCATCTGTGCCACCGGCATCCGCGTATCCGAGGTGCGGTATATCACGGTGGAAGCCGCCAAAGCGGGGCGGACGGAGATCGCCCTGAAAGGCAAGATCCGCACCATCCTTCTCCCTAATAAGCTGTGTCGCAAGCTGCTGAAGTACGCCAAACAGCAGAAGATCGCCTCCGGCGAGATCTTTCTCACCAGAAACGGGACGCCCCTCAGCCGCCGGCAGATCTGGGCGGAGATGAAGGGGGTGTGCAAATATGTAGGGGTGGAGCCGTCCAAGGTCTTTCCCCACAACCTGCGACATCTGTTCGCCACAGCCTTTTACCGGGCCAGCCGGGACATCGTGAAGTTGGCGGATGTGCTGGGACACAGCAGCATCGAGACTACCCGCATCTACCTCCTGACCTCCGGGGCGGAGCACCAGCGGCAGTTGGACCGGCTGGGACTGGTTTCATAATCACAGAATTCGTATTCTGACATAGTAATACGGGCGCTCAAATCATAAAACTACATACTATATAACCATTTTACCATAACATTTCCAAAAGCACAAGCAAACCGACCGTATTTTGGCATGAAAATATAAGCCACAAAAAGGAATGCTTTTGTGGCCTGCTTTACTGCGGCTTTCTACCTGCCCTTCGGGCAATAGGAAGCCGTTTTTTCCCGCTTGGAACCTATCTGTCTACTGTGGATAAGCAAACAGAAAATGGAATACGAATTCTGTGATGAAGGGGGGATGGGCCTTGCGAATATCTCTCTATGACTACTGCGCGGAGCGAAACGAACTGGCCCTGCTGACCCAATGGCACCCGGTCAAAAACGGGCCGTTGACGCCAAGGCAGGTATCCTACGGTAGCAGACAGAAAATCTGGTGGCTGTGCCCCAAGGGGCATGAATGGCAGGCGGCGGTCTATACCCGTACCAAGGGCAGCGGCTGTCCCTACTGCGCCGGAAAGCAGGCGCGGCCGGGGGAAAACGATCTGGCCTCCCAGCGGCCGGACCTGCTGGAACAATGGCACCCTACCAAAAACCTGCCCATAATACCGGAGCGCGTCACCGTGGGGAGCCACTTCAAGGCATGGTGGGTCTGCGAACAGGGCCACCAGTGGCAGGCCATCGTTAAATCCCGCACGCTGGGCGGTTGCGGCTGTCCCATCTGTGCTGACCGGGTCCTGCTGCAAGGGAACAACGATCTTGCCACCACCCACCCGGAGCTGGCGAAGCAGTGGCATCCTACGAAAAACAGTGATCTGACGCCCCGGAACGTGGTAGCCGGAAACTCCCGCAAGGTCTGGTGGCTGTGTACCAAAGGGCACGTATGGCAGGCAAAGATCAGCTCCCGGACCTCCGGCGGGGCGGGCTGCCCTGTCTGCGCGGGGAAGCTGGTAATCGCCGGAGAAAACGATTTGGAAAGTCAGTTCCCTGCTATCGCCGCCCAGTGGGATATGGAGAAGAACGGGAGCCTGACACCGGACGCTATCTCCCCGTACAGCAACCGCCGGGTGTGGTGGCGGGATGCACTGGGCCATGCGTGGCAGGCGTCCGTGGCTGCCCGTACTCAGCACGGCAGTGGGTGCCCTTACTGCACAGGGCATCAGGCCCTGCCCGGCTTCAACGATCTAAAGACGCTGGCCCCAGAGGTGGCCGCCCAGTGGCACCCCGCTCTCAACGGCGCCCTCACCCCGGAGCAGGTGACGGCGGGGAGCCATAAAACGGCGTGGTGGGAGTGTCCCAGCGGGCATATCTGGAAAGCCATCGTTTATTCCAGAGCGGGGCCGCAGAAATGTGGCTGCCCCGTCTGCGCCGGGAAAGTCCGTCCAGAGCGGCAGGAGTGCTACCGGCGGATGCTGGCGGAGATGGAATAAAAAACAGGGCCGGTCAGCCAACTCCCGGCCCGGAACAAAAACACAATAGGAGGAATGAGAAGTGAAAAAACGGATCTTAGCAATTCTGATGATGCTCTGTCTGCTCACGGGGCTACTACCTACTGCGGCGCTGGCCACAGGCCCAGACCCCGCCCCGGTCGCTGCGGACAAGACCACCTACACCGACTGGGAGGACCTGTTCGGCGTAGGCGAAAACGCATACCTGACCACCAAGGACATCGGACGCATTTGGACGGACAAGTCTGTGTCCACGGAGGATATTACATTGCCCGGCACCCCCGTAGATGGACTGGATGCCAACACAGTGAAGAAAGATGCTGACGCCGACTTTCTGGTGGCCCTGTCCGGCCTGGGCTCGGCGGCCACCATCGTGGATACCTCCACTGTCCCCATCGACACCGTACTGATTCTGGATATGTCTCCGAAAATGGGAGACCCGGATACGAAAGCGCAAGCCATGCTGACCGCGACAGAGTCCGCCATCCGCACCCTGATGGCCGCAAATCCTAACAACCGGGTCGCGGTGATCGGATATTCCGACCACGCCTCTGTGCTGCTGCCTCTGGATCACTATCAGAATGGGACGCAAACTGCCTATTTTGATTATGCTCCAAATTCAGGAACCGGCGGCAGAGTAACCGCTTGCGGGATCAACAGCAATGCAAATTCCGTTGAGAGTACATTTGATATCGATCGGCGGAATTCCGGCACCGACAAATACACCCAGTCCGGTATTTATCTGGGCGCACAGGAGCTGCTCAATGCCGACACCACCGTGAGGGTGGGCGGGACCCAGGTCGACCGGGCACCCCAGATCATCCTGCTCTCTGAGGGCGAACCGAAGGACGGCGATACCCGGGTGACCGCTCCCCCGACGGATACCAGTAATAATATCGAAAAATATGTATTTGGAGATGGTGCGGGTAGTGATGAATCCCGCCACGCCCAGTCTTTCGCCATGATGATGACTGCCGCCTATGTAAAGGACCTGGTCGCCGATCACTATACCCACAAGGGGGCATTTATCACCATCGGCGTAGATCCGGCCACCGCAGACGCCCCCGACCTGGCCCGGCTCTGTCTGAACCCGAAGGAGCAGCTATCCTCCAATCCGCACGCCAACGATTTTAACGCTTATTTCAGCACCTACAAGCAGAACAACAGCGTTGAAATTATGAGATATGGCGAAGGGTTGAGCCGCGCTGACTATGTCACCTTCTCAGGCTTCCCGGCCTCCGTCACCAGCCTCGCCTACAATGACGCGTACTACGAGGTAACGGACGTAGACAACGCAGACGCCTGGAAGAAAATCTTTGATGAGATCGCAAACGACATTGCCACTCAGGCCCCCACCTCTCCCACTGAGACCCCTGAGGGCGCGGAGGGCACCGGTGGTAAGAACGGCTTCATCACCTTTACCGATGAACTGGGTACCTATATGAAGGTGGTGGGCACCCCCACCGTGCTCTATGCCGGCCAGGCGTTCAAGGCCACAACAAACGACAACGGTGCTACCTACACCTTTACCGGCACCGTGGAGGGCAACGAGATCTACGGAGAGGCCGACTTGGCCGATCTGCAGCTGACCGTCACAACAGACGGGGACACCCAGATCCTCACCTGGAAGGTCCCGGCCAGCCTGATCCCCCTGCGCACCGTCACCGCCAAGAGCACCACCGACGCTCTGGGTGAGACCACCCACACCATCCAGCAGACCCGTGAGGCCTACCCCATCCGCCTGTTCTACTCGGTGGACCGGGATGATGCTGTCACATTCGATCAGAACGACAACGACTACCTGATCGCCTACTCCAAAGACGGCACCACCAGCTTCTACAGCAACGCCTGGGATGCCGCCGGCACCGGTGACACTCAGTACGGCACCGCCACCGCCGTCTTTACCCCCGCCGATTCCAACGCCTTCTACCACTACACCGAGGATACCCCCTTGTATGTGCTGGTGGACAATGTTTCAGGCGGCAACCAGCATCTTTTGACGGATGCTCAGGCAAAAGATCATTTGGATCAGCTCTCCGTCATATCCCCAGAGGAGATCACAACAAGCGGCGGCGTGTCAATCGATGGCACAGTCTACAACATCGTGCGCGCCACGAGTGCGCATACAGGCCGCGGCGCCGCCTTCTTCTATGAACACCGGTATTATCAAGCGAAAAACACAGGGGACGAGGGCGAACTTGAGGCCGACCTGCTCACCGATTACCATCTGGTGCTTAACCCCCAGGCGCTCATCGGTCACACAGATGGAGACGCCGGCGGCCTATACATTAAAGCAGGCTCCGCCAAGCTGAGCCGTGTGTCCGACGGCACCGCCGCCAAGACCGACAATGTAACTAGCACCGCCGCCCACTACCGCCATCCGGTCTATACTGTGGACGATACCACGGTCACCGTCTACCTGGGCAACAACGGCCTGCGCACCGAAGCGACCCCCACCGGGACGCTGACGGTCAAGGTAACAGAGGACATAACCAACGCGGACCCAGATCAGGAATTTACCTATACCCTCGGCCTGTACAACGCCAGTTCCAGCGACGTAGGCACTGTGGATCCGCTGGAAGGAGATTATTCCATCACGATCGATTCCAACAGTGGTAATAGTATCTGGAACGGCGGAACCTTCAAGCTGAAGGCCGGGCAGACAGCTACCATCTCCGGCCTGCCTGTGGGCACGGCCTATCAGATCACGGAGGCCTCTCCCGCAGGGTACACCCCCTCCTACACCAACGGCGACAGCGAATTTGCCGATCAATCTCACGGCCTGATCCGGTATGTTCAGGGGCAGACTGTCCCCCAAGCCTCCCTGACCATCACTTATGCCTATGATCCTGCAGCGAGCAGTTATACACTCTCTTATCATGCAAACGCGGAGCGTTGGGGGCAGGCCGCTAATATCCCCGGCAACGCGACTGTTACCGGCGGCGAGATCACGCTTTCCTCTATGATCCCCACCATTACGCTGAATGAAGCGGGCAAAAAAGCCGTTTTTATAGGTTGGACCGAGACAGCCGTAGACAAAATCTACGGTGTGGAGGACACGCTCGACCCAAGCATGGTTTACAGCGCTGGCAGCCAATACACGATCTCCCAAAATACCACCCTGCATGCTGTCTGGGGCTACGACACCGACAATGATGGGACAGCGGATGTCAACGAGACCAAGCGCACCGTGACCTATAACGCCAACGGTGGCATGTTCGGTAGTGATCCTTCCACCGGAACAACCAAAACCGAGAGGGTCCCGGCGCAGCCCAACTACAAGCTGAATACCACCGCCGCGTTCAAGCCTACCCATGCGGATGATAACAGTATAAAGGTGGCCTTTGTGGGCTGGTCTCTGACCGTTAGCGACACCATTTACGGCTTGGATGACAACTATGATTCCAACATCCTCGTTACCACGGTGGATGTCTCTTCGGGGGATAAGGCCGTCTACGCCGTATGGGGCTATGACACCGACGGCGATGGCAAACCGGATGTGCGGGATGAGGCCTATATCATCACCGCTTCTGTTGATGGAGGCAACGGTTCTATCATGCCCTCGTCCCTCCATGTTATCGCCGGGATGGACGCCGCATTTACCATCACTCCCGAGGAAAACTACGCCCTGGATACCGTCACCATTGTGAAGAAGAGTATCGACGATTCCACAGTGGAAACCAGCACCTATCACAACGACGGGGAGCAAAGCATTCCCGGCTATGCCAGCGACACCCTTATCCTGGAGGATGTCCAGTCCAACTACGCCATCACCGTCACCTTTGCGGATGATGAGGACAGTAACGGTATCCCGGACAAGTACGAGCGCACCCTGGCCTATGACGCCAACGGCGGATATTTCGGCAGTGAGGACACGACCGAAAAGATGGAGCGCGGCCTGAACGACAGCGACAGCCACAGACTGAAGACCACCGATGATTTCAAGCCCACCCACGCCCAGGATGGCGGCCATGATGTACTGTTCATCGGCTGGACCGAGACAGACAACAGCGAAGCGGTCTATATGCGCGGTGATACTCTGCCCCAAACCTGCACGCGCCTGACCATCAGCGGCAACATGACGGTCTACGCAGTGTGGGGCCTGGACGAGGATAACGACGGCATGGCTGATGTCACCGAAGATGACCACCACATCACTGCCACCGCTGGATCCAACGGCTCCATCAATCCTGAAGAAGCCTATGTGTCCGATGGAGGAAGCGCCACCTTCACCATCAACGCCGACAGCAGTTGCGCCGTGGACACCATCACCATTGACGCGGGCAAAGCGGGCGAACAGGTCCTCACCAATAACGGCGGCTCCCTCCCCACCGGTGTGGCCGAAAAATGGACCTCCTACACCTTCTCCAATGTGACGGAGGATCACACGATTTTTGTCACCTTTGGCGAGGACAAGGACGGCAACGGTGTGCCTGACACCAACGAACCGGAGGCCGCCTATACCCTGACCTACCACGCCAACGGCGGCGCGTTTGACGATGGCAGCGACACCCTTGAGGTCAAGGATCTCTCTGGAACATATCAGTTGACGGATAAAGCGCCTACCCATGATTCAGTCGATTTAGACGGTACATCTGTCCCCGTCCTCTTCATCGGCTGGATGACCGAGGACGACAGTGCAAAAATTTACAGTGGTAACGACACCGCCCCCAACACCGTGACCTCTGTTGCCATGGATGAGGACAAGGAGGTCTGGGCTGCCTGGAGCTATGACGAGGACGGCAACGGCGAGCCGGATGTCACCGAGACCCAGTACACCGTCACTGCCCGCGTAGAAGGTGAGGGCGGCTCCATCGACCCGACCAGCAAGACTGTAAACGCCGGAGAGAATGTGGAGTTCACCATAGACGCCGAGGACGGCTACGCCCTGGACTACATCACCGTCAATAGCGACGTGGTCTACGCCAATAACGACCTGGAGAACACCTTTACCGACATTTGGACCCTGGAGGATATTCAGGAGGACAGCGCAGTGGTGGCCTACTTCGGCACAGATGAGGACCAAGACGGCATGCCTGATGAACCCTCCTACTGGACCATCAAAGCCACCTCTGGAAGCGGCGGCTCCATCGACCCGAAAGGGAATGTGTTCGTTTCGGACGGCGGAGGCCAGCGCTTTGAGTTTGACCCTGACCGCGACTATGAGATCAACCACATCCAGGTGGATGGAGACAGCGTCCGGGTCCGGGACTCTTATACCTTTGAAGAGGTAAGGGAAAACCACACCATCCACGTTACCTTCACAGAGACCGCTGCGGGCACCGACGATAATGAAGATGATGACTACACCCTGTACTACCACTCCAATTTCGGCGCCGACAAGCGTTTCTACCAGACCCAGAGCAGCAGCACCATGAAGGTGCGGGACTACGGGGACATGAAACTGCTTCCCGTCCGGGCCGGCTATGAATTCCTCTGCTGGAACACCGAAGAGGACGGCAGCGGCAGGGACTACGCCCCCGGGGACACTTACCGGGTCAGCGGCTCCAGCGCCCATCTCTACGCCCAGTGGGGCAAGACGGGCCTCACTCCCGACGACACCGGCGTTTCCCGCTGGCTGAACACCCATGACCATATAGCCTACCTGTCCGGCTATGCGGACGGAAACTTTGGACCGGACGACAATATGACCCGTGCTCAGGTTGCTCAGATGTTTTACAGGCTTCTGCTGGAGAAAGATGTACCCATTACGGTGCAGTTCAGCGACGTCCCGGCTGACGCATGGTATGCTGCTGCTGTCAATACGCTGGCCTCCCTGGGCATCGTAAACGGCATCGGTAATAACCAGTTCGCGCCTGAGCGCCAGATTACCCGTGCGGAGTTCACGGTCATCGCCATGCGCTTTGGCAAGCTGGATACCAGCGGGGCCAATATCTTCACTGATGTCAAGGCGGACGACTGGTTCTATGACCAGGTGGTAGGCGCGATCAAGTACGGCTGGATCGGCGGTTACACAGACGGCTCCTTCCGGCCCAACAACACCATCACACGTGCTGAGGTGACTACCATTGTGAACCGGATGCTGGGCCGGACAGCGGATACGGACTTTGTGGACACTCACGCCGACGAACTGCACAAGTTCTCTGACGTGCCTGCAAGCTGCTGGGCCTATGACCAGATCATGGAGGCCACCAATGCTCATGCGTACAGAGGCTCCTCCGACGGGGAGAAGTGGACGAGTCTCTTGAAGTGAGGGAACAGCCATGTAATCCAATTTGCTGTGAACGGGCATAGGCTGCGATGCCATAATCAATGCAAAAGCGATGGGTCAGTCATCACGACTGGCCCATCGGCTTTTGCAATTCTTCTTGTGGATCAGCGGTCACGAAGCGAAAATCAATTCAGAAGAAAAGAAGTCAAGGAACTTGGCCGCTGAAAAGGAAAGCCGTCAAACTGCTGCAACAGTCAGGCGGCCGCTGCGTTTCGGAAAACACAGCCTGATATTCTGTTCAGTTTACCAGAACGGCCTCCGAAACGCAATTAACCAAGTTCCACAGTCGACAGATGTCTGCGCTGAAGCAGGCAGCTGCTCAATAGCAAGCGTAGCGGCAGGCGGAGAAGTCCGGTGTGAAGTTCGTGCCACCTGATAAGGAGCAGAGCGCATGACCGCGCCGCTGCAGAACCTGTGTGCTGCTGTGTGCGGCGATGGCGGTGCCGGTAGGGTACACGCCCCGCGCAAGATGGAGGACGCGGTGTGCAAGCAGTGTGCCCCGAGTGTCTGGTCCTCTCGGACCCAAAAGTGTGGGAGAATCGAGCGGTCGATTTTAGTGCAGGATAAAGGCAGGTGGTCGCAAGCACCCTTCCAGCCGATCACACCGACCCGCAAAGCAGGGCGGGGCAACGGATTGCGGGCTTTCAGAGGCGGGCATCACAGGCGGCCGGAATGGAAGAAGAAATTCTGCAAGCCTGCTGAAATCAAGGAGTTCGGAGGTGCACCCGCGGGGGTCACCTCGGGAATATTGGCCTATTTTTGAGCCAATTTGCGCAGTTCCTAAAATTGTGAATGTTTTGATAACAAAACGCGTTTCCTGTGGCTATATTGTTTCTGTGGTATGGTGTGTTGCGGATAAGGGAGGATACACATGACCACAAACCAACTGCCCATCCGTCAGTGCCGCTACTGCTGCAGCGATGACATGGGGCTGGGCTGGCAGCATGGAGAGGCCCTCAAATACCATAGAGTGTTGGGAAACCGGCTGAAATACCTAATCTGTCGGCGCTGCGGGACAGTGCTGGATCAGTGAGTGCGTGGCGGAACCCCGCCGTTTCCCG
>ENA-UESG01000779-UESG01000779.1-human-gut-metagenome-genome-assembly--contig:-NODE-779-length-25915-cov-5.970857_pt1 | contig 25915 bp, 12 predicted proteins | sample MGYA00243002_ERZ508003 | MGnify/ENA primary metagenome ERZ508003 (study PRJEB26167, sample SAMN06115514) | human gut metagenome | host: Homo sapiens | place: China:Shanxi | collected 2015-12-02... | reverse complement strand
GCATAACTTAAGATTTAATTGACTGAAATAGTCTGCTATGAAAAAGAAATATTTTTATTTGTCCCTGCTCTTGCTATTCCTCTGCATACTATCAGTGGACAGCCATGCTACAAATATGAGGAAGTACACTTCCAACTTAAAATTCATTCCCATTTCATCAAGCATATTGCCTACCAATGAGGTGCGGATACTGTATCAGGACTCCGACGGATATATTTGGCTTCCTACTTACAACGGACTTGTACGTTATGACGGCTACAGTGTGGTGAATTATGGTTTGAATGACGGAACGAATTTACCTTTCAACTGTTATCTGAATGTTGTGACTGAGGATCAGGATGGAGATTTATGGATTGCTGCGGAAAAAGGAGTGTTCAAGTTGCATAAGCTTACCGGAGTAATAGAGCGCATCGGAAGTGAAAAACTGGAATCTTTGAATGCAGCGGATATCTTTTGTGCAAGGAACGGGGATATTTGGGTAGGAGGCGACCGGGGGCTTTTCAGGAAGAGAAAAGCGGAGGATGTATTTGAGCGGATTGATTTGTCGAGCCGACGGTTGGGAGGAGTCTCGTCAATTATGGAAGATACGCAGGGGGACATTTGGATAGCAGCTTGTGAAAGCGGTCTTTACCGTTACGATGCGGGGCGGAATAAATTTTACACCTATCTTGATCCGGTCTTGTATTTTTCCAATGTAGTATATCAGGACGACAAGCAACAGATTTGGGTCGGAACCTGGGACAGGGGGCTTGTGAAGTTGAAAACGCCCTACACGACAGGACGTATGCAGTACGACCGTTTTCATCGGGTAGAAGGTGAGGAGAATTCATTGTTTGATAATATCGTATATGCTATCGAGCAGGACGAGTCGCATCGTATATGGGTGGGCACCCGTAGCGGTTTGAGTATCATGCACGATGAGAATGATTTCTATTCTTTCGAAAATTACCTGCCGGGTAGTGAAATTGGAGAACTGCCTTACAATGAAGTAAGCTCGATACAGCGTACGCATGACAATCAGATGTGGATAAGCATGTTCGGCGGCGGTGTTTGTAAGATTCAGACGGAAAACAAGAAATTCGGCATTGACCGGTTGGAGACGGTGAGAGGACTGTACAATACGAGTTCCATACGGAGTATCTTTTATGCCGGAAACGACGAATATTGGATGGGAATTATCGGTTTCGGAATGATTCTTTATAATGACCGGACACATACTTGTGTCAATTATCAGGAGCATCCCGATTTCAAGGAATTGCCGTATACGTCTGCTGTGGACGCGATTATCAGGAGAAAGAAAACGGGGGAGATTTGCTTCGGCACTTATAGCCGTGGAATCTGGCTCTATGATGAGAAAAATCATAAAGTAAGGTCATTGAACAGCCTGACCGAGAAGAAATTCGAAAGCGATTGCATTCATACGCTGATGGAAGATTCGGGAGGGAATTTATGGATAGGTACTCGGCAGGGAGTTTATATTCTGGATGCGGACGATCAGTTTCATAAACTGTCGGAATGGATGCCCGGTGCGGAACTGGAATTCCTTCATTCACGTATCTTCGATATTAAGGAAGATGCGGAACGGAATATATGGATTGCTACCAACTATGAAGGAATTGTCCGCATCAACTTGCAGGACAAGACTTACAAGCGCTACGCCGTAGGGCAGAAGCGTGATGTGCAGAATATCTTTTGCCTGTTGGTCGATTCCCGTCAGCAGATTTGGGCAGGCTCTATGTGGAATGGTCTTTCTTACTACGACCGCCGGCAGGATATGTTTGTAACTATCACTTCTTTCTCCACCATAGAGAATAAGGGAATCACCAACATTGTGGAAGACAGTCGGGGGAAGATATGGATAACGACCAATAATACGGTGCTTTCCTTTACCATGAATGAAGCCCACGTACTGGAAAACATAAACTATTATGCGGTAGCCAATGATATGGAAACTTTTTCGTTCAATCGCGCGTCCTGTTGTCGGCTGGCCGAAGGGAGGCTCATGTTCGGAAGTTCGCACGGGATACGAAGTTTCATGGTAGATAGGACAGGCTATAAGCCTTCCTCTTTTCCCCTCGTGTTTACAGACTTCAAAGTACACAATCGCTCTTTGAGAAGCATGACGCCGGAAGAGAGGCGACGATTCTCAGAGAAAGACGTGAACTATACAGACGGAATCACACTTGAGTATCAGGATAATAACTTTACTATCGAGTTTTCTCTCTTGAATTACGTGAATCCGCAGGAGAACATGTATACCTATCGTCTGGAAGGCTATGACGATAAAGAAATCGTGGTGGATGCCCAACGCCATTTTGCCACTTATAATAACCTGCCGACGGGCACTTACCTGTTCCGCTTGAAGGGAACGAACGAGGATGGTGTGTGGGGAAATACGGAGAGAACCCTGAAGGTCCGTATTCTTCCCGCTCCCTGGCTGACGTGGTGGGCTTATTGCCTATATGCCGTTGCTATTGTGGTGATTCTCTATTTTGTCTTTCGTTTCCTGCGATATAAGATGCGCATGCAGCATGAGATTCAGATTGGCAAGATGGAGAAACAGAAGATTCAGGAGATTAACCATTTGAAATTACAGTTCTTTACAAACATCACCCATGAGTTGATGACTCCGCTGAGCATCATTCTTGCCTCGCTCGAAAACCTGAAGAGCGGGGGAGACAAACGCACACTGTACACGGTGATGACTGCCAATGCTACCCGCCTGATGCGTCTGATACAGCAAGTATTGGAATTTAGAAAGGTGGAAAGCGGCAATCTGAAGATTTGTGTATCTTATGGAGACATCTCTTCTTTTTTGCGCAGTTGTGCGGAAGCCTTTATACCTTTGCTTGGCAAGAGACGCCAGCTTCTTTCTTTTGAAAGTACTCCCGATATCATCTTTGGTTTTTTCGATGCCGACAAGCTCGACAAGATAGTGTACAATCTTTTGTCGAATGCGGCGAAGTATACACCGGAGGGCGGGCAGATATGCGTCCGGGCGGCATTGGCGGACGAATATACCTTGCAGATTGACGTGACCAACACCGGGGAACTGATGACACAGAAAACAATAGACGGATTGTTCAAGCGTTTCTATGAAGGTGATTACAGAAGACATAATACAATAGGTACGGGGATAGGTCTGGCATTGGTAAAAGACCTGGTAGCTCTCCATCATGGGACAATCGAAGCATTTAGCAATGAGCAGACGGGCAATTGTTTCCGTATCATGCTGCCTGTCGATAAAGAAACCTACCGACAGGAAGAGCTCGATGAGACAGTGGCGGCGCAGAGACAGACAGCTTTTCCTGTTCCGATTTATATCAATGAAACGGAAGAAGGCGATGAGCCGGACGAGAAAACGGAACTTCATCCGGAGGACTATACGCTGTTGATTGTCGATGACAATGAAGAATTGTGCATGCTTTTCTCTAATCTGCTTTCCAACTATTTCCGTGTGAAAACCGCCATAAATGGCAGACAGGCGCTTGAAGTGCTGCAAGAAGGGGGCATAGACTTGGTTGTCTCCGATATTATGATGCCCGAGATGGACGGCATAGAATTGTGCAGGTATATAAAGAATAAATTCGAATATTGCCACATTCCTGTCATCCTGTTGACAGCCAAACGGGCTGAAGAAAGTCAGATAGAGGGATATAACTCCGGGGCTGACGGGTATATCAGTAAACCATGCAACTTTTCATTGCTTTATGCGCAGATTATGAATTGCCTGAAACGGCAGGAACGGAAAGGGGCTGATTTTCGTAAGCAGGTTGTATTTGAAGTAGACAAACTGGAGTATACTTCACTTGACGAGACATTCCTTCAGCGTGCGATAGACTGCGTGAATGCTCATCTGAATGATGTGGAGTTCGGCCAGGCGGAGTTTGTCAGTGAGATGGGGGCTTCGCGTACAGTGCTGACAGAGAAACTGAAATCGTTGACAGGATTGACACCTTCAGCGTTTATCTTGAATGTCCGGCTGACTGCTGCCTGCAAACTGATGGACGGACGAAGTAAAATAAGGATTACCGACCTTGCCGTTGCAGTGGGCTTCAACGACCCGAAATATTTCAGTACTTGTTTCAAGAAAAAGTACGGCATGACTCCCAAAGAATACATGGAGCAAGGCAAAGCGTGATAAAGATATATAGCTGTTTGTTAGAGTATTACAGTTTCCTTGTTGTTTCCCTTATTGGATACGCTCGTTTCCCTATGGGGCACGATAGTTTCCCTATATGGATACGCCCGTATCTCTACGAGGAAACGGGCGTTTCCTTTAGGGAAACCACCATGGTTCTAAAGGGATATAACAGTGTTCTCTGTAGAAACGTAAATTTCTTCCGAAGACATGGTAGGAACGACTAAGCGTTCCAGTTATATTCTTCTATATAACCGTCGAAGTAGTCATTCAGTACTACCCCCAGTTCTTTAGCAACGTTTATGACATATATCTGTTCGGCAGGAGTGATTTTCAGTGCTCCCCGGCGTTTCAAGTAGTAATTCTTGCGTCCGAAGTAGCTAATCATCCGGTAGCGGAATGTACTTGCCATTCGCACGGTGAGTGCATTTGCCGTGCGTGTAAAGCCAAGTGCAAAGCGGGTTTTCTCGTTCGAACAATAGTAATCACATTTACCTTTTCCGGCTATTATCCGGTTAGGGTTCATCGTCGGCAGGAAAATTCTGTTGACAGGAGCATACTGCATGGCAATCCGGCGCAGGCAGGTTGAGGCTTTCGGGCAGTTTTCGGCGGCGCACAGGCCGAAGGAGTAGGGGACTTCGGAGAAGTCGAAATGAGGAGTCATTATTTTATGGATGTTGATGGTTATTTATTATCGGCAAAGGTACTAAACTATGCCGGAAACGAGCAAGAATGAGTCTGATTTTTCATAAAATTTGCTTGAATAGGATGAAAGCACTAAGAATAGAAAATATGTTCCCAAAAGTGCATATTCCCATACTTTAGAGAGTTTTTCCGGTAAATTTTCGACCTTTTTTCGGTTAGTAATTCGCTTCTTTGTATGCGATTATTAGTTGCTAATTGCCAAAGGTTATAAGAGTTTATTATTCAAACGATTAATAATATTATGAAGAAACTTTATTTTATCATGTTGTTACTCTTCTTCTTCTTTTCTTTTTCAATAACAGCCCAAACGATGCAAGTGCAAGGGCACTTGTTAGGTGATGAAAAACAAGACTTGGAGTCGGCTACCGTACGTTGTTATACCTCGGATACAATATTTGTTGCAGGCGTCACAACCAATATGAAAGGGCTTTTTACGTTGCGGCTCCCCCTGAAAGAGCAAAGATACCAACTGCGGTTCAACTATCTCGGCTACAAGGAGACGATATTGACCTTATATCCGACAAAAGAATCTTTCGTACGTTTGGGAGATATCCGGTTGGATAAACAGGTGGAGCAGCTTCAGGAAGTGACGGTACTGGGGTCCAATGAAATAAAGATGGAAGACAAGACGATGTATTATCTTACCCGCGCCCAGTTGCGCCATGCCTATAATGGTTACAATACGGTAGAAATGTTAATGATTCCCGGAGTTACTGCGAATAGCTCCTCTATCTCATATTTTGGCAAGAATGTGTTATTGTGCATTGACGGCCGTGAAGCTACGTCGGGCGAAGTGCAGAATTTGAATCCTAATGATATCAAGCGGATTGATTTTTATTCGCAAAGCCGTCCCGATTATCCGGAAGCGGATGTGATATTTGATTATATATTGAAAGAGAGGGATTATGCAGGTTCGGTGGCATTGAACGCCAATCACCAATTAAACCGCCTCACAGGCAACGGGCGAGGAACGATTCAGTTCTTTGAAGGCAAATCAGAGTGGACAGTTTCGGTGGCGGACAACTATAATCACTTCAAATCCCATCCGGAAAGTGTATTGGAGACCACCTATCTATTCCCGAACGAAGCTATTGTCAGAACAGACAAGCAACTGCCTTCGTCGAACAACAACAACGACCTACAGGCGTACATGAACTACATCTTCAAAGATAAAAAACAAATATTTTACAGTTCGCTCCGAATGAATAGAAAGAGTAGCGACATCGATAATTGGGTCAGCCAGCAATATAGTAATAATCCCCTACTCCTGACTAAACAGGAAAGGAGAAATTCTACAAGCTTAAATCCGGCGCTCCAACTTAATTATATACGTGACTTGCCTCGCAGACAGAAAATAAAGTTATGTCTTTATGGAAGTCACGGAGATAACCGGTATGACCGTTGGTATGAGCAACGAGAGGGAGAAACAGCTGTTTCCGCCTATCGCAACGGAACGGATGAAAAAAGTTGGTATGGAAATGTAGACGTAAACTATTCAAAAACATTCAAGAACAATTCCGCATTAACGCTGGCAGTTTATCAGAATTATACTCATACGGATGATTTGAACACGATGCAGGGGGAAGTGTCCGACCACTTTTTAAAGCAAAGTAACACAAGACTATCTGTCTTGTATAATTATAAAATAAAAAAGCGGTTCAATCTTCAACTTAAAGTGGCAGAAGAAGTGTCTTATACCAAAACGAATGGAAATAGTGTGACTACTACTGCGTTCGTTCCCTTCCTGAAGTTATCTTACGATTACAAGAAGCACTCTCTGCAGCTGACCGGAACGGTAAGGAGTGGAGAACCCAGCCTTTCTGACCGTACCGGATATGAATATCGAATGAATGAATATGAACTATTCGTAGGAAATCCGGAACTGAAAAATTACTTGAGATATAATGGCACATTGAGGTATAATTGGAACGTCAGCAAACGTTGGACTTTTATTATCTATTCGTCATTTGAAGCTCTTTCTAACCAAGACTATTCTCTCCATCGCTATGACTCCGACAGAAATACATTCGTTTTCCAATCTTTTAATGGAGGAAGTTGCCTGTGGTCGCACAGTGAGGTCGTTTTAGACTATGCCATTATTCCGCAAAAATTATTCTTCAGAGCCTTGGGTATTTACGATCATACAAACATAGATGTAGGAGAAAAAAAGTCTTATAATAGCTTTTTCTGGCCTTGTAGCATTTATTGGAGAAATAAGGGATGGTATGTTTATTTAGGCTATATGTCCCCTTCAAAAAGTATGAGTTTCAACGGCGACATCTATCATAACCCTCACAGGTTGGATTTTAACGTGCAATATAGCATTAATAACTTACATATTTCTCTCAATGTCAGTAATCCATACAAAGCAAAACATAAGCATTACATTACGCAAGCGGAATATATACAGAGAAGTATTTCCCGTACGCCTCGTATAGATGACTATATCATTGGTCTGTCATTGAATTATCGATTCACTTTCGGAAAGAAGAAGCATCAGTTTGATAACTCTTCCATAAAAGATGTGAATCAGTCGACGATATCGAAAGAGTAAAAGAGGCTACAAAAACAAAATTTCGGCAAAAAGTGCGTATTTCTATACTTTAGAGAGTTTTTCCGGTAAATTTTCGACCTTTTTTCGTTAGATGAAACCTACTTTTGCTGCGTCGATAGCCCGATAATCCGGCTATGAAAACATAACATTATTATTAATTAATTTCTAAGATTATGAAAACAGAATCTTTATTTCTAAAAAGATGTTTTTGGATGTTATTCTCTATTTTGGGAATAATGTTGGGCGTTTCCTGCTCGGACAGTGATGATGAGATGGGTGATGAAGGTGATGGCGGAACAACCGCAACGACTCCTTTCAAATCAGTGCAGGTGGAAGCTGACGGAGAAAAAGTACAGGGTGCTGTAGACGGTACTACGATTACGTTTGCTTTTGACCAGGCCGAGAATTTTTCTGGTTGTAAACTGACAGTTGAAGTAAATACCGGTTATCAGCTCACCTATCCTACAGATGTGAATAGTTATGATATGACGGATGATCCTGACTTATATTTTAAGGGACCGGACGGGAAAACGGTGAAATATAAGGTAATAGTAACTTCCAATGCGTTACCGATTGTTGACTCTTCCAAAATTACGGTAGATGGCGGATATAAACTGACAGTAAACAATGCGACAAAAGAGCTTGTGATCACTTATGACCGGAATATGGATAGAAGCAACGTCAAACTGAACTTTGCAGAGGGCGCATTAATGGCGGGCGCTACGGTTGAGACTGTCGTATTCGACCTTTCTGATGAACCGGCTACAGTAAATATTAAAGTGGCAGGCAGCAACCGTCCCTATACATTGAGGATTGATTATTCGGCTATTATGACTCCGGCAAAAGATTTGGGATTTGTCGACATCACAGATGCAACCGTGAAGGAGAAATATCCTTATATCACAATCATGAGAGCGACGCTGCTGAATAATGTGATTAAACAGAAACCTACCAAGAAACCGAATCCCGACTGGTGGAACCCTAATGAGGATTATCCGGGAATGACGCAGACGGAAGCGATGGCGGTATTGGGAGATCTGAAAGATCCTGCAACTTATCCGGGACTTGAAAACTATGAGAATGTGAATCTTACAGTACTTACGATGGATGCTGCTAAAGTAAAAGGTAGAATGGAAATAGACGATCAGAATAGTCTCACATTGTCTGAGGTGAAAGGATTGGTGACTGTGACCGGTCGTGCTATCGGCTCTAAAGGTAGTCAGGGCGGAAGAGGTATTCTGTATGGCAATAATAAGGTATATTCTTGGCAATTGCCTTGGATAGAGAAACAGCCGGAGAATATTCAGTTTGGTTGGCATTTCGGATTTACGGCAGAAGGTAAGCTCTTGTGTGATATAGCCACTATGAATACGGGTGGAAGCAAAACAAAATTGCATAAGGTTAAATTCTATGAGGCTAATACCAGCGAAGATTTGGGAGAAGTTTATGCAGAACCTTATAACTTTCCAAATGTGTTGACTTACGATTGTCATAACTATTTGAGCGGTGACTGGAATGTAGTATCTGCAGCTTACGGTTATCCTTGCTTTGCCAAAGACGGACAGGCGCTCACTTACAAGCAGGTATTGGGCAACAATGGATTCAGTGATAGTATGGGTGATAATGTGTATGGTCAGTTTATCATGATAGGAAAAACTTTCGATGGTAAGGTAGCTATTGCAATTGTGAGTAAAGAAAATGAGGGTGATTCGGAACTGACGCCTTTGCAGGCTGCATACGTACTTAATAAGATGGGCTGGAAAGACATTATGTGTGTAGGCGTAACCGACTGGCAGAGTGGTTCATGGAAACCAGGGCTTATGGTGGACGGTAAGCTGGTTGCAGGACAGGATACAGACGGCTCTGTATTTGTTATGGCATTTGACGCAAAATAATTAATACTAAATAGAGAACATTATGAAAAAACACAAGTATCTGTTTGTTGCATGCCTGTCATTGTTTCCTGTAATGGCAGTGGCTGGAAACGATACTCTGCATGAGATCATGGAAGTCCCATCAGCAACAAATATCAACAAGAACAGGCTCTACAAAGGGAAAGTGGTGGACGACAGGACGTCCGAGCCTTTGGTAGGAGCTACTGTTAAAGTGAAAGGTTCTACTATCGGGACGATTACGGACATAGATGGTAATTTTGCATTGGATATTCCGGATAATATCTCTCCCATAGTGTTCGAAGTTTCATATATGGGGTACGCTTCGAAAGAAGCGGCCCCTGCTAAAACAACCGGATTCACTATCCGATTGGCGGAAGATTCTCAAACCTTGGAGGAAGTACAGATCATTGCTTACGGTAAACAAAGTAAGATGTCCGTTACTGCGGCTATTTCTTCCATTGACACGAAAGAGCTGTTGAAATCTCCCAGTGGCAGTGTAGCAAATGCGCTTTCGGGAGCTGTCACCGGACTTTCATCCATACAGCCGTCCGGTCAGCCGGGAGCGGAGAATCCTTCCATATATATACGTGGCACGGGGTCCTTGTCGGACGAACTTTCCAAACCGTTGATTCTGGTGGACGGGGTGGAGCGTTCTTTCTTTCAGATGGACTCGCACGAAATAGAAAGTATTACGGTTTTGAAGGACGCGGCTTCCACGGCTGTATTCGGTGTGCGTGGAGCGAATGGTGTTGTGTTGGTCACTACGCGTCGCGGTGTATCCGGAAAACCGGTGATTTCATTGAATTCTTCATTCGGATTGACCCAGGCTCTGCGTAACCTGAAAGGGGTGGACAGTTATACGTATGCTACCTTATATAATGAAGCGCAACTAAGTGACAATCCCTCGTTGACGGAATCTCAATTGGGCTTCTCGCCATTTGTGATAGATATGTTCAGAACGAATGAAGATCCTATTATGTTTCCCAATGTTGACTGGAACGATTATCTTTTCAAGAACCTTGCTTGGCAGACACAGCATAACCTGACGTTGTCGGGTGGCGGTGAGCGTTTCCGTTATTTTGTCTCTTTGGGATATCTGTTGCAAGACGGTATGTTGAAGCAGTTGGGAGAGTCTTATGACCCTAACTATCAATACAAGCGTTTCAATTATCGTTCGAATGTGGATATTGATATTACAAAATCTACTTTGTTGAAAGTGAATATCGGCGGACATGTCGGTGCAAAAAGAGAACCTCGGACGGATGAATTGTGGAGAAAAGTACTGTGGTCAACTCCTTTCTCCAGCCCCGGGATAGTGGATGGAAAACTAATTTCCAATATCTATTCCAATAGATATATTTCTATCGGTGAACGTTCGTGTCCGTTGGACTATTATTACAATTATGGATATAATGTGGATACGGACAATGTATTGAATCTAGACTTGGCTCTTGAGCAGAAACTGGATTTTATAACTCCGGGATTGAGCATGAATATAAAAGGTGCTTATAACACAAACTATAATGTGAAAGCTTCTCGGACGCCTTCGGGAGCGGACAGCATGTGTACACCGATTTATCTGGGTTCGATAGAAACACCGGGAATGGACTTTTGGGATCCGCGTTTCGACCGTACCATTGTATATCAGACGGATGGAGTCAGCGGACTGCACGAACAGATGAGTTACGGTGAAGAGGTTGGCAGGGGACGTAACTGGTACGGAGAGTTCAGCCTGAACTACAGCCGTTCATTCGGTGACCATGATGTATCGGCATTGTTCTTGTACAACCAGTCTAAAAAATATTATCCGGAAACGAAAATAGACGGAAAAGTGTTTTATATGGATATACCGACAGCCTATGTAGGGTATGTGGGACGTATGACGTATGCATACAAGAAGCGATATATGGTGGACTTGAATGCAGGATATAACGGTTCGGAAAATTTTGCACCGGATAAGCGCTTCGGTTTTTTCCCAGCGGTTTCTGCCGGTTGGATTCTCTCGGAGGAGAAATTCATGAAGAAACAGAAAGTTATTGATTTCCTGAAACTGCGTGCTTCTTATGGTATCGTAGGTAATGATAAAATGGAAAATGCCCGTTTCCTTTATATGGCAGGTGCATGGAGCGGTTATAATACAGTAGCAAAAGGACAGGGCAGTTGGCAGTTCGGAAAAGACGGCGGTACGGGATTGCTTCCGGACGCGAAAGAAAATACGATGGGTAATCCGGATGTGACTTGGGAAAAGGTGGCAAAACAGAATTATGGTATTGACCTCAAAATGTTTGATTCCCGTTTGAGTCTGACTGCCGATGTTTTCTTTGAAAAAAGAAAGGATATATTGTCTACCCGCAACACGTTGCCGGCCATTACCGATATCAATCTGCCTAAAATCAACTTGGGTAAGGTAAACAACCACGGCTATGAATTGTCGCTCGGGTGGAACGACCGGGCGGGCAAGGTGGACTATTGGCTGAAAGCGAATGTCTCTTATGCGAAAAACAAGATTATTTATATGGACGAGGTAGTGCCCAACGAGCCTTATATGGCTGAAACGGGACGGAGCACCGGTTTGACTTACGGATATATCTTCGACCGTTTTTTACAAAAAGATGACTTCGATGCGGATGGCAACCTGAAAAAGGATGAGAACGGCCGGCAGATTCTGCCGCAAATGGCATTGGGCACTCCCCGCCCGGGAGATGCTTTGTTCAAAGACTTGAATGGAGACGGTGTGATAAACGGTGATGATAAAACCCGCTTCGGATATGCCGAACGTCCGGATTATGTATTCGGTTTTCTAGGCGGTCTTAAATGGAAGAACTTTGAATTCTCGATGCAGTGGACAGCAGCAATGAATGCATCCAGAATACTGGACGGTGAATACCGGAATGCGTTCGGCAGTACGAACAGCCGTATGTTGCTCAAATTTCTTGCAGACGGGCGATGGACGGAAGAGAATCCGAATTCACGCTTTCCACGGTTGACGTTCATGAATAAGTCGCATTATCTGCAAACTTCTGACTTGTGGCTGATGAACGGTTCTTATCTTCGTCTAAAAACCGCGGAGATTTCCTATACACTTCTCCAGAAGGATTTCCTGAAGAAAGTGGGGATTGAATCAGTCCGGTTCTATTGTAACGGTTACAACTTGTTGACTTTGTTCTCCGATTTGAATGATATAGATATTGACCCGGAAGGAGTCACTGACGGAGGAAATAATAACTATCCGAATATACGGATTTACAATTTTGGAGTCAATATTTCATTTTAAAACGATAGAGTATGAAAAAGGTTATTATATATTTTTCGGTGATGGCTGCCAGTTGTATGTTGGGCTCTTGCAGTGATTTGGCTTTCGGTGATGCTTTTCTGGAGAAAGCGCCGGGAGTGGATGTGACGATTGACACTATATTTTCTTCAAAACTTTATGCAGACCGGGCGTTGAACTCAGCCTATGCAACACTCCGCACGGGGTTGACCGTACATGCAAATGACGGAAATTTTGAACATCAGCAGGCAGGAAACAAGCTGGGTTGGGACAATTTGGACGCATTGACGGATATCATGAATTCACATTGTAATTGGGGAGGTGTTTATCCGACTTATTATAACGGGTCGTATAGTTCGGAGACAGAGAATACGGCCTCAAGTACGAAAATGGGATTCTATCCCAACCAGGATGTGACATGGAGGGGGATTCGTAAAGCATATCTGTATATTGAGAATGTAGACCGGGTTCCTGATATGACCGAAGCAGAAAAGAATGTACGTAAAGGGGAGGCGCAGATGATTATTGCTTGTCAGTATCATGAATTGCTACGTCATTTTGGAGGAGTTCCTCTGCTTTATTCTTCTATAGACGCATCTAATAGCTTGGAAGTGGACTTTTCAAGAAAGACATTCGAGAAAACAGTCGAATTTATTATAAACTTATGTGACGATGCAGCTAATAAATTGCCATGGCGGGTAGCTGCCGTAGATGACGGGCGTTTTACCAAAGCTGCTGCATTGGGATTGAAGGTCAGGGTGCTTTTGCTGGCAGCCAGTCCGCTTTTTAATGCGAATCAACCTTATTTGGAGGCTTGTAGCCCCGTAGCAGGCAATGTCGGCAAGATACCGGCGGAGGATATCGACAAGATGGTGTGGTATGGCAATTATGAGCGGAAACGGTGGGAGAGAGTGGTAACGGCTTGTGAAGAGTTCTTTGCAGAGAATGCCAGGAACGGGAATGTATACCAGTTGGTACAACCGGAGACGCGGGATGCGGAGGGATATCGGAAGGCTTTCTCCGGATGTTATGCCGATCGTTATAACAGTGAGATTCTGATAGCTACTTTCCGTAATCTTAGAACTTTCGGGGATTCTTATCACCGGATGTATTTCGGTCCTTCCAGTGATACGAACGGAAATGCGGGACGAGGATATGGCGGAGGTGCGGTTACGCTGGATTATGTAGATATGTTTACTTCTGCCACTGGAGAAAAAACTTCTTATGAAGAGTGGATAGAAAAAAACGGTTCAATAGGTACGATAGATAATAATCCGTTTACAGACCGTGATCCCCGTCTGTATGAAACGGTCATGATTGTGGGGGATCATTTTCAAAGTCGTCCGGCGGAAATGTGGATTGGCGGTCTGGAAAGAGGTTCGGAAACAGACGGGGGACGTGCGCCTTCGGGATTTTGTATACGTAAGTTCTTGTGGGATTACAATCAATCCACTTTCCATGACCGCCCTGCCAATTATGCTTATTTGAGAATGGCGGAGATTCATCTGGCCTATGCGGAAGCGCTGAACGAGACGGGACAGAAAGACAAAGCGTATAAAGAGCTTGACAAAGTCCGCAACCGTGTAGGGCTTCCCGACATGAGTGACGCGCTGCTGCATCGTTTGCAGAGTGGAAAGTCGTTGCCCGTCTATAACGAATGTGCTTTGGAAGGTGATGCGGAGTTGCGTGAGGAAATCCTGGATGAGCGTGCCCGTGAACTGGCTTTTGAGGAGGTGAGATGGTTTGATATTGCCCGTTGGAAACGTGCCGATGTGTTTAAAAAGACCTTGCATGGAGTGAATGTGACGATTAAGAGCGGTTCGGTTGCCGAAGGTAACCTGCAACTGAACTTTGAGCAACCGAAAGTGGAATCTGTATCAAGATTCTGGCAAAAGAATTTTAGTCCGAAATGGTATATGAGCGCATTCCCTTCTGATGAGATTAATAAGGGATATGGTCTTTTGCAGAATCCGGGATGGTAAAAAACGAGTGGTTAAATCAAAATGAAAACAATGATGAAAAGATTTATAATAGGGGCAATGCTGATTCTCGGACTATGTTCGTGGGTGAAGGCACAGAAAATAGATGTTCGCATTCGTGTGGTGGATGAGTGGAACCGTCCGTTGCAGGGAGTGATGATGCGCATCGGAGGGAATGATGACGAGTCGTTCCTTTCGGACAAAGACGGTATGATTGAATGCCGGGCTGACAAAGGTGCGGAACTGAATTTTGAAAAGTATAACCAGTTGCAACGTAAACTGAAAGTGACAGGGGAGGTGATGACGGTGAAGCTGGACAAGGACAACCGTCTCTTCGAACTGGGATATGACCAGCGTGTGACGAAAGAGAATACGACAGCGGCAATTGACGGGGTGTCGGCCGATGAAATGAAACTTTCCGGAGAAATCAATCCGCTGAATACATTGTACGGGCTGATTCCGGGGTTGGGAGTATATCACAATGGTTCGCTTCCGTATAATTCTACCCCTGATATTTACGTACGTGGAATGGCTTCCAATCAAGGAAACAAGGTATTAGTGCTGGTGGATGGCGTGGAAAGAGAGATTGGCAGCCTGAATGTGGATGAGATAGAAAGCGTAACCGTATTGAAGGATGCTGCTTCACTGGCTTTGTATGGCAACCGTGGTACGGACGGGGTGATCTGCGTCACTACCAAGAGGGGAGGAAATAACAAGATGCGCACGCATGTCGGTTATAATTTTACGGTACAGACTCCTTTCCGTATTCCTGGAATGGCGGATGCCGTATCTTATGCGAACGCCGTGAATGAAGCGTTGGGATATGACGGGCTTGCTCCCCGTTATACGCAGGCTGACATACAGGCACTACAGAACGGGACTTCTCCTCTGGCTATAGTGGACTGGAAGAATCAGATTTTACGTAAGACGGCTTTTAATCATGACTTGAATCTCTCGTTTGATGGTGCTAACGAGCGGATGCGCTATTATGTATTTGCCAATTATACGAGCAACCGCGGATTCTTTAATAACACAGATTTGAATGACGGATATTCTACACAGGTGGAGATGTATGCCTTGAAGCTGCGTACGAATCTTGAAGCGAACATTTCTCCGACTACGATGGCGCGCATGAATCTTATGGGACGCTTGATGCAGTATCAGCAACCGACGGGCGGTACTTCCCTTGCGAATGTCTATAATACTCCAGTGATAGCCGCGCCTATATATGACCGTAACGGAGTATGGGCAAAGAACCAGATGTTCACGAATCCGCTTGCAGTACAGGCAGCTAACGGATACGGGCAGGTTTTGCAGCGTACATTGTTTGCGGATTTGACGATAGAGCAGGATTTGTCGATGATTACTCCGGGACTTTCCGCACAAGTGAGGGTGACCTATGATAACTCGGCGGATATAGCGGACTTCAGAACCAAGAGTTATGCCTATTCTATTGCCACTCCTGTGCGTGATGCTGCCGGGAATATTTCGGATTTGTCGTATTCCCGATATGGTAATGATACGGAAATGAGTTTTGCCAGTGGTTTGCAGGCACAGGTGATGCGTACTTATATCTGGGGAAAAGTGAATTATGAGAGAGATTTCGGAAAACACCATTTGGATGTAGCGGGTATTTATTCGCAAGGACGGCGGAAGTATCTCGGTGCCAACGGTACGAATGCATTCCGTGATTATATGGCTCATCTCTCTTATAATTATGACAACCGTTATCTGGCAGATGTGGTATGCTCTTATTCGGGAAGTTTGAAAATGCCGGTGGGTGACAAGTATCGTGTTTATCCGGCTGTATCCGTAGCATGGATTGCTTCCAATGAAGAGTTTATGCATCGTTTCTCCGTGTTGGATTATTTGAAACTGCGTGCTTCATTCGGTGTCACCGGCAATGATTCCCGTCTGTTCTATGATATGGACAAACAGTTCAATGGTCCCGGACAGGAATATATTTTCGTAGGTACTACTTCTACAGGAGGATTGGCACAGGGTGGTTTTCCTTCGAAGGGGATCGAGCCGGAAAAGGAATATAAAGCAAACTTCGGAGTGGAAGTCGGGATTTGGAAGGGACTTTCCATGCAGGTAGACGCTTTCTATAACCGGAGGAAAAATATCAGACAGTATGCCGGTGGAGTATATTCTTCTGTGGTAGGTAGGGATGTAGGTTCGTTGTTTACCGGTGAAGTGAAGAATTATGGTGGAGAGATAACGCTCGGATGGCAACAGCAGCTTGATAAGTTCAGTTATTTCATAAAGGGGAATTTTTCTTATGCCAAGAATGAAATAGTCAATATCAATGAGGAATATCATCCTTATAAATATATGTATGCGACAGGCAATTCAATCGGGCAACTTTACGGGCTGATGGCAGAGGGACTGTATCAGAAGGAAGATTTCGACGCACAGGGAAATCTGCTTCCCGGACTGCCGGTTTCTACGTATGAGTCCGAACTTCGACCGGGAGATGTGAAATACAAGGATTTGAATGGCGACGGAAAGATTGACGATTACGATCATTGCCATCAGCAGTATTCCACTCTGCCCGAAATCTATTACGGGTTTTCATTGGGGGCGGATTATAGAAATTGGGGGATAAAAGCCCATTTTCAGGGAGTGGCGCACCGTTCCGTATCGACTATGCTAGCCAGTATTTATCATCCGTTGTACGGCAATGATAAGAACGTGTCTGAACATTATCTGGAGAACCGCTGGACGGATGCCACCCCGGATGCCCGATATCCGCGTCTGACTACTCTTTCCAACAATCACAACTTTCAGACGAGCAGCTTGTGGATGGAAAAGGGGGATTATCTGAAATTACGTGTGCTGGAACTTTCTTACAAACTTCCTGCCCGGTTTGCAGAAAAGATGAGGATGAGTGATTGCAGGTTGTTCCTGAAAGGCATGAACCTGTTTTCGATAGACCATGTCGGTATTATGGATCCGGAACAGATGGATATGGAGTATCCTTCATCGCGTTCTTATTTGATTGGAATCAATGTCTTATTTTAAACAAGAAGCAAGGTATGAAAAAATATAATCTATTGGCTTTGGCAGCTTGCTTGTGGATGACAACTGCTTGTAGTGATTTTCTGGAGCTTAATGAATCCGGATATAATTCGGTGGAATATCAGTTCTCTACTTTCGACAGGACGAAGGCGGTTGCTACCAATGTCTACGGATATCTGAAAGACGGGTACAGCGAAGTGTGTTCGACCATGATAGATGCGGCGACGGACGACGCGGTGAATGCCTGGAGTACAAACGGAATCAAAGGATTCTATGACGGTAGCTGGAATACAAGTGCACCGATAGGCGATGTATGGGAATATTATTACCGGGCGATTGCCGCAGCCAATTATTTCATCGAACATTGTCCGGCAGATTTTCCCGCTGCAAAGTATCAGGAGAAATATGAGGAAAAATTAAAGGAACTGAAGCTTTATCCTTATGAAATACAGGCATTGAGGGCCTATTTCCATTTTGAGTTATTGAAACGTTATAAGAATATTATTATTGCCGACCGGCAGTTTACGCTGGAGGAAGTCAATGAATTGCAGCCTGCTACATTTGCTGAAGCTGTCAACTGGATTGTCGGGGAGTGTGACGAGGCTGCGAAGTTTCTGCCGGTCACGTTTAAGGGAATGACTTCTACGGACGAGGTAGGCAGAGCCACCAAGGGAATGGCGTTGGCGTTGAAGGCAAGAGTGCTGCTGTATGCTGCCAGTCCGTTGAACTCGACGGACAACCAGGCGAAGTGGTTGAAGGCCGCCAAGGCTGCCAAAGCGGTTATAGACTTGAATGTCTATCAGGAAAAACCGGGTGAAGAGGTGATTAACAATCCCAATTCTCTTGATTTTATTTTTGGCAGATGGAATGGGGTGAGCAATAGTTTTGAGAGTGCCAATTTTCCGATAGGATATGAAGGCGGTAACTCGGGAGTGTGCCCTTCACACAATTTGGTTGAGGCTTTTGATATGCGGGATGGCACTCCGTTCGACTGGAATAACCCGGAACATCGCAACAAAGCTTTGGAACCTTCGGAGAGAGACCCGAGATTGGCACAGACTGTATTGATGAACGGACAGACATTCAAAGACAAGGTAGTGGAAAGTTTTATCGGAGGGATGAACGGACTTCCTAAAGAGGGAGCTTCTCCTACTTCCTATTATTTACGTAAACACTTGAAAGAAGCTACCGACCTGACTACGGGAAGTGCTACCTCATATCAACATATATGGCCTTTGTTCAGGTATGCGGAAGTCTTGCTGAACTATGCGGAGGCTTTGCTGGAAGCAACAAAAGAACCGGATTTCAAGGGGACTTTGGATAACGTTCAGTATACGGTATCACCTCGTGAGGCTGTAAATATGATTCGTACAAGGGTAGATATGAACGCTGTTGAAACGACTGGATATGATGCTTTTAAAAAGCGTTTGCGTAATGAACGCCGTGTGGAGCTGGCTTTCGAGGGACATCGCTTTTGGGATATAAGACGTTGGATGACAGGAACTTCAACGACCCGGATAGAAGGGCTCTCTATTACAGCCGTAAAGGACGAGAGCGGGGAAGGGTATATTTACTCTTATGAGAAGAAAACGGTGCAGGAAAGGATATGGGAAGAGCGGATGAATTATTATCCGATTCAGGATGTTGAATTATTCAAAAATCATAATCTTGTTCAGAATGAAGGTTGGGAAAGTAATTAAAATAAAAGCTGTTGAAGTGAATCGGCTGCTTTTCCTCATCGGAGTTTTGTGGTTGCCTGTTCTTTTACTTTCGTGCTCTGACGAGAACGATGAACAAAGGATAGACGAAGAACAGAAAGAGGGGATCCGGGTGGATTTCGGCAACGAGGTGGGGTATACGCCCGAGGACTTGAAGAACTGGCCGCATGCGCTGTTTGTATTTGAAAACAAAGAGTGTGTGGAGGTGCAGGAGTCATCGGATAACGCTTCTTTGTTTGTTTCTTCTGTGGGCGACCGAATGGTGGCACTGGCGTATGAAAGTAAGGAGAACCTTTCTTGGGGTTCCATGGCTTCGGGTGTACCTTTGTCTTCTTATCATCTGTCTGTGAAGGATGTCAATGAAGATATTCCACAGGTATGGATGGGACAGATGACGGTTGTAGCCGAAGAAGGGAATACATTGTCGTTGAAACCGGTCACTTCTGTTATGAAAGTGGATTTTGTACATGCTCCCGAAGCGTTCGAATCGCTTTCTTTTGTGTTGCCGGGGATGGCAAATCGGGTAAGAGTTTATTCCGGTGAGTTGGAATCGGTCGGAAACTTGTCTGCTGACAAGGAGATACGGGTGACAAAGCAGGAGTCGGGAAAAGAGACTGTTGTTTTTCCGATGTCGGATTCCGGCCGTTGGAATTTGGCCTGCAAGCTGGCATTGAAGAATGGTGAAACGGTGGAAAAGACGTTGCTTATCCCTGCCGGGATCAAGACCGGGCAAGCTTTGGAAATGAGTGTGGATTTTGCCAACTATGAAGTGGACGGAACATGCAGACTGATATATCGTTATACAGTCTACGGGATGTCAAAATGGACAAGTCATACAGTGGATATTCCACTGAAAGAAGAGGCGCCGGTAAAGGAAGAAAATCGTTATTATAAGGTGTCTGTCCTGCAGAAAGACGGTACTTGGAAAGAAGTTGATGTGCATTATGCGCTTTGTTCGGATGCTCCGGGACATCATGGCTCTATTTGGAATGACTGGAACAATTCGAAGAGGCTAAGGGATACGATGAGTTTTGTGAACTTTACGCATGACTTTGACGCACCTGTCAAAATCAGAGTGCAAAAGAAGAAAAGCTTCGGCAGTGTGAAAATTCGTCCGAGTATGTATGGAATCACTCCTGTCAATGTGGGGGACAACACGATTGAGTTTACTTTGCCGCAGTGGGAAAAGCGGAAAGTGTCTGTGGAGTTTGACGGTGACCGGTTCTACAATCTGATGATATTGCCGAATCGTCCTGATCCTGACCGTCCCGACCCGGATAATTTGCCCGCAGGTATGAAGTATTATGGTCCGGGTGAACATAATCCGGAGCGGATTACATTGAAAGAAGGAGAAACGCTGTATATAGATGAAGGAGCGGTTGTATATGGTAAGGTTGCAGTCTCCGGCAGCCATGTGACCATTACGGGACGCGGAATCTTGTCCGGTGCCAAACTGGCTCATACAGGAGAGACCTATGCACACGGTGCCTTGTTGATAGAGACGAATGCCAACAGGCTGTCCAACAGAGGCTATTTTACGATTTCCGGCATTACTGTTGTTGATTCCCCCAATTGGACATTGTCTGTTTATAACACCGACCATGTGATGATTGACAACATTAATATCCTGTGTTGGATATTGAATGGAGACGGTATTGACTTGTGTAGTGTGACGGATGCTACGATTCAGGATTGTTTCATACGTACATACGACGACTGCATTACTTTGAAGGTGAATTCCCTTTCGGTGACGGCAACCAGGGATATTCGTATAAAGAATAATTTGATTTGGGCGGATTATGCACGGGGAATTGTTATTGGTCCCGAGAGCGGGACAAATACTCGTGCAGGAATAAGTGATTGCACGATAGAGGATTGTGTGATTATGGAATATCCTACCAATTTGCTTGAAACCAGCAGTAGCAAGTTGAATTGTGACGGTGCGGGGCTTTCGATTTCCCAGTATCCTTCGGGTGGCGCCACTTCCGGAACGATCGAGAATATTACATTTCAGAATATAGTGATTGATAATATCTCGCAAAAGGGACGTCCTATGGTTATTTGGCAGAAAGCAAATCAGGACCATGCATTGATAAAGAATGTGACGTACCGGAATATTCAGATTCTTGATGAGGCTGACAGGTGTCAGGCTTCGGGGATTTATACCAATGGCAATACCATTAGCGGACTTGTATTTGATAAGGTGACTTATAATGGCACTCCTATTCATCAGTCCGGGAAATGGACGGTGGATAAACCGGAGAATGTAGATATTATTCATCAATAAAAACATGAAAGGTATGAAAATCAGATTGTTGTCAGGATTTGGCAAGTGGATAATGGCAGGAGGTTACTGCTACTGTTTGGTAGCAGGACTCGTTGCTTGTACTCCGGACAGGGGGCAAGTCAATGTGATTCCCCTTCCGAATGACATGGAGATAAAAGAGGGCTTTTTCGAGATGGATAGTACCAGGTTTGTAAATGAAGGTGCAGATAAGTTTATTACTTGCCATATTGATTCGGCTTCTTATAATGAGTTGGGAGATGAAGGATATGAATTGTCTGTATCTTCCGGGGCTGTTCATTTGAATGCGGCTACCGGGAAAGGGGCTTTTTATGGTAAGCAGACGTTAAGGCAACTGGTATCTTCTCGTGGAATACCTTGCGTGGAAATTAAAGATACTCCCCGTTTCGGCTATCGCGGGTTGCACGTGGATGTGTCAAGGCATTTCTTCCCTAAAGAGGAAATTACGAAATTGATGGATGAAATGGCCTTTTACAAACTGAATAAATTTCATTTTCACCTGACCGATAACGGCGGGTGGCGGATACAAATAGACAAATACCCCCGATTAACCTCTATGGGCGCTTTCCGTACTCAATGTGAGTGGGTGGAATGGTGGGATAAAAAAGACCGCACCTATTTACCTGAAGGAACCCCCAACGCTTATGGAGGTTATTATACAAAAGAAGATATACGGGAGATAGTGGCTTATGCGGAAAAACGATGTATTGAGGTAATTCCGGAAATTGAGTTTCCTGCTCATTCGGATGAAGTGTTTGTCGGTTATCCGGAACTTTGCTGCATGGGTAAACCTTATGCCGGTGGAGAGTTTTGTGCCGGTAATGAGCAGACCTATACTTTTATGGAAGATGTCCTGACGGAAGTTATCGACCTTTTTCCTTCGGCTTATGTTCATATTGGCGGTGATGAAGCCCGCAAAGTAGAATGGAAAAATTGTCCGAAATGCCGGGCTCTGATGACGAAGGAAGGGATAAAAGATTGGGATGAATTGCAGTGTTACATGATTGGGAGAATGGAAACCTTTCTTACGTCGAAAGGAAAAATGATGATAGGTTGGGATGAAATATCAAAGAATCAGTTGCAGCCTGCTTCTACGGTTGTCTCTTATCGGGGGCAGGAGTTTGCGTCTTATGCGGCGAACAAGGGATATAAGGTTGTTTTTACACCGGGTGCCGCACTTTATTTCGATTGGTATCAGGCTACTCCGGATACGCAACCACGGGCAATGACCGGATATTCTCCCATAAAGAAAATGTATAGCATTTGTCCTGTTGCCACTACTCCGGAAAGCGCTGTCCGCAATGAGCAGATGATTCAGGGAAAGTTTCTTGAACCGAATAGCGTAGCCTGGATTCGTCCGGAGAATGCCGGACGGGTGATTGGGGTGCAAGGTTGTGCATGGGCGGAGTTTATTAATGACGAGAAACATCTGGAGTATATGATTTTTCCTCGTTTGCTTGCTATTGCCGAGATGGCATGGACACAGGAAGAGAAACGTGAATGGCAGCATTTCAAGCCGCGTATGAATGCACATATTCCGCAATTGCTTGCAAGGGGAATTAATTCTTTTACGTTGACTGATGAAATAGAACTGACTACCCGCAAGGTGGAACACGGGGGAATGGAAGTGATGTTGGATACGGAGAAATATCCGGTTGAGATACGCTATACGTTAGATGGAAAGATTCCTGGAGCTACTTCCTTGAGGTATGACAAGCCTTTTATTATCAATGATTCGGTCGTGGTGAAAGCTGCGATATTCCGGGAAGGGAAAATACTTGGACCGATATTGGAACGTAATGTGGGAACAGAGAAGGAAATCAGGAATTATTTTGAGTATGTAGAACCGGAACACTGGAAGAACGTGAAACAATAGAGGACCGATGAAAAATATATTGATTTTATTATTTGCACTGTTTGCAGTGGCTTTAAAAGCTGACGACAGGACGGTGCCGGGAAGAACTTTGTCCGTTACTCCCCAAAATGCATTGATTCATTTACCCGAATTCCGTAAACGCTCGTATAAGGTTTTCATTCAAGATGAGAAAGGAATATGGCAACCGATAGAGGTTCGTAATGCGTTGGTTTCTTCTTTCTCGAAACATCCGCAGATATGGAATGATTGGGAAAATCAGAAACTGTTGCGTGATACGATGAGCTATGCGCTTTTTGTCCGGGATTTTGCAAAGAATGTGAAGGTGCGTGTCGAACCCTGTTTCCGGTTTCGGAACGTCGAGATACGTCCGGTATCTTATGGAATAGATTATAAAAGGGTAAAGGGCGGAATTGAGTTTGAACTGACGGATGCTTCGCAGAAAGTCTCCGTAGAATTTGACGGTGACCGTGCGGAAAATCTTTTTTTGTTTCCCGATTTGCCGGATGTGGATAAGCCTGCTCAGGATGTTCCGGACGTGCTTTATTACGGGGCCGGGCAGCATGATGCTGGACGTATCGTGATGAAAAGTAACCAGACGCTTTATTTGGACGAGGGTGCTTTTGTGTATGGATATGTTGTCGGAAAGGGGATAGAAAATGTCCGGATTGCAGGGAGAGGAATCTTGTGTGGTGCGAAGGAAACTCATTGCGATGAGAGGCGTACGCAATTAATAAATTTCGAGTATTGTCGGAACGTGGAGATATCGGGAGTTACTTTAATTGATTCTCCGGCATGGACGATCCGGTTGAAGAACTCGCAGGACTTGTTGGTTGATAATGTAAAACAGATTAGCTGGATATTGAACTCGGACGGACTGGATGTTTGTAATAGCCGCGAGGTTAGGGTACGTAATTGCTTTTTCCGGAATTATGATGATTGTATCACTATCAAGAATCAGGAACTGGCGAAAATGGGGTGTGAGGATGTTTTGGTAGAGAACTGTGTCGGTTGGACGGATTGCGCCAATGTGTTTCTGGTCGGCCCGGAGTGCGGAACGTCTCGTGAACCTCGCACGAATTATATCCGGAATGTGACTTTTAGAAATTGTATCGTATTGGAGACACCTGCATTGTATGATAGCAAGGAGGGGGATGATGGCTGGAGAGGAGGATGTGCGGCTATTAATGCACGTGTTGGCATATACGAGGGGCTTGGCGGTGGTGGACGGATGTCTGACATTCTATTCGAGAATATACAGATTGCCTCCAGTCCGACCTTGCGTACCTCATCCTTGAAGAGGTTTCTGAGTGGCTCCACGATATCCTTGAAATCGACATGCTCCGGGAGACCTCCTACGTTGTGGTGTGATTTGATGACTGCAGATTCTCCGCCGAGTCCACTCTCCACTACGTCCGGATAGATGGTTCCCTGCGCAAGGAAGTCAACCTTTCCGATTTTCTTAGCTTCTTCCTCGAATACACGGATGAATTCCTCACCGATGATTTTACGCTTGCGCTCAGGCTCTGTGACGCCTGCAAGCTTGCTGTAGTAGCGCTCCTGTGCGTTGACGCGAACAAAGTTGATGTCGAATGAACCGCCTTTGCCGAATACGCCCTCTACCTCATCGCCCTCGTTCTTGCGGAGAAGTCCGTGGTCTACGAATACGCAGGTGAGCTGCTTGCCGATTGCCTTGGCAAGGAGTGCTGCGAGCACTGATGAGTCTACTCCACCCGAAAGTGCAAGGAGCACTTTGCCATCACCGACCTGCTCTCTGATTTCTTCGATTGTGTTTTTGACGAATGAATCCATCTTCCATGTGCCTGCACATCCACATACGCCACGGACGAAATTGTAAATCATCTGTGTTCCGTTCTTGGTGTGAAGTACCTCCGGATGGAACTGTACTGCATATAATTTCTTCTCAACATTCTGTGTTGCGGCTATTGGACAGTCTGCAGTGTGCGCAACTACCTCAAAGCCCGGTGCAGCCTCTGCAATTCTGTCGAAATGACTCATCCAGCATACTGATTCTGATGGCAGATCCTTGAACATCACGCCGTTTGCAGAATATGTGATTTCTGTCTTTCCATACTCTCCAACCTCCGGTGTGATTACCTTTCCGCCTAATTTATGCATCATAAGCTGTGCACCATAGCAGATGCCAAGCACCGGTATTCCCAGCTCAAACAGCTCTTTCCGGTATGATGGAGAATCCTCTTCATAACAGCTGTTTGGACCTCCTGTAAGGATGATGCCCTTTGGATTCATTTCTTTGATTTTCTCAATGTCTATTTTGTATGAGTAAATCTCACAGTACACGTTGCACTCGCGGACACGGCGCGCAACAAGCTGATTGTACTGACCACCAAAGTCTATGACTATGACCTTTTCCTGATCCATGTTTTCCTCCTAATTGTTTATTCGCTATGCTGCTGTTTTACAATCTTTGA
>ENA-UESG01000774-UESG01000774.1-human-gut-metagenome-genome-assembly--contig:-NODE-774-length-26044-cov-4.599107_pt1 | contig 26044 bp, 25 predicted proteins | sample MGYA00243002_ERZ508003 | MGnify/ENA primary metagenome ERZ508003 (study PRJEB26167, sample SAMN06115514) | human gut metagenome | host: Homo sapiens | place: China:Shanxi | collected 2015-12-02... | reverse complement strand
GATAGGTGTATATTTTATTTCTCAATTATGTTTAAATTGTAAAATGTGAAGATAGTGATTTCTACACGTGTATTTGTTAGTTTATTTTTGCATGGAAACAGATTTGCAGCTGTTTTTTCAAGATTCTATGGCAGGGTATTTGTGGATGTTGCTGTTGTTTTAGCGTTGGAAAGATTTATTTTTTGTGAAAATGTCTGAATTTCCGGAAAAGCGCACAAAAGCCCTTGATTTTTTCTGAAAAGTTGGTAAAATAGATATTAGCACTCGGGAATATTGAGTGCTAACACATTTCGAAAACAAGTGATAATGTTATGTTGCAGGAGGAATGGATCATGACAATGAAACCGTTGGCAGACAGAGTACTGATTAAAGTAGAAAAAGAAGAAGAAAAGACCGTAGGCGGTCTGGTACTGGCGACCAAGAATCCGGCAGGCGTTCCCGCAAAGGGCAAGGTCGTTGCATGCGGCGAAGGCAAGTTCTCCCCGAACGGCACACGCGTTCCCATGGAAGTCAAGGTTGGCGATACCGTTCTGATCAGCCACAGTGCAGGTCAGACCGTCAAGCTGGACGGCGAGGAACTGACACTGGTATATGAGAGCGAGATTCTGGGTATCACAGAATAAGTGATCCCACAAGAATGATTCCACAACAGAGAAAAGGAGTTTTGACCTATGGCAAAGGATATTAAGTACAATGCAGACGCAAGAAACGGACTGATCGCCGGTATCGACAAGCTGGCAGACACCGTAAAGATCACACTGGGACCGAAGGGCAGAAACGTGGTTCTGGACCGCGAATTCGGTGCTCCGCTGGTAACCAATGACGGCGTGACGATCGCAAAGGACATCGAACTGGAAGACCCGTTTGAAAACATGGGTGCACAGCTGGTTCGCGAAGTTGCTACCAAGACCAATGATGCTGCCGGTGACGGCACCACAACCGCAACCGTTCTGGCACAGGCAATCATTCACGAAGGTGCAAAGAACATCGCTGCCGGTGCAAACCCCATGGTGCTCCGCAAGGGTATCGCAAAGGCAGTGAACACTGCGGTAAAGGTCATTCAGGAAAATTCCAAGGTCGTTAACGGCACAGAGGATATTGCAAGAGTTGCTACCATTTCTTCCGCAGATGAAAATGTCGGCAAGCTGATCGCAGAAGCAATGGAAAAGGTTTCTACCGACGGTGTTATCACCATTGAAGAAGGCAAGACTGCGGAAACCTACAGCGAAGTCGTAGAAGGCATGCAGTTCGACCGCGGTTACATGTCCCCGTACATGATCACTGACCGTGAGAAGATGAAGGTCGTTTATGATGATGCTCTGGTATTCATTACCGATAAGACCATCAGCAACATTCAGGACATTCTGCCGATGCTGGAACAGATCGTCAAGATGGGCAAGAAGCTGCTGATCATCGCAGAGGACATTGAGGGTGAGGCTCTGACCACCATTATCCTGAACAACCTCCGCGGTACCTTTAAGTGTGCAGCTGTCAAGGCTCCGGGCTTCGGCGACAGAAGAAAGGAAATGCTGCAGGATATTGCGATCCTGACCGGCGGTACTGTTCTGTCTTCTGATCTGGGCATGGAACTGGCTGATGCAAACATTGAGATGCTGGGTAAGGTTAGTCAGGCAGTGATCGACAAGGAAAACACCATTCTGGTCGGCGGTGCAGGCACTTCGGAAGCAATCGAAGAGAGAATCGCAGAGATCAAGAACCAGATTGCTGCTTCCACTTCTGATTTCGATAAGGAAAAGATGCAGGAACGTATCGGTAAGCTGTCCGGCGGTGTAGCAGTCATCAAGGTCGGTGCTGCAACAGAAGTCGAAATGAAGGAAAAGAAGCTGCGGATCGAAGACGCTCTGTCTGCAACTAAGGCAGCTGTAGAAGAAGGCATCGTTGCCGGCGGCGGTACTGCACTGATCAATGCAATTCCGGCAGTAGAAAAGCTGGTTCCGTCTTTGGACGGCGATGAAAAGACCGGTGCAAAGATCGTACTCCGTGCACTGGAAGCTCCGCTTCGTCAGATCGCTGCAAATGCTGGTCTGGAAGGCAGCATCATCGTGGATAAGATTCGCCGCAGCCGCAAGGTTGGCTATGGCTTCGATGCATACAACGAAACCTATTGCGATATGATGAGCAATGGTATCGTAGACCCGACCAAGGTCACCAGAAGTGCTCTGCAGAACGCTGCCTCGATCGCTTCTATGGTTCTGACTACCGAGAGTGCCGTTGCAAACATTCCGAAGGAAGAACCGGCAGCAGCAGCTCCGGCAGCAGGCGGCATGGGCGGTATGTATTAAGGAAAACCGTGAGAGAACTTCTCTGACAATTTTATCGCATACAGAAAGCCGGAACATGGGTTCGCCTGTGTTCCGGCTTTTTTGCGGAAAAACAACCGCCGGCAGGGGAAATCTTCTGCCGGCGGTTGTTTGCAATATTTCAGAGTTGTTATGGTTTACCAGGGGGTTATTCAGCAGCGTTCCTTTCGTTGACCTCATCAATGAAGTTTTGTGTCTGGTCATAGATCGCGTTGACAGATTCGTTCCACGGAATCCCGCGGGAAGTGGCACGAATGCCGTTGACACTGCTGTCCAGAATGTCGGTGACATCAGAGGAAATGCCGTTGTAGTAGTCGAATACCGGATTCGCCAGAGCCATTTCGTTCATTTTGTTTTTCATCTCGATCATTTCGTCGGTCCACTCGTAGTCCTTGACGAACTGTTCGTCGCTGATCTCCTGTGCACCGTCGCTGATCTTGCTGAACCGGAAGCAGTCGAGGAACTTGCCTACGCCCTCCGGATTGTGTCCGCCCTTGACGAAGCAGTAGGCGTTGACACTGGTGGGGATATAGTATTCGTCTGCCTTGTCGTACTTCGGCACCGGTACAAAGAATACGTCCTCGCCGAACGTCTTGGACCACTGGGATTTTTCGGTGCCCAGTGCCCACAGCCCGCAGGGGTAGAACAGCAGCTTGCCCTCGCCGATGTAGTAGTCCCGCGAGGTCCAGCCGTAGTCGCCGACACCCAGAGCGATATAGTCCGACTGCCACAGCCCGTACATCCAGTTCTGATAATCTTCAATGGCTTCGTTCCGCAGGTTGTTCACCAGCTTGCCGTTTTCCAGTCCGATATAGGGAACACCGGTGGAAGCGGACAGACCGGATTCGAAATACCAGCTGTCGATGCCGTAACGTTCGTCAGAGGTATCTACGAATTCCGAGAGCATATCCTCGAAAGCGTCCCAGTCCCACTTGCCCTTTTCGAACAGTTCTGCGGGATCGTCCAGACCGTTTTCGTCCATAGTCTTGCGGTTATAGATAACGGCACACTGGTCGCCGGTAACTTCTACAATTGCCATGTAGTGCTTGTCGTTCCAGACCATGGCATCATTGGCAGCCTTTACGTCTTTCCACAGGTCGGAGTCCAGATCGATGTAATCATCATAGGGGACAAACATGCCGCGGACGGCACCCTTGGGGAATGCGTCCCAGTTGCCGCCGTAGAAAAAGTCGATGCCCTCATCGCTGTTAATGGCGTTGGCGAGGTTGTCATACCGTGCACCATAGGTGGTCTGGTGGAATTCGATCTGTCCGCCGTAGCGTTCCTGAAACACTGCCAGTTCGATGGGCGTGGTTTTTCCGGTATCATCGGAGTTGATGTCCCAGTCTGACATCCACTTGATCGTCTTGTTTTCCAGCTCACCGGTGAGCCGTTCGTCCGACTTGGACAATTCTGCCAGCTGTTCCCGCGTGTTGGTGGACATATCTTTTTTCGGGGTGGTATCTTTGGTATCCGAACCGCATGCCGCCAGCGGTACGGTGAGTACCATTGCCAGCAGACAGTGCAGGGTGATTCTTGCACTTTTCTTCATAAACGTTCTCCTGTCTTACACAAGCTCACAACAGAACGACGCAAATTTCGTCTGATACAGTGCCGCTTTATATATACTATTATTATAACATGAAATACTGCATGGGTGCAATCCGCAATTTGTACGAGATTTCATGCAGATTTCCGGTGAAATTGCCAAGGGCGATTGAAAAGGGGCATGTTGTCAGATTTGTTGCAGATGTATTTTTTAACAAAAATATTCCTCATTATAGAAAATGATTGTTGCATTTATGATTCTGATGTGCTATAATAAGCATATTGGAAATCAGAAATGGGAGCGTGTGCAGTGCTGCGATCGCTCCGAGAGCAGAACCGAAAGGCGTGTCGGTTCGGGAGGAATTTGAGTATGAAGAAGAAACAAACACTGCGACGCTGTGCGGCTGCCTTGACTGCGGCGGTTCTGGGGGCAGTGTCCATTCCGGTGATCGCGGTATCATCGGAATCGTACAACACCTGGACGGGATACATGCTGCAGGACAGCACCGGCCGCTATCTGAGTGTGCTGGGCGGCACCGAGGGCGAGGGTGTACAGGTCGGCTTTTATGAGGCAGACGGTGCGGCACCCTACAATACATGGTATTTCACGGAAACCAACTTGGGCGTTACGATCAAATCCGCACTGTCCCAAGGCGAATACTATCTGACAGAAAACACGAAGGAAAACAGACTGGAGATCTCCACAAATGCGGGGCAGTTTGAATTCGGAGAGGACGGCTATCTGCGGGGATTCCGCAGCGGTGTGGAGTCGCCGATCTATGCACAGGTGACACCGCAGGCAGTGACCAATCTGCACATGGGCGACTGGAACGATGATGGGGTTGTGGACGGCACCGATCTGGTGCAGCTGCGGCAGGCAGTGGAACAACCGCAGGTCAGCTTTATGCAGCAGGCTGTGGGCGATGCCAACGGGGACGGTGTTTTAGATGCTGCTGATGTGAAACTGCTCCAGCAGTATCTGCTGGGAGAATCGGTTTCACTTGCAGCGGTTTCCGTGCCGGCATGTACGATCGTGCCACCGGCACCAGAGCCGACGGAACCGGTGACGACGGAACCGGTTGTCACCACGACTACAGAGGAATCTACGACTACAACGACAACGACGGAAACTACAGTGACTACCACCACAGAAGCACCCCGTCAGGAGCTGACTATGGCGGATTTCCCGTCAGATTACACCTATGCGGCAGACTGGATCTGGAACAACCGCATTACTGCGGAAAAGTCCACGGAACGGCGAAACACCATTTTTGACCAGATCGATGCCGGAAACGGTACGATCAACTATGTGGTACGGTGGCAGTCCTACCGGACGCTGACGCTGGAACAGCGGCAGCAGTTTGAAAAGCTGGTCAGCGACAGCATCAACGGCTGGAATGACTGGCTCAAGGGCTGGGACGGCTGGAAATATGACCATGTGGACGTAAAAATTGTAGGCTGGGCAGTGCTGGACAAATCCGTTCTGCAAGACCTGCAGCCGGACGAAGTTGTCTATGACAATCTGATCTCCGACTATGACAGCACCTATGACACCTCCAACGGCGTGGATACCATTCCGGATAAGCTGCCCAGTGCCCCGTCGGAAATCTCCCGTTTTGACCACTTTGCAGACAGCAGCTATGTCTATCCCAACGGGCTGGACAGCCGCTTTGATATGTACCTGTGGGGCACACAGGGCTTCCCGAACATCGGCGGCTGCGGCGGTGACTGGGGACAGCGGCTTTCGGATACAGCGTACCTCAACATGCTGGACGGCACAGGCATTCACGTGCTGGAACATGAGATCGGTCACGGCTTTGGCATGACAGACTTCTACGGCGGCGAAGGCGAATCCAACGGCTTCCCGCCTGGCGGTTTCCCCGGCGGAGAAAATTCTCTGATGATGGCAGGCTCTGCCATGAAGATCACCGACTTCGACGGCTGGATGCTGCGGTATATGTGGAGCAAGATCAAGGACGAGGACGGACGGTTCTCGAAGTAAAACGATACAAGGGAACGCCTTCTGCACGGTTGGGTGCAGGAGGCGTTCTTTGTGCGGTATTTTCACTGCTTTTACTTTGCGTCCTCTTGTAGTTTCTGGTTGATCTTTTGTATCTTCCGCCGGTAGACGCTGTACTGGCTGAGCCAGATGCTAATGTATACAATGAGGAAAATACCCAGATAAAGCAGCATGTTCCACAGGTTCAGACCGCACCAGCCCAGCAGCAGAGAAGCTCCCCAGAACAGCGGGGTTGTAATGCAGAAGTGGGTGGCAGTGGCACGGAACAGGCTCCATGTTTCCACTTCCCAGATGACGGAACTGCCGGCAAAAACAGCCCCTACCAGTCCGGACAACAGAAATTGCACAGCCACGCCGGTGCGTTCCGAGCCAAACAGGGCGGTGCATGCGGGACTGCACGGAGCGTAGGTGCCGAGGAAAAAGGCGATAATCAGGAGAATCAGATTGCACACGCAGACACCCACCGGAAAGCCAATGGCACTGCGGAGCAGGATTTGTTTTTTCATAGAGAGAACCTCCTATAGTCCGAGTATGGATTTGATGTGGTTGACATAGCGTCTGGAAACATAGGCGGTTTCGCCGTTTTTCAGCTGCATGCCGATCGTGCCGGTAATGCCGAGATCCAGCCGCCTGACAAAGTGCAGATTGATGATCTCGGATTTGGAGATGCGGACAAAGGTTTTTTCGTCCAGCAGCTGTTCCAGTTCATAGAGCCGCTGCCGCAGACAGAATTTCCCCTGCGGTGTCTGGGCATAGACTTTCTGGCTGGCTCCGTAGATGCGAATGATCTGGGATTTTTCCAGCAGGACGGCACTGTCTGCATCATAGCCCACAACGGAATCGGAACGCTTTTCGGACAGTTTTTCCACCAGTTCGCGAATCTCTGCGGTTACGGCGGCGGTGCGAATGAGAATCTCCGGTTCTTCGCACTGGCTGTCCAGTTGTATTTGTATCTTCACGCGGCGTTGTTCCTCCTTTCGCGGTGTTGCCTATATCATAGCATATTTTGCAGAACGCCTCAAGCGGTTTGCGACAAGCGGTGGATTTTTGCGGGTGAACGGCGATGACAACCCCCGCATTTCCCCGCAGAAACCCCACAAAAAGAAAAAAATCTGCAAATGCTATTGCATTTCCCGAAAAAGCCTGTTATAATAGAATAGTATGCTGCAGTGATACACTGCACCGGAAGCTGGATTCCGGAAACAAATCCTATTTTGAAAAGTGAGGAATTTCTTATGCCTGCAAATATTGTAGTCGGTTCACAGTGGGGAGACGAAGGAAAGGGTAAGATCATCGACATCATGGCATCTCGTGCAGATGTGGTGGTTCGTGCAACAGGCGGCAACAATGCCGGTCACACCGTTGTCAACAACGGCGAAGTGTACAAGCTGCACCTGATCCCGTCCGGTATTCTCTATCCGGAAACCCTGTGCCTGATCGGTGCCGGCGTGGTTCTGGACCCGAAGGACTTCATCTCTGAACTGGACAGTCTGGAAAGCCGCGGCATTTCTACCGCAAACCTGAAGATCGATCCCCGTGCACACGTGGTAATGCCGTGGCACATTGAGCTGGACGGTCTGTCGGAAAAGTTCCGCGGCAACTCGGACATCGGCACCACCAAGCGTGGCATCGGTCCGACTTACATGGACAAGTACGAACGCTGCGGTCTGCGGATCTATGATCTGGTACATCCGGAAATTTTCGCAGAAAAGGCACGGACTACCGGCACACTGAAGAACAAGATCATCACTGCTGTTTACGGCGGCAAGGCGTTTGATCTGGACGCAGTGATTGCAGAGTATACCGAATACGGTAAGCGTCTGGCAAAGTATGTGGACGATGTTTCCGTTCTGACCTATGAGGCAAACAAGGCAGGAAAGACCATTATGTTCGAGGGTGCACAGGCAACCCTGCTGGACATTGACTTCGGTACTTATCCGTATGTTACCTCTTCTCACCCCATTGCAGCAGGTGCATGCATTGGTACCGGCGTTGGCCCGAAGATGATCACCAACATCATCGGCGTGGCAAAGGCATATACCACCCGCGTGGGCAAGGGACCGTTCCCGACAGAACTGAATGACGAAACCGGCGACACGATCCGCAACAAGGGCGGCGAATTCGGTACCACTACCGGCAGACCCCGCCGTACCGGCTGGTTCGATGCTGTCATTGTACGGCACTCTGTCCGCACCAACGGTCTGGACGGTCTGGCAATCAATAAGCTGGACACCCTCAGCGGCATCGGCACCCTGAAAATGTGCGTTGGCTATCAGAAGCCGGACGGCACAGTGCTGAAAGATTTTCCGGCAGCACTGGAATCTCTGGCAGACTGCTCGCCGATCTACGAGGAATTCGAAGGCTTTGACGAGGACATTTCCGGCTGCAAGAGTTTTGACGAACTGCCGGAAGCCTGCAAGAAGTACATCGCACGGCTGGAAGAAGTCTGCGAGTGCAAGGTAGTCATGGTCGGCAACGGACCGGACAGAAGTCAGATTCTGGAACGGTAAGCAATCCGTTATTGCAATAAAAATACAAGGGAAACGCTCTCTGGACATGACGTGCAGAGGGCGTTTTTTGGTTTCTTTGCTTGTGGCACTGTCGGTCGCGGATTCCTGAAAATCCAAATCCTCCCTTGCACGGAAATCAATTTTCAAAAATATGTTGATTTAAATTGTGCCAAATTATGAAGTTTGACAAGGAAGGCTCCCCTGAAAGGGGAGCTGGCAGTGCGTAGCACTGACTGAGGGGTTTCCATTTATACCGAAAACGTCATAAAAAGATTTTACGAAAAACCCCTCCACCGCCTAACGGCGGTCCCCCTCCCCTTTCAGGGGAGGCTATCATGAAAATTGATTTCCGTGCCTCCCTTGCCGCATTTCTTGACAAACGGAACTCGACTGTGCTATGATAAAAGAAAATTCGGGAAGCACTGCATAAAGCCTGTGCGGTGTTTCCTTGGGAAAGGTCGAATCATATGCTGTACATATTACTATTTCTCTGCCTGATACAACTGGCTGCAATCATCTGGCTGGCATTACAGGTACAGAAGCTGCGGAATCCCCAGGACGATAACGCCCTGCGAACCCTGCGGCAGGAGATCGCTGCCGATACCCAGAACCAGATGCAGATGCTGGGGAATCTGCTGTCGGAAAATCAGCGGCAGTCCGGCGACTATCAGGCAGAACGGCTGGAACAAATGGAACGGAACATGGACGCACGGCTGCGGCAGTTTGAAAGTCGTGTGGGAAATCTGGAACGCTCCAACGCACAGGGCATGGAGCAGATTCGCTCTGCCGTTGCAGCAAATCTGCACCGCATGCAGGCACAGCAGCAGGACAGTCTGGCAGAGATCCAGACCACCGTCAATGAGAAACTGGCACAGTCCCTGAACCAGCAGATCGGACAGTCCTTTCAGCTGGTCAGCAGCCGGCTGGAGCAGGTCTATCAGGGACTTGGCGAAATGCAGACGCTGGCGGTGGGCGTAGGCGACCTGAAAAAGGTGTTGTCCAACGTCAAGACCCGCGGCATTCTGGGAGAAGTACAGCTGGGGGCAATTTTGCAGGAGATTTTGTCGCCGGAGCAGTACGCCACCGAGATCCCCACTCTCCCCAACAGCCGGAACCACGTGGAATTTGCCGTGCGTATGCCCGCAGACGGGGAACAGCCGGTATGGCTGCCCATTGACTCCAAGTTTCCGGGGGATACTTATGCGGCGTTGCAGGACGCACGGGAACAGGGCGATCCTCAGCAGGTGGAGGCGGCACGGCAGAAGCTGCTGACCGTTGTCCGCAGCTGTGCTAAGGACATTCGGGACAAGTATGTACAGCCGCCATATACCACCAACTTCGGAATCCTGTTTTTGCCCTTTGAGGGGCTGTATGCCGAGGTAGTCAACAGCGGTCTGGTGGAACAGTTACAGCGGGAATACAGTATCAGCGTTGCCGGTCCGTCTACTATGGCGGCGATTCTGAACGCCCTGCAAATGGGCTTCCGCACCCTTGCCATTCAGAAGCACAGCCATGAAGCATGGGTGGTGCTGGGAGCAGTCCGCGGGGAATTCGAAAAATTTGCCGGCACGATCGAAAAGGCACAGAAAAGCCTGCAGGGAGCCGAACAGCAGCTGGAACTTCTGGCAGGCACCCGCACCCGTGCCATTGTCCGTCAGCTGCGGGAAGTGGAACGCTTACAGCCGGAGGAACTGCGGAAATAATCAAGGCAATACCGCACAAAGTCGCCAGACGCTCTTTGTGCGGTATTGCCTCAAGACAGACAAATGCCGCCCATTCCCAACAAGGGAACAGGCGGCATTTTTACGTGAAGACAGGTTCTTATTTTTTTGAAGTGTCCTTTTCAGTTGTCGTTCTCTTTCTGGAAACGCGGCTGCGGAGGGACTGCACAGATTTTCGGATATGCCACTGCCGTGGTTTGGGCGTGGACTTATTCTCCGTCGAATCGGTGCTGCCGGTGGTTTTTTCCCGAATCACGGTGTAAATGATAGACATGATCGGAACGCCGACGATCATGCCCAGTACGTTGAACAAGCCGCCGCCTACGGTGATGGCGAACAGCACCCAGATTGCCGGCAGTCCGACAGAAGTGCCAACCACACGGGGGTAGATCAGGTTGCTGTCGATCTGCTGGACAATGATAACGATAATGACAAATGCAATGGCATGACTGGGCTTGACCATCAGCAGGATCAACGCACAGGGAATAGTACCCATCCACGGTCCCACATAAGGGATCATGTTGGTGATGCCGATGATAACCGCGATCATCATGGGGTATTCCAGTCCGCCGATGCTCATGACACAGAAAATCAGCACGCCCAGAATGAACGCATCAGACAGCTGTCCGCTGACGAAATTGGAGAAAGTGGAAAAAGTCAGTCTGCCGTAGTGGGCAACCTGTTCGTAGTGCTTTTTCGGCAGGAAATGCCGGAAAATCAGCTTTGCCTGTCTGCGGAGTTTGTTCCGTCCGGCGAGGACATATACGGAGAAGATCAGCCCGATGAAAAAGTCGATCACACCGCCGATCAGTCCGCTTGCCCATGTACTTAGTGTGCCCACTGCGTCCGGAATGTAGGTGGTCAGGCTCATTAACTTAGTGCGGAGCATTGCCGGATTGATGTCGTTGTCCTGTAACAGTTTGAGAATCTGTTCGCCGCGGTCGCTGTTCAGGAATTTCATGATATTGTTGTAGTATACCATGATGTTGTCCCCGAAGTCGCGGATACTGGTGATGAACTGCGGCACAATGATCCAGATGACAATGCTGAGCAGTGCCAGCATGAGGAAGTATGCACAGAACACTGCCATTGCACCGGCAGGGAACCGCGGGAATTTTTGCTGTACCTTGCGGAACAGCTTGTCGATCTGACAGGTGGGACGGTACAGGACAAATGCGATGACCAGCCCGATGGTGATCGGCCGCAGAACATCGAACACATAGGCGAGCAGTCCGGTGAAGATTTCCCGCTTGATGAACAGGAACGCCACCAGCAGCAGCACTACGCCGCTGAAGATGATCGTTGCCGCCCACTGTTTGTTGACAAAGTCCCACTTGCGGACTTTTTTTTCGTCTTCCTTTTGAGAATCCGTCATGGTTTCGGTTTCGTTTGGTTCTGTTGTCATAATGCCCTCCTTTGGAATGGCGGCGGGGGATTTCAGATCTGGTTGTTTATATTTTCAAAATGGCTGGGGAATGTATCGGAATAAGTCCCTGAAAGGACAGCGATCCACGGAAAAAATTACCCAACAACCTCTTTCGCAACGGCGACAGTTTCCATGGCATCTTTTGCATAGAAGTCTGCCCCGATCTTCTCGGCATAGTCCGCAGTTAGAACTGCACCGCCGACAACGATCTTGCAGTCCGGACAGGACTGTTTCACCAGCTGAATGGTTTCTTCCATGGCTCCCAGCGTGGTGGTCATCAGTGCCGACAGTCCCACCAGCTTCACGCCGTGTTCCTTTGCGGTGTCTGCCACCAACTGGCACGGCACATCACGCCCCAAGTCCAGCACGGTGTAGCCGTAATTTTCCAGAAGCACCCGTACAATATTCTTGCCGATGTCGTGAATATCGCCCTTGACAGTGGCGAGAACGATCTCACCGCGGCTGACCGGAGCCGCATTGCGTTCGATCAGGGTAGTCTTGATGACTTCGAATGCCGCCTGTGCCACGCTGGCAGTCTGAATCAGCTGGGGCAGGAAGATCTTTCCCTGTTCAAACAGCTTTCCGGCACTGTCCAGTGCGGGGATCAGAATCTCGTTGACCACTTCCATGGCATCCGTGGTTTCCAGCAGCTGGGCAGTGATTTTTGCCCCCTCGTTTTTCAGTCCGTGGGACATGGCATAGGGCAGGTCTAACGTTTCCGGAGCCTTTTCTGCGGCAGGCTTCGCCGCAGCAGGCGTTGCGGCTGCTGTAGCAGTGGGCATGTTGGCATATGCTTCCACAAAAGCGGCACAGTTCACGTCAAAGCCGCGGAGCAGCCGGAATGCCCGCACTGCCTCTGCCATAGAAGCAATGTTAGGGTTGATAATGGGCAGATCCAGCCCGTTTTCCAGAGCCATGGTGAGGAATGTGCGGGTGACAGCCTCACGGTTTGGCAGACCAAAGGAGATGTTGGACACGCCCAGAACGGTTTTCAGTCCCAGTTCCGTCTTGACCCGATGCAGAGCCTCCAGTGTTTCCTTGGCACCGTCCTGTTCGGCAGAAGCCGTCAGAGTCAGGCAGTCAATGTACACGTCCCGTTTCGGAATCCCCAGTGCGGTGGCACGGTCGAGGATCCGCTTGGCAATGGCAAACCGGTCGGCTGCCTTTTTGGGAATGCCGTTTTCGTCCAGCGTCAGCCCGACAACTGCGGCACCATATTTCTTGACCAGCGGCAGGATATTTTGCAGGGAAGCTTCCTCGCCGTTGACGGAGTTGACAATGGGCTTGCCGTTGTACACCCGCAGAGCCGCCTCCATGACCGCCGGAATGGTGGAGTCCAGCTGCAACGGTGTGCCGCCGATCGACTGCAACGCCTTGACCGTGCGGATCATCATGCCCTTTTCGTCAATGCCCGGCATGCCCACGTTTACGTCCAGCAGGTCGGCACCGGCATCTACCTGCTGTACTGCCTGATCCAAGATGTAGTCCATGTCGTTTGCCTGCAATGCCGCCTTGAACCGCTTCTTGCCGGTGGGGTTGATGCGTTCGCCGATAATGCGTGGCTGGTCGATCAGCACCACTTCGGAAGCGGAGCAGACTGCCGCCGGAATCTCGATGTTTTCCCGCCTGAGGATCTCTGCTTCTTCCAGCAGATCGTATGCGGCTTTGATGTGTTCCGGCGTGGTGCCGCAGCAGCCGCCGTAAACGGTAACGCCCAGCTGTGCAAACTTCACCACTGCCTGTGCGAATTCCGCAGGGTCTACCAGATATTCACCGGTGACCGGATCCGGCAGTCCGGCGTTGGGCTTTACTACCAGCGGCAGCGTGGTCCACTTTGCCATTTCTTCCACAATGGGAAAGAGTTCGTCCGGACCCAGGGAGCAGTTCACGCCCACCGCATCGGCTCCCAGTCCCTCCAGCGTCATTGCCGCAGAAGCCACGGTACAGCCGGTAAAGGTGCGGAGATTCGGCTCAAAGGTCATGGTGCAGATCACCGGCTTGTCGGAGTTTTCCTTTGCCGCCAGCAGTGCCGCCTTGGTTTCGTACAGGTCGGTCATGGTTTCGATGACGATCAGGTCTGCGTCCTGTCCGGCGAGGACTTCTTCACGGAAAATGTCGTAGGCTTCTTCAAATGTGAGTGTGCCCAGCGGTTCCAGAAGCTGTCCGATCGGACCGATGTCCAGAGCCACCTTGGTGTCCGTGCCGGCACAGGCTTTTCTGGCACAGGCGATGCCGGCAGAGATGAGTTCCTGCACGGAATAGCCGGATTTCGCCATTTTGTGCCGGTTTGCTCCGAACGTGTTGGCGTAGATGATGTCCGACCCCACAGCCACGAACTGTTTCTGTGCGGCAATGATGCGTTCCGGTTCGGTGATGTTGTACACCTCCGGCAGTGCACCTACGGGCATGCCGCCCTTTTGCAGCATGGAGCCCATGCCGCCGTCTAAGCGAATGAATTTACGATGCGGAAATAGGGAAGAAAGCATAGGAGAGTGTCCTTTCCAGAAAGTGATTATGATGGGAATGAAACTGTTTGATAATAGAGTTGGTTTGCGATTCTATGAGTTCATACCGCGGATTTTCAGCGAGAGCAGCAACTTCTTACGATTGCCATGCTTTTGCATATTCACGTCTCCCGTCCGGATATTCGATATACGCTTGTTTTTTGATGTGGTCATATTTCGCAATCGGAAGATGCTTTATTTTTTTGATTTCATTTTCAATCCGGACTGCCTCTCGAAATCGATAGGTCAGTTCTTCATCGGAAACACCGCAGGTGGTATCCAATTCATTTTCATTACTCATAGAAATGCCTCCTGTTTACAGCACATGATAATACACATAAATATCCTGATACACGCCGCTTTTCAGCAGAAAGCCGCCGGGGATCACGCCCACACGCTGGAATCCCAGCTTGGTGTACAGCTGAATTGCACGGTCATTGCCCTTGACTACGGCGTTGAAAATCAAAATGCGGTAACCCAGCTCTCTGGCAGTTTTCAGGGAGTGCTTCACCAGCCCTTCTCCGATTTTTATGCCCCGCATTTTCGAGGAAACGGCATAGCTGGCATTGGCGTGATGTCCGCATCTGCCCACGTTGTTGGGGTGGAGGATATACAGACCGGCAACCTCGCCGTTCACCTTTGCCACGCCGACGAAGTCCTGTTTTCCAAAGAATTCCACGCCGGTTTTGTGGTTCAGTTCGTCCAGCTGGGGAAATGCCACGCCGTCATTGACCACCTCGTTCCAGATCTCGATCATGGCATCGACATCGGCTTCGGTATATGGTACGATTTCGTATTCCATAAGATAAGGCTCCTTTTGTTGTCCGGAACATGCTGTATGGATACATGCTCAGATAGCACAATATGGACACAGGTGTCTGTGTCCATGTTGAAAGTGGTTTTAACAATGCGTACCGCCCTTTCGGAACATACAGGTTTCCCGCATGCGGCAGGTGGCACAGCCTCTTGCCCCTTTTTTCAGCGGGTGATCTGCCAGTCCGATGATCGCGGTCACGGATTTTCGCGGAATGAGAATGTGCTCGGCGGTGACTGTCAGCCCCAGCCGCTTTTCCGCATCCAGCAGCCGGAGGATCTCCGGCTGGAGAGAAAGCGGCAAATCGCCGTATCCGGGACTGAACCGCCATGTAAAATAAGTGTCCGGCAGCTGCTCCCGAAAGCATTCTTCCGCACGGTTGCAGACCTGTTCAATGCCGGCACTGGCAAGAGCGTCCATTGCCAGCGAACGTGTCATATCGGAGATGCCGGCACGGTGGATCAGCTGATCCGCCTGTCCGGAGAGGGTTGCCGCCATGAGGATCATGCGGTCGCATTCCGCCAGATGCCGTGCAATGTCCTCACCGGTCAGCTGCATGCCGCCGGCGGAAAGTGTTCCCGCTTCCCGACACAGGGGCAGTACCCGATAGACCACGCGGGGCTGTACCGTCCGGCGAAGCTGCTGCTCGCAGGTGTCCACGATAGTCCGCAGGGCTTTGTCCGGTTCTGCGGGGCAGCCCATATAGCGGAGAGCCTCCTGCTTGTCGATCTCCTCCAGCGGCAGGGTCAGCATTTCGGAGCCGCCTTGATGATGCCGCTTACCGCTTCGCTAATCTTCCGTGCCACATAGGGATTGTTCATGGTGTACAGGTGAATGCCGTCTACGCCGTCGGTCACCAGATCAACGATCTGGTCAATGGCATAGGCAATGCCTGCGTCCCGCAGAGCATCGGGATTGTCCTCGAACCGCTGTACCATTTTGGTAAACTTTCGGGGCAGGCTGGCACCGCACATGGTGACCATACGCTCGATCTGTTTCCGGTTGGTCACCGGCATGATGCCGGCTTCAATGGGCACGTTGACACCGGCACGGGCTGCCCGATACCGGAAGTCGTAGAAGGAATCGTTGTCGAAAAACAGCTGGGTGATGAGGTGGCTTGCACCGGCATCGACCTTTTCTTTCAGGTGACGGATGTCCGTGTCCATGTTGGGAGCTTCGGGGTGACACTCCGGATAGCAGGCTCCGGCAATGTCGAACCCGCCGAAACTGCGGATATAGCTGATGAGGTCGGCAGCGTGGACGAAGTCCATTGCCGGCTCCATGCCCTCTACGCGGTCGCCCCGGAGAGCCAGCACATTTTCGATGCCGTTTTCCTGAAACTGTTTCAGAATGTTATCGATCTGCTCCTTGGTATAGTGGATACAGGGCAGATGTGCCATCGGCAGTACGCCGTAGTGCTCTTTCAGCCGCCGTGCAATGGCGAGGGTGTTTTCCCCGTTGCCGCTGCCGCCGGCACCAAAGGTCACGCTGATGAAGTCCGGCTTCAGATCCTGTAAGGCTTCCAGCGTGTCATAGACAGTTTCAATGGGAGAAGTTTTCTTCGGCGGAAAAATTTCAAACGAAAAAACGGTTTTTTCGGAAAATAACGATGCGATTTTCATGGTGTTGTCCTTTCTGCGGCAATTTGCGGTATTGCTTATAATGATATTGTTTATATTATAGCATAATTGTAGGTATTTGAGTAGACGGGAAAATCATATCGCTTGTTATCAATTTTTCCTATAGCTGATTCGGGTTAATCGGCAGCCTGCCGGAACCAGTCCCATTCCTCTGGTGAGTACCGTTCCCGGAGAACTTTGCCATGCTGTGCTTCATAATCCTGCAGCAGCTGCGGTGCTTCTTTCAGAAAATCTTCACCACGTTTGCGGTGGCTCCCATTTTCAGAGAAAAATCCCATATCCTCATAGCAAAGGGGATAGACCTGTTCCAGAGCAATTTTTTCCGGCGGCAATTGCAACTGTTTCAACAGCAGTTCTCTGCGGATTTCCGGCAGGGTGATGCCGTCTGAGGCAGCTTTTGCTGATTGCCGTACTGGTTGCTCCGGCAGCCAGACATAGCCATTTTTCTGCCGTATCGGAAACTTGGTGCATGCCAATGTGGGATACAGGCGGGCATACCGCCGCAGCTTTTCCTTGGAATCTACTAGCAAAAGCTTGCCGTACTGTGCCGTCAGCTTTTCGAAGTTCGGCTCCGTCAGCGGCTGCGGCTGGTCGCCTAAGGCAGTCGCCGTTTCCCGCAGGAACTGCTCCGCCTGTACGAAAAAGGCATCTCGTTCCAGCTGGGGCAGTGCTGCCAATGCTTCTTTTGCCAGCGGCAGCACAGTAAATACCAGCCGTGTCCCCAGCAGCCAGCACCAGTCCGCAGCTTGTTCCGGAGCACATTGCCGCAGTTGGTCGGCTATGGTTTGCAGCAGCTGCGGCGTGACCTTGCCGGACTCCCACTTCCACGGCAGGAAATCTTTCCCCAGCGGTTCGGGGTATTCCGGCTGGCACAGCTGCATCTCTCCGGAAAAGAGAATCCCCTTTTGCCGGCAGAAACAGAAGTATGCCGCCAGTACCTGCTGCCGTTCGTTTTCATCAGTTCCAAACAGACGGCACACCTTTCGCTCTGCCGTGAGAGCAATGCCGCCCAGCAGTCGGTTGCACCTCCACAGCAGCCAGCTTTCTGTGCTGTCGTCATCTGCGGAAAAACCGCCGGAAATCGGCTGCAACAGGTACGAAGCAGACCGATTATCAAAATACAGCACCCCAAACTGGGTTTCCAGAAAAGTGCAGAGCTTTGCATGAGAGAGATCGTGCTTTTTTCGCCTGTCATATTCTTACCGCCGGAATTGCCCCAGTGCTTCGGTCAGACCGGCAGCATCGGAGAGCGTTTCCAAATGGTTGACAGAGGGGATTTCGCCGCCCACCCAGCGAAAATCGTGCCGGAGAAACTGCGTTTCCAACATTCTGTTGTACACATGATCGAAAAAAGCGAAGCACCGGCTTCCCAGAGCCTGTTCCGTATCCCGCCGCCGCTGTCTGCCGGCTTTGGAAAAGTAATAGGCTGCCATTTCCGGCAGCAGTGCAGCATATTCGCCGCGGTAGTGGGTGGAAAGACGGCGAACCGTCCACCCATTTCCTTGCAGCGAGACAGTGACTGCCCCTTCCGGCAAAAGTGCCGTCATGGTATAATCATCGAATCCGTCATCACACCGCTTGATGCAGTCGGAGAGGTATCCTGTGACGAACATCTGCGTTCCCGTGGTTTCCTCCGTGAGAATCGCAGATGGGATCTTCTCCAGCAGCAGGCCGTATTGTTTCAGACAGTGCTGCAAAAAATCCATGTCGCAGTACTGCCAGTGATAGGAATATGCCATGTCAGATGCTCCAGTCAATTTCCGGCAGCCCGTGTTCTCGCAGGAACGCGTTTGCCTTGGAGAAATGCTTGCAGCCGAAGAAGCCATGGTAGGCGGACAGAGGGCTGGGGTGTGCGGCAGTCAGCACCAGATGCTGGGGGTGCTGGATCAGAGCCTTTTTCGCCTTGGCATTGTTGCCCCAGAGCAGGAACACCACCGGTTCTTCCCGCTGATCCAGAAGCCGGATCACATCGTCTGTGAACTGCTCCCAGCCTTTGCCCTTGTGGGAATTCGCCTGTCCGGCACGGACGGTCAGCACGGTGTTCAGCAGCAGCACGCCGTGTTTTGCCCAGTTGGTCAGCTCGCCGTGCTTGCCGGTGTTGTCGATGCCCACATCGTCCTTGATCTCCTTGAAGATGTTCACCAGCGACGGCGGCGGAGCCACGCCTTTCCGCACGGAAAAGCTGAGCCCGTGAGCCTGATCGGGGTTGTGATAGGGATCCTGTCCCAGGATCACTGCCCGCACCTGGGAATAGGGGGTATATTTCAGGGCGTTGAAAATATCATACATGCCGGGATAAATGGTCTGGGTGCGGTATTCCGTCAACAGGAACTGCCGCAGGTTCTGGTAGTAGGTCTTGGCGAATTCGCCGTCTAAAATGGTGTCCCAGTCGTTGCCGAAGTGTACCATGTGAGGTTCGTCCTTTCTGTTTGCGTGTTTGGACAGCACTGCACAAAGCCTGTGCGGTGTTGTCTTTCCTTTTGTTTCCTTTTGATTATATCATAAGTATCCCTGAATTGCAACGGCAATTCGAAAAGTTTTGCCCGGTGTTTTGGAGAAGTCGCCGAAAAAAGCCCTTTCAAATCGGCAATGTTGTACAAGTTTTGCCGCACCTATTGACTAATTGCGAAAATTGGAATATAATAATAGGTAATTGTCGATCGTGCATTCTGCCGACGGCACAATTTAATATGCGGTACTGGGACAGACAGGACCGCAGCACAGGAGGCTAAATCGTGAGAAAAGTGAAAAAACCTGTTTTCTTCATTGTATTTGCCGTGATCGCTCTGTTTACGCTTTCCACCATATTCGGCGTACATTCGCAGTATGGTGATATTGTCAAGACCTATGTACACGGTGTTGGCGACATTCGTCTTGGAATCGATATTCAAGGCGGCGTAGACGTGACCTTTGAACCGGCGGGCGATGCGGATGCAACGGAGGAACAAATGGACGCAGCACTGGAAACCATCAAGCTGCGTCTGGCAAACCAGAACATCAGCGACAGCGAAACGTATCTGGATTACAAGAGCAACCGTATTATCGTGCGGTATCCGTGGCAGGCGGGCGAAACGGATTTCAATCCGGAGCAGGCCGTCAAGGAACTGGGCGAAACCGCAGAACTGACTTTCCGCAAGGGTACCGATACTTCTACCGATGAAAACGGAGATACCATTCCGGCAGGCGACATCGTCCTGACCGGTGCCGATGTGGCACAGGCATCTACCGGCGGTTCCAAGGACGATACCACCGGTGAGATCACATGGGTGGTAACACTGGACCTGAACGACAGCGGTAAGGAAAAGTTCTATGAGGCAACTTCTGAACTGTATCAGTCCAAGGGTAAGATCTCGATCTGGATGGACAATACCATGATCTCTGAACCGTCTGTCAGTGCAGTCATCTCGGACGGTAAGGCTTCTATTTCGGGTAACTTTACTTATGAGAGTGCCAAGGAACTGGCAGATAAGATCAATTCCGGTGCACTGCCGTTCTCTCTGGAAACCACCAGCTTCAAGACCAGCTCCCCGACCATGGGTGAGGGTGCACTGAACGCTATGGTGATCGCCGGTCTGATCACACTGCTTCTGATCGTGGTATACATGATCGTGCTGTACCGCCTGCTGGGCGTTGTGGCTTCGATCACCCTGATCGGACAGGTTGCCGGCATGCTGGCAGCAGTTTCCGGCTGGTTCGGCTTTATGTCCAGCACCACACTGACCATTCCGGGTATTGCCGGTATTATCCTGTCTGTGGGCATGGGCGTTGATGCAAACATCATCACCGGCGAGCGTATCCGCGAAGAACTGCGGAAGGGCAAGACGCTGGATACAGCACTGTACTCCGGTTATCACCGTGCATTCAGTGCGATCTTCGACGGAAACCTCACAGGTATTCTGGTTTCCATCGTGCTGATGGGTGCATTTGGTGTTCCCAGCAGCATCTGGGCAAAGATCTTCAACCATACGATCTTCTGGTTCTTCGGTGCGACCACAGAGGGCGTGATCTACTCCTTCGGCTTCACACTGATGACCGGTCTGATCATGAACTTCATCATGGGCGTATTTGCTGCAAGACTGATGACCATGTCGCTCTCTCGCTTCAAGTGCTTCCAGAACAAGAAACTTTATGGAGGTGGTATCGATGTCAAAGCAGACTAAAGAAGCAAAAGAGGCAAAGCATTTTGATGTTGACGTAAAAGTGCGTGACTTTTGCAGCAAGTCGAAAGTATTCTTCATTATCGGCCTTGCATTGATTCTGATCTCATTGCTTTCCACCTTTACTGGTGTCAATGTGGCACTGGAATTCAAGGGCGGTACCATTATCACTTACAGCTATGTAGGCGATGTGGACGAGAACAGCATTTCCAAGGAACTGACCAGTCTGGTAGGCTCTGCCGTCAAGGTGCAGCAGGGCGACAGTCTGGACAGCGACACCAAGACCCTGTCTCTGTCCTTCACTTCCAACGACGGTCTGACGATTGACCGCCAGAACGACGTGACCAACAAGGTCAAGGAACTCTGTCCGGATAATGACGTGACACTGCTGGATGCAAACGATGTCAACGCACGTTCCGGCGGCGAATTCTTCGCAAAGTGTATTGTGGCAGCTGTTTTTGCCGCACTGCTCCTGATCATTTACATTGCATTCCGATTCAAGCAGATCAGCGGCTGGTCCGCCGGCGTTTGTGCCGTGCTGGGACTGCTTTCCACTCTGATCGTTACTTACGGCTGCGTGGTACTGTGCCGGTTTGAGATCGACTCCAACTTCATGGCAGTTATTCTGACCCTGTTGGGATATGCTGTCAACGATACGATCGTTATCTACGACCGTATCCGTGAAAACCAGACATTGCTGCCGGGAATCCAGATCCGTGATCTGGTCAACATCAGTGACTCCCAGTCCCTGCGTCGAAGCATTCGGACTTCCGTTACTACATTCAGTTCCATGCTGGTGGTTACCATTGTGGCACTGGTAATGGGACTGGATTCGATCCTGAGCTTCTCCATACCGATGATGGCAGGTATTGCAATGGGTACCTTTAACTCCATTTGCTTTGTTCCCAGCCTGTGGGTATGGTGGCAGACCAAGCGTGGCATCACCGTGCTGAAGCCTGCAAAGAAAAAGGCAAAAACAAGCGTATAACTTGTTCGTGATTCCAAAATTGTAAAAAACCGGTATGGGCGTTGTGCCTGTACCGGTTTTTGCTTTTCACGCAGTGCTGCCCTGACTGAAAAATTGGTGAAAATCTGCGTCTTTCTATTGAAATTTCCGTGGTGATGTGCTATAATAGGAAAACAAACTGGAAGGAGTGATCTTATGCTGCGAGCTGGTGTTTCTACGGCGTGTCTTTATCCCCGCGTGGTGGAAGAAGCCCTGTATGATCTGGCACTTTCCGGCGTTCCCCACGTGGAAATCTTCATCAACAGTCACTCCGAATTACGCCGCAGCTTTGTGGACACGCTGGCACGGCTGTTACAGCGGTTTGACATGACCTGTGCTTCGCTGCACCCATACACCTGTGAGATCGAACCAAATATGCTGTTTTCCAACTACGCAAGGCGTGTAGACGATTATCTGGAATACTGCCGGAATTATTTCACCGCCATGCAGCAGCTGGGGGCAAAGGTTTTTGTCCTGCACGGCAACAAGGTGCCTGCGGCTTCGGTGAACAAGGACATGTACTTTACACGGTTCCGCCGGCTGGCAGAACTGGGCGAATCCTACGGGGTACAGGTGGCACAGGAAAATGTGGCACGCTGTACCAGTGCCTCGCTGCCGTTTTTGCTGGAGATGCGGGACGCACTGGGCAAACAGGCACGCTTTGTGCTGGACATCAAGCAGGCAGTGCGTTCCGGAGAAGATCCTTTCGCCATGCTCCGCGGGCTGAACAGCCATATTGTGCATGTGCACATAAGCGACCACGGGGAATACGGGGACTGTCTGCCGCTGGGAAAAGGGCGGTTTCGGTTTGATGCATTTCTAAAGGAACTGGCGGCAGTCAGTCCGGATTGCTCTGTGATTCTGGAACTATACCGCAGCGGCTTTTCCGATGTGGCAGAACTTGCCGCCAATTACACGCTGCTGCGAAACCGCATCGAGGGAAAACGTTAAGGCAACACTGAATAAAGCTTGTGCGGTGCTGTCCGAAAGAAAGGAACTGTGGTGTCATGAATTGTCCATTTTGCGGGCACACGGAAACCCGTGTGCTGGATTCTCGTCCTCACGATGAACGAATTCGCCGGCGGCGGGAGTGCCTGGGCTGCGGCAAACGCTTTACGACCTATGAAGCCGTAGACCGTCCCATGCTGATGGTACAGAAAAAAGACGGTTCTTATGAACCCTTTGACCGGCATAAACTGGTGACAGGCATTTTCAACGCCATCAAGAAACGACCGGTCAACTCTAATCTGATCGTTGCCATGGTAGAAGAACTGGAGGACGAATACAGCCGGCAGATGCGGAGTACTGTGACTTCTTCGGAGATCGGCAATGCGGTAATGGAACGCCTGAAATATATCGATGCAGTCGCCTATGTGCGGTTTGCGTCGGTGTATCAGGACTTCACCGATGTCGCCGGCTTTCTGGCGGTGATCGGTGCACTGGATAAAACGGACGAAAAGTGATGCATCAGGGAATGTGCATCTTGACTGGAAAGGAAAAACGATGAGTAAAGATTTTAACGACTTCATGAACACGCAGGACGATTCCATGCTGTATGACACACAGGACGTGCAGACCAACAAGGTCTGGGCGGCCCTGTCTTACGTGGGGATCCTGTTCATTCTGCCGCTGCTGGTAAACGGCGGGCAGTCCCGCTATGCCAAGTACCATGCCAATCAGGGCTTTATCCTGTTCCTTGCGGAAGCTGTGGTTATCATTGCCAATGCGATTCTGGGGAAGATTCCGTTGCTGGGCGGCATTCTCTCTGCCCTGCTTTCTCTGGCAATTCTGGCTCTGATGATTATCGGAATCCTCAACGCTGCCAATGGCAAGGCAAAGCAGCTGCCCCTGATCGGCAATCTGCTGCACGTATTTGACAAGTAATTATTCTGTGGAAAGGACGGGGGAGAACTGTTCCGGTGCGGTGCTGTCGTATTGGATCGCTCCCAGCAAAACCTGATCTTCACTAAGAAGCAGCTCTGTGTACAGGGAACCCTGTCCGGAGCTGTTCTGTGTGTAAGTGTATCGGGCGGCGGCTTCCCCCAGATGTGCCGCCAGAGGCAGCCCCTGTGCCTGCTGGAGAGCCAGATAGCGGCGGTAGGTATCATCGGCAGCGGCAGGCAGCTGCACCGTTTCTGTGGCAACACAGCAGCGTTCCGGCTGCCCGTTCGCCTCCAGAAAGGCGAGCCGCTGTGCTCCGTCGGAGAGCACGATCTCCTGCGGTGCCGGTTCTGCTTCCGGCTGGTGCAGCCACTGCCACAAAAACCCGCACCCGAACAATACCCCTGCAATTCCCAGAGCAAGTACACTGCGTTTTCCCATATGTAAAAACCACCTTTCAGAAAATGTTGCTTGTACAGCTTATGTAACCAAATGAAAAATAGAACGGAGGTTCTTTTATGCGACTGGATCAGTTTCTCTCTGCACGCACCATGTATTCCCGTCGGGAACTACGGCAGATGATACAAAAGGGCAAAGTCACCGTAGACGGTGCAGTTGTCCGGAAAGCCGATCAGGCAGTACAGCCGGAAGCCCACACGGTCTGCCTGAACGGACGGGAGATCTGCGGCGACCAGTATCTCTATGTGCTGCTGCACAAGCCCAAGGGCTATGTCAGCTCCGCCGACGAGGCGGGACAGAAAAGTGTGCTGGAACTGGTGCCGCCGGAACTGTGCCGGAAAGATCTGCGACCAGTGGGACGGCTGGACAAGGACTCCACCGGCATGCTGCTGCTGACCGATGACGGACAGCTTGCCCATCAGGTGATCGCGGCACGGGGGCATGTGGCGAAGTACTATCACATTGTGCTGGCACGTCCATGGGAGGACGGCTACCTCCAGTCACTGGAACAGGGCATCACGCTGGCAGACGGGGCACAGTGCCTGCCGGCAAAGGCGGCACCGGTTCCCGACACCGATCGGGAAGCCCTCATCTGCCTGCATGAGGGGAAGTATCATCAGGTACGCCGCATGTTTGCCGCACTGGGAAATCATGTCAGTGAACTGGCACGTGTTGCAATGGGCGGACTGCTGCTGCCGCCGGAATTGCCGCTGGGAGCGTGTTGTGTGCTGTCTGAAAAAGATGTCCAAAAATTGTTGAAATGTGAAACCGATTTTGCAAGTTTGCTACAAACGCTCCAAAGTCATTCGTCATAATGGATAAATGTACAAGCAGAATTTTGGGCAATAAACGACTTGAAAAATGTTTTTATTTTTGGTATGATATATATGTCACCGGGAACGGCAAGCGGCTCAGCCGCGGGGACGTTCTGGAAAATCTTATTTAGGAGGAACTGTGCAAATGGCAAGTTTATCACTTCGACATATTTATAAAAAGTATCCGGGCAATGTAGTTGCTGTAAAGGATGTAAATCTGGAGATCAAGGACAAGGAATTTATCGTTCTGGTAGGACCTTCCGGTTGTGGTAAGTCCACCACCCTGCGTATGATCGCCGGTCTGGAAGAAATTTCTGAGGGCGAACTGTACATCGGCGACCGTCTGGTAAACGACATCGCTCCGAAGGACAGAGATATTGCAATGGTATTCCAGAACTACGCTCTGTATCCGCACATGACCGTATTCGACAACATGGCATTCGGTCTGAAGCTGCGTAAGGTTCCGAAGGACGAAATCGCTCGCAAGGTAGAAGAAGCTGCAAAGATTCTGGACCTGAGCCACCTGCTGGATCGTAAGCCGAAGGCAATGTCTGGTGGTCAGAGACAGCGTGTTGCACTGGGTCGTGCGATCGTTCGTAATCCGCAGGTATTCCTGCTTGACGAGCCGCTGTCCAACTTGGACGCTAAGCTGCGTGCACAGATGAGAACTGAGATCTCCAAGCTGCACAAGAAGTTGGGTACTACATTTATCTATGTAACACATGACCAGACCGAAGCTATGACCATGGGTGACCGTATCGTAGTTATGAGGGACGGTATCATTCAGCAGATCGATACACCGCAGGCTCTGTATGAGCGTCCGGGCAACAAGTTCGTTGCAGGATTCCTGGGCTCTCCGCAGATGAACTTCATCGATGCTGTTCTGAAGAAGGCAGACAACTACTATGTAGAATTCGGTGCTGAAGCTACCAAGACCAGCAAGGCTGTCAAGTATCAGGTCGAAGTACCGGCTGCAAAGGTAACACCGGAACTGGCAAAGTATGTGGATAAGGAAGTGACTCTGGGTATCCGTCCGGAGGCTCTGCACGATGACGAAATGTTCCTGTCCAACGCTTCCACTGGTGTTGTAGATGCAACTGTAGAAATCACCGAAATGATGGGTGCAGAAACTTATCTGTATCTGGTTTGTGCCGGCGTTTCTATGACTGCCCGCGTTGATCCGCGTTCTACTGCTCGTCCGCAGGATGAGATCAAGATCGCT
>ENA-UESG01000762-UESG01000762.1-human-gut-metagenome-genome-assembly--contig:-NODE-762-length-26512-cov-17.051031_pt1 | contig 26512 bp, 25 predicted proteins | sample MGYA00243002_ERZ508003 | MGnify/ENA primary metagenome ERZ508003 (study PRJEB26167, sample SAMN06115514) | human gut metagenome | host: Homo sapiens | place: China:Shanxi | collected 2015-12-02... | reverse complement strand
TCCCTTGAATAAGGACGTATGGTTTGCTTCAATCCCACTAATTTTGCCTATTCTTGGAAAAGAAAAATCCCCGAACTTCTTTGAAATTCAGGGATTTACATCGTTTTGCCTTCTTAAAAAGTGGTGCCACCAGCAAGAGAACATTTATTATCTCTTTGTTGATTATCACCGTTTTATAGTTTCTTCCATTTGGAAATCCACATGATTTAGCACACGGTTATGTTTTATCGTTTTGCTCGCTATAAGAACGATTCTTGATTCAAATATCTCATTGTTTATATCTCATCTGGAATTCTCCTTGCAGAGTTACCACGCTGATATTTAAAACTTTATATTTTTAGCTTCAAGCATATCCCATGATTTAACCCACTGATTTTCTACGTGCTTTTGCGGTAGTTTGCTCATGGAGAATACTGAGGGCAAAGATAAGTCTTTATTTTGGCTTTTTCGAAATGAAATATATTTTTATTTAGCTATCAGAGTCTAATTATTATACTCTGTTTCTGCATTCAATTGCTAATTCTTTATTAATTTTTGCAATATTGCAGAAATACTCATTGACAGCTAACGGATCTCCAGTAGAACTTTCATTCGCATTTCTTACCATACACATGGTACAATACTCTTTATCAGAACAATGAATACATTTAGGAAAATCATGTCTGCGTAAGTTTCTTAAATACTGTACCTTTTTAGAATTATCCCAAATATCATTAAGAGAAACTTCTTTCACATTTCCCACAATATAATCTTGCCAGCCTGCACACGGATATACATTACCATTTTCAGCTATACAAATAGATGAATTACAAACGCTACAAACAAAATCACCAAGCTCTATGTGTTTTTTCTTTTCAGCTTCAACTTCCAATTGCTCCAAGTAGGTTGTATTATTAGCAGCTTTGCTGCAAATCAAGTCCTTTACCTCATTAATAGATAGACGGCAATCTAAGTTATTTATTGTATGATCATATTTTGCTATGATGACATAATCATCTCCAACTTGAATTTTATGATTTTCTGCCCATTTTACAACATCGTCATAACAATCTTTATTTTGTTTCATTATTGGACAACTTATTTGCAAAGGAATATCATTTTCTATTAGTTTCAAAATTGCGCTTTTTGTTTTCTCTAGACTTCCTTTCACTTGGGTTATCTCATCATGGATTTTTGGATTCATAGAATATAATGAAACTTGAATACCCAAAAGAGGATTTGCTTTCATCTCTTCGAGAATATTATCATTAAGTAATGTCAAATTACTGAGAATATTTACTGAAAAGTCGTATTCCCTACATTTTCTAATGAAATCACAAAAGTTTTTGTGCAACATTGGTTCACCACCACTTAAGGTTAAGTGTAATAAATTCATATTTTTGCATTGTTGCAAAATATCGTAAAACAGAGCAGGATCAATATTGTTTATCTTGTTTTCATGGGGAATATAGCAATGTATACATCTTTCATTACACTTACTTGTAATCTCTATATGTATGTTCGTAAGTTGTGGTTTTCCGTTAAAATGTTCCTCTAAAAAATCCTGAGTAGATTTTCGAGGGTGTAAAATATTGTGAGATGTCCCATTTTTCTGATAAGTAGGCTCTAACATCTTATAAGAAAACCTCGTGTCTTTTTCTTCGCACTCTATGTCAGTTTCACCAGAGACAATAAATCCATCTTGTTCAAGTAAACAATAAAAGTCTCTAGCATCCTCTTTGATTGTATTAATATCAACATCTATGAATTGTTTGGCTATTTTTTCTGTAAGTTCATCAAGAGTTTGTGGTTTTCTATCTAAAACAGAAAAGAAAACAGTCCCACTTTCTGATAGAATTTTGTCACCGATATGGTTTTTGCCATCATCAGTTTTTTTATATCCAAAATTCCTATTGTCTGTTATATAACCAAAGGAATTATAGTTTCTGAATATAATATTAGATTTTCTTTTTAAAAACATAAGATGTATTTTAAAAAATCAGGCGATGTATATTGTATCACCGCCTAATTAAGTGTTAATTAACGTCCACCTGGTTTGGGTGGATTGCAAGGTCTTCCACTCGGCTTACTATTTGGACGACATTCTGCCATCTGTACAGTACTTTGCGCCAAGATCTCAGGTTTTTTGTAAATCATATAACCTCCTTTTTATAAAGTTATTACTTTAGCTGTTAAGCATAACACAAAGGTATAAAACCAAATCTATTTCTCAAAGCTTTATTGCTTAATTTTTTACCTTGTCAAAATATTGAGATCTGATACAAAATCAACTATCAGAGAAAAATGATTCTTATTCAAGATAACGATTTTTAACCTTGCTATTTTGAAATCAATTTTGTTACTGGGGATAAATGAATTTATAATACACTAACCTATAGGTCTAAGATTAAGACTTTGAGTTTTTGACGTTGAAAATAGACCACAACACTCGTTTTTTCTAGAGCAATTAAGGCAAGTATCTATATAAGTAACTTTCCAATCAGAAATAGATTTCTTTGCGAACTTGTGCAACGATGATCTTAGCAGACAGAGAGGTATGTTAAAAATAGAAACATCCAGCATCCACTCTGCTAAATTAGTGACAGCTTTTTCAAGTTCTATTTGATAATCAATGGGATCAATCCATATTTTATCATGATTTTTGATAGAATATCCAGTATCTTCCAACCCCATAAATGATATATATGCAACGAATGGTAAGTTTCTCCATATAAAATTAGCCAATTGCGGAAGTCTCTGGTAGTTCATCTTATTAATTACAATTCGTAGCTCTATATCTGCACCGATATTTGCAAGGTTGTATAATCCCTTCATTGTTTCTATATATGAACCCTTTACTTGAGTTATCATGTCATGATCTGCCGGAAAGTCAGAATGTAACGGAATACCGAACAAGAGATTAGAAGATCCAACAAACTTCCTAGTGTATTGGATATCTGAAAATGCTCTTCCATTAGTCAGTATGTGAATTAAGCTATCTGGATAGCGAAGTTTTATGTATTTGATTAAATGCACTAATCTTTCTTGCAGTAAAGTGGGTTCTCCACCAGTGATTCCAATATTCGTTAAACCATTAGGGGCATTATCTATGAGTTTAATATTCTTTTCAAAAAAGAAATCTATATCATCTCTATTCAATGGGGGTTGTGCGCACATTAAACATCTGTTGTTACATTGAGAGGTAACAAATAGTGAGTTATCGTTGGAGTTTATATCAAAATCCATTTTCATTTTTATTAATCCATTGTTTGAATATTGGCATAACCCTATCATTCTCATTCTGAATTAAGTAGAATAAATAAGTTATAATAGTTTTATGCTTTTTACAAAAAGAGGAAGTAGGACGAAAACCATACATATCGTTTTGAGTAGAATGATTTCGTACAGGATCAGCACCACAATAAGATTGAAAAACACAATCGGCACACCCTGCAATAAACTCAGTTCCCCCGATTAAGGCTATGTGCTGGGCTTTCTTTCCATAAAATAGACTTTCATACTTGTCTGTAACATGTCCTAGCCTAAATGTGTAATCATGATACTCTGCTAACATTCTTGATTCATCAGACGCATATACATAACCATCATAATTATAAACGACAACACTATTTATTATTCCAGTAGGAGATTGTAAATCAACAAATCCCGTTGTAAAAGGAGTGAGTATTTTACGTAGTAGTATAGCCGTAAATTCTTCTACAAAAAAATTTCCTTGAATATTGATATCAATGATATAGTTTAATGCCGATTTATAGAAAGTTATGAATTTATCAAAATATATATCCCAGTCCGTATTATTAAGAGCTAGACCATAAGGATTTAGAGGGCGAAGGAATATATTATTAAAGCCATTTGATAAATAATTATCAATAATTTCTTTAGGATAATTTAATGATAACTCTGATGTAGTCATTAATGCAGATACTCTATCTGCTCCTAAATAATTTCTAGCTTTACTTATACCTTCTATTACACGGTTATAACTATCATTTTTCCCTCTGTTGTGATTGTGCATGAAAGCTGGACCATCCAAAGATGTCGAAATAAGGATATTATACTCTTTACACAGGCATAATATTTCTTCCGTTAGATTTATAGAGTTTGTACATAGAACATATGTTATTTGCTTTTTGTACTTTTCATTTAGTTCTGTGGCTCTTTCTACAGCTTTTTGGAGTAGATGGAAAGGTAAAGAAGGTTCTCCCCCTTGAAATTCCATTGTGATAGCATGTGATGGGCTTCGAAACATTAAGTCTATGGCTTTAAATAAATGTTCCTCATTCATATCATATAAAGCCTCGCTACTATCTTTACTAGAGGCTTGACAATAAATACAATTTTGATTACATCTTAAGGTTAAGACAAAAATATGTAATGAGGTGAATGAATCAAGAAAAGCTTTTTTAGTTCTAAGCCTTGTTGCCATATTATCAATTAATTCAGGTATAGGACTTTCTGAAATAAAAAAGTTGGAAATTAAGTCCTTGTATACATCTTCCTGTTTTTTGAGTAGATGATTGACAATTCTATTTATAGTTCCTATTGGGACAAAAATATAATCACCTAATTCATTGACAAGTAACTCTTGTTTTCCGACTGTTTCAAATCGGAATGGTAATAAATAATAGCGATTTGTCATTCTGATACTAGATTAAAATCTTCAAAATCATCATTGTTTGCAAAAGCTTTCACATATAAGATATTACGAATATCTTTAGTTTCATGCATAATCAAATCTCTATTTTTGTAATCAATCAAGTCTTGGTTGAATTTACTAGCCACATATTCAAAAGTATATGATTTGTTTGTATTAGGCTTAAGTTTTAGAATTACTTCATGCACACTATCGTTTTTTTTACTCCAATAAATATCAAAGAATTCTGTATACCAATACAATGCTTTTGTTATTACACTCTCACTAAAGATAGACGTGTCTATTGTGAAATAAAATATATTCTCTGACTTTAACTCGGCATTAATCATAATTGAATTTTATTTTTTCAAAAAATAAACTGTTTGAGTTTCTACAATACCATCAGCATCTATTCCTATTGCCTTTTGGAATTTTATCACGGCTTTTTCTGTTTCTTCATCAAAAATAGAATCACCTTTGAATAAACTTCCCGATAAATAGCCTTTGTCAATTAGAATATTTTTGAGTTGTGTCACATCATGCCCTTGCATTTGCTTTTTAAGTACCCGATCACCTAAATTGTATTTATGTGAATTAATATTTGCAATCTCATAGTTTGTTTGCTCTATACGCTTATTGATAGCTTCAATTGTTTTATGCCCAACAATACCATCGGCTATTTGACTGTGATCTTTTTGAAATTTTTTAATTGCACTCTCCAATTTAGTAGAATACGTGACATCTCCTGAATAGTTCTTTTCTATATCCGATTCTATTATATATCTTATTTTAAGCAATTTATTCGCTAACTCAGCAACATCTTTACCTGAAACACCACGAACAATGTTTCTTTCTCCTAATGAGTAAGTCGTTTTTGTAGAAGTGGTGGTATTTGCTTTATATGTTGAGGTATTAGAGCTTGTTGAAGTAGAGGAACCACTGTAGCTTCCATAGCTACTTGATCTATGTGAAGAATGAGAGCGATGCGAAGAGTGTGAGCGATGACTTCTATGTCCTGCAATCAAGTATGAATTATCATTATGTATTTTAAGTATATACTTTTGAGAAAGGTCACTCTTTTTTCCCTGCTCAATGTTATTGTCATTGTCATTACTTATTTTAGAAAGATCATAAGATATAGCATTAGCTTCATTGGATGAAACCAAAGAAGCAATGGATGTCAAGAAAATGCCTTTTAGAAGTTCTTTGAATTTTGTTTTCATGGCTACAATAGCAATTTATTAATACTTACGCAAATATAGATAATATAGTTGAAACTTAAAAATATGTGAATGAAGGATTTTTGGATAAAAATGCTTGTTGCTCAATTAATTCCAATGTTCAAAAGAAAAAGCAAATTATAACCTACGACCTTTTTTCTTTTTCTTCTTGTGTTTCTGTGCTTGTAATTCCTCTGCCAGTGTAGCATCATTATTATTACTACCTCCCAATGAAAAGATAGATAACAGAGAATCACTACCACTATTATTTTGTTGATTGTAAGAGTGTTTTTTATCTACTTGGCTATCAAGATTGCAAGAAATCATGTTTTCTTTTTCAGTGGATTGGAATATGTCTTTTTTCTTTTCGTCAGTAAAGTTTTGGTTCTGTAATTCAAGTTGTTCGGAAATAGAACCGTTCTTTATTGTATTGTGGTAGTCAAACGATTCGGATTGTTGGCGGTCGTAGTCAAACAGTTTATCAAAGCCCTGTTCTGCTTGTTGGAACAGGTTCACACGGTCAAAGCCACCTTTGACTACTCCGTTCTTGGTGTCCTTATGATTGGTAAGCGGTGACAGCTTCTTTTTATTGGATTGGTCTTTACGGCTGACTAGCAAATGGCAGTGCATATTTAGTTCGTTGTCGGAACGGTTGCGATCGAAATGGATTTTGCCGTAAAATTTTATATCCGCTTCGGATAGTCCTTTGTTAAAATTCTTAGCATATTCGGGGATAAAGATCTCTCGTATATACCGTTTCATTGCTTCAGCTTTCTCCTGTTCGGTGTTCCCCATTGCCCGAAGTTCGCTTTTCGATGGGCTGACATGGATAGCGAAAAACTTTGCATCCGTTTTCAACAATTGCCCGATATTGGTATCTATATCCTTAACAACCTTTGATTTGTAGATATTATCCTCCGTCAAATTGAAAAAACTATCGGTATAGATTCCCTTTTCTATCCGTTCCAAATCTTCGTGCTCCAAATAGCTTGCCAGTTGTCGGCTACTCCCTGCATTGTTGTATGTTCTTTTCGAAGGTGGGGCAAAATCGATGTGCATAAGCCTATGTATTTATCAGGTTGGTAATCTCTACTTTTAGGCTCTCTTTCCGTTTGCTATCCATCACACCACAAGCGGATAACTCCGAATAGAGCTGTATTAGATGAAGTAGCTTTTTATAATCTCGTTGGTGTATCTGGTAGAGTGCATTAATCTGTTTGGATTGATTGTTTATAACATCAGCATGATTACCAAACTGCTCACTAAGTTTTTTGAGTACGGCTGTTTGTCTTTCCTGATTGGCTTCTAGTTGTGAGAGAATAAGAGTTTCCAAAGTTTTGCTGATAGCATCAAAACGCAAAGCTATAGAATTTGTAGCCCGTATCATGGGATTCAGTTGTTCTTCCTCATAGTGACGGATGAAACGTATAATATCATCCTGTCTCTTATTTATTTTCGCCAGTTCTGATTTTACGGATTCAGGAGCTTCGGATGGGTTGATATGTGCTTTATTTATATACCCGAACGCCAATTTTACAACTTCACTCTTTTTCAATGAATAGCGTTTGCATATCTTCTCTACCAAAGCTGCCGTTTCCTTGTCTATGGAAATGGTGGTGAATATCGTTTTTCGACTGCTGTTTGGCATGGTAATTACTTTTTTATAGAAATATGAATAGATAAATGCCTGATAATAAACCTTGAATGGAAAATGCTTATTACAGGTGTTATTACAGCGTGTTCTTGTAACACGCTAAAGCCGAAGGCTTTGCCCCGCAGGGCAAGAGGGAAGAACAGGACTTGTCCAGTTCCCTCTTGCTCAATTTAGCGAAACGGGCTGAACCGATAGGTGAAGCAGTTTCTGCTAAATCGGGGTGGTACCACAGATGAATAGCCCGAACACAGGCTTTTTCCCTATGCTGCGTTTTGCTATCAGGGCTTATTCTCTAACTGATTGGCTTTTTCAAACTGTTTGTAGGTTTGAGAATCGGCATACTCACGAACAAAAGCCCGAATGTCGCTGGCTCTATAGTACGTTTTCCGTCCAATGTTAAAGTAAGGAAGTACACCTTTAGCCCGATAGCGTTGCAGGGTTCTGAAAGATGCTTTTAGCAGAAAGGCTAAGTCTTGATTGTCTAACAGCTTCTCATTTTCATCGAATACGGTGTCGGTATTGATAAGAGATTTCAGGTTTTGTCCGATCTCTGTGAGTTTCTTGGAAAGTTTCTCCATCCATTTCTCGAAGTTTTCATTGTCTATATACATTTTGCTTCATTTTTGAGTTCAACATTATTATTTTCAATCGATTGATGAAGCAAAGTTCTGAAAATGGGTGCAAATAAGTTCGGGGAATAGATCACCCATTCCCCGATAAATTATGCTTAATACCCTGAATATCTGTGTTCTGATTTTATGGAAAATATCCCTCTTCCTTACACTTTTCGATGATTGCGACTCTTAGTTTATCTAAAAAGGATGTTCGTTTATCAGGCTTACGTTTGATTACCTCTTCTTCTTTTTTATAAATATCGCTGAATTTTATGTTAAACAGCTTTTCAAAAGCATTTGCCAAATCACTAAAGTGTATTTCCTTACCATCAACAGTTGTAATACATTTTAGATAATAAAGCCCACATACTATTTCCATTATGTCGATGTACTTTGCAATATCTTTATTTAGATGTAAGGTAGATTTCCATCCAGCTTCAATGTTAATAAAGAATTTGGGAAATTCCATTTGATGATGAAGCAAGTCCAGTTCTTTATTAATAAATGAAAGTATCTTATTACATGTTATACTTTTTGCTTCATAATAGAAATCTCTTCTGATTTCTAAACTGTTTTTTAGTGCCTCAAATTCGATATAGGTAAGATTTAGTTCTCTAATTAAAGTTTTGTAATCTGATTCATCATTCAGGAAGGTAATCACAGATTCTACAAATTCTCTATATGCCATAAGTAATTGGGCTTCATCAAAATTTTCTTCTGCGCAAGAAGAGTTGAGAAGACTATATATATTTTGATCTGAAAGGCTCCATTTTGGCATAAGTAATCAAACATGTGTTATACGTTTCGTTTATTGCCGTTCATATTTATTCTTTATTCGTTTCAATAGAGAGTAAATAATAATTTTGTGAAATGGTCTGATAAAGAAAAAATACATTCGTCCAAGCCAATTGTTATATTTCACAATAGTAGTGATTCTAAGCTCCTGTTTCCCATCTTTATACTCACCACACCGCATTGAAACATGAAAATCCAAGTGACTGTCGGGCATTCCAAAAATTTCTTCATACTGGTTTTTATCCGATACCATATCTGTAAATCTACTCTTTGTGTCCAATCCCAATGGTTTTACAATGGTGTTTCGTAGATTCATTAACCAATCTATCCATTTAGGAAGTTGATTAAAAGCAAGATTGCGAAATTTTTCAGGTGTTATTTTCTGATTACAAACTATTTCCCTTGAATAGGAATCCACATAATTGGCAGGAAGATACTTTTCAATCAAGCCGTTTGTTTGTATATTTTTCATCTTACTGCTCTTTAAATTTATTGATAACCATATCCTGCAACTCTTTAAACTGTTCCGCTGATAGAGCCGAACAAACTTGCTGCATACCAATCAGCATGGAATATTGTATTACCGCCATATCCATTGCTTGTTTAGCATCTAATCCAATTGCTTCATTCAGCTTGGTTGCATATTCCAACCTGATATTGTCCGCTTGCGCTACATAATCTTGCACAATCGGACTGGAGTATCCCCACGCACGTATTACACTTTCGTTTCGGATAGAAGCGTATGCTGTCATATCAACCAATTTCTGCTGTTGCTCTTTGGGGGTGTTTAATTTATCCACTTCACGAATAAACTCAAATGTATTTACCTCCAACCAATACTTCATCAACGCATCCACATAGCCGTCTATGTTTTTGAAATGATGATAGAATGAACCTTTGGTGATTTGCAATAATCCACACAGATTATCTATCGTGATTTTTGCAAATCCTTCTTTTTCCAAAATTTTTAGTCCTGTCACGAACCATTGCTTTTTATCCACTTTCTTCATAATCTATATACATACCATATAGTATGGTATGCAAATGTAGTTACTTTATTAGAATAAACAATAGCTTGACTATCTCTTTTATTATCATTTCCTATATTTAGGATAGAACTATCCTTATAGCCATTTGATAGGATAACCGAGCATACGCTTTAGTTCTTCCATTTCTGCACTATGCCACATTTCATGCTTGAAACACCAAGATAATGCTTCATATTTATTATTAGCTACCGGATGCTTAAACGGAATAGGTGCTAATTGCTCAAATAATGTATCGTCATTTAATTGGGACAAATTATCTATGCATATTTTGTGAATAGTATCAAACTGCTCTTTTAGCTCATATGTTGGGATCAAGTTTTTTTCTACTGACCTGTGTAGGGTTCCCATACCATTGAATATTTTCACATAATCAACGATGGGGATTAATTCTGTGATTTTAGTATTTCTTCCTGTGATACATGTGATAGCATGGAAGTTTTGACTAATCATTAAATGTCCAACTTGCCAAGCAAAATTTGAATCTGTGTTTTGAGGAATTGTGTACCATAAATCTTGCGGTATTTCGGAAATCAAACGATTTACAAAGTTCCTCGATTCGATAATCTGTTCTCTTAAAAAATCAATTCTTTTCATTTTTATAATTTTATATACTTATTAGTAGGTAAGTTCTTGGGGCAAAAAAATATTAGATATTTAGTAATCCTTCTTGTATTGACATATATACATCATTTTTTAATACTTTATTCATTTGCAAAGAAGATAGTAATGCAGAATGAACCATAAAAGCCTTTGTTCTTGGTGTTTCCGAAAATGAAAAAGCATTGTTTTTTAAACCATTATCTAATAAAGCTGTAAGCCATTTTAGAATCGTGTTTACCAATCCCTGCAATTCTTTCTGCATGTTTTCAGGTAAAGTGTCATAAGATGGCGAAAGTGAACCAACTATACAAACCCAATGGTTCTTGATAAAACTATCGTGCATATGAATGTAATTGGAAAACTGTAATTTATAATCCAAACTTTCCCATGTTTTAGTTAGCTCGTTGAAAGCATTCAGATTTCTTCTTATTATCTCTACTCCCAAATCTGACTTTGAAGGGAAATAATAATGAATAGCTGCATTCTTTATATTCAACGCTTTAGATATGTCTGCATAACTAAAAGAATTGTAGCCAATAGAGCGAATCAACTCACTCCCTAATCTTATTATTTCATTTCTAGTATCATTCATGACGCAAATATATGCAATTTACTTAGTAGTAAGTATAAAATGGACGATTTTAACATTTTGTATGTTCACAGTGTATAATTTCTATCTTCATTTATTCGGTCAGTTATAACCACTTCATACCACTTTCAGACAGTTTTGAAAATGGCTCTTGATTCTTCTTTCATTTGCTGGTGAAAATATAATCAACATGTTTTATAAACCATTAAAAAAATGAAAGTATGGAAGTAGTAACCATTGAAAAGAGAACTTTTTCGTATGTCTGCGAACGGTTCACGGAGTTTGCCAAACGGATAGAAAGTTTGTGCAGCACTCATACACAGAAAGTAGAAAACTGGTTGGATAGTCAGGAAGTGTGCCTGTTGCTAGGCTTTAGCAAACGAACGCTGCAATATTATCGGAGTAGCGGAAGATTGGCTTATTCTCAAATAGGCAGTAAGATTTATTACAAATCTGCTGATATTGAAATAATTATTGCAGACAGCGAAACACCACATCAATCACCCAAACAAATCACGCCTTATGAAAAGAACTAAAGAAGATTATCCGTCCTTCAACCTGTTTTCTATTGTCAGCACATGGGAAAGCATTAATCTAAATCCTACGGTTATTATCTACCGGAGCGATAAAGACTATCTTCTTTCTATCATATATGTATCGGAAACTACCAAACAGGCTTCTCCTGCTACATATGAAATACAAAAAGATGGTAGCCAGTATTTTATTGCCACTGCATCCAAACGGCTCTATTTAGATTATGATCCGGCAAAAGATGTATTTAGCATTTCTTCACTGGGTGACTATCTACGTAACTAATTAATCAGCCAGCTAATCATATAACTGATTAGCAATCTAGCAATCAATATTTCAATAAAACAATCTTTCAATCATGGAATTAATAAATAGAGATACACCACAAGTCAAAGAATTTATTTTTTCGCTCGATTCAATGCTGAACGGTATTGAATCCATTGTAAAGCACTATAAGCCCCACCTGAACGGAGAACGTTTTCTTTCCAATCGTGATGTTTCTAAAAAACTGAATGTCAGTTTACGAACTCTGCAAGAATGGCGAGATACGGGATTAATTCCTTTCATCCAAATAAAAGGTAAAATCATCTATCGCCAAAGTGATATTGATAAACTACTCCAGAAGCACTACTTTGAAAGCTGGAAGGAATAACGTGCCACCCTCGAAAACATTGTTTTTCGGAATTTAATTTGAATCATAGACTTTTCCAGTGAAGTATTTAGTCTGTGCAAGTCTTTAGATGAAAATACGCTCGAACGTAGTGAGAGGAAGATTTTTATCTAAACCGAAGGCTTGGACTTGAACAGGCTAAATACGGAACTTACCTTTGTCAATGCTTCATCTTGAATTCTGGAAAACTTACTTTAAAAGAAAAGGATTGAGAAAATGAATTTTGAAAAGTAATTTAATATGGATATAGTAGCAATAGAAAGAGTTTCCTTCGATTCTTTTAGGAAGAAGCTGGAACAGATTATATCATTGGTAGATAATACTTCTTTATCCCCCTCTGATATGTGTATTGAGAAAGAATGGATAGAGGGCAAGACGTTGGCAGCTTCCTTAAATACTTCGTTGCGAACATTACAATCTTTACGGGAGAGTGGCAAACTTTCTTTTTCGACCGTTGGCAAAAAAGTATATTATAAGGTTGTCGAAGTACAAAAACTATTGGATTTAGGTAGAATAAAAGTAACTACTAAAGAATAATTGCTTATGGATTTATACACGAATGAGGATAGCCAAGAATTATTGCAATCGTTAGATAGGGCTTTACCTTATATAGAATATGCATTGAAGAATAATAGGCCCATGTTTGAGGGTGAACGGTATCTGACAAGTGAAGAACTTTGTTCTATACTCAAAATCAGCCGTAGAACTTTACAGTATTATCGGGATGGTGGCATTTTCCCTTTTATTCAACTTCCGGGCAAAGTGCTGTTTCGTGAATCGGATATAAAGAAGGTTTTGGAAGACAGGTTTCGTTCTGCCTATAATATAGAAGATTATTCTCTTTAGTTTTTAATATAATGAAGATAGAGAAACGGCTACCGTCCGAATGGATTAGGTAGCCGTTTTTCATCTTTAGGTGGTTTTAGTAGAGAAGTTCTCCCGTACATTCTGCATATCTCGGAGAATACTTTGATCTAATACTTTTGCGTATCGTTGTGTCATTTTCGTATTGGTATGACCGAGCATCTTAGATACATTTTCTAATGATACGTTGTTAGCTAGCGTAACGACAGTCGAAAAAGTATGACGCCCGGTATGCGTGGTCAAGTTCTTCTTAATTCCGCAGAAATCAGCAATTTCCTTCAAATAACTATTTGCCTTTTGATTGCATGGAACTGGTAATAATATACCTTTCTTTTCGCAAAGCGGATAGCCCTTGTATTTATCCAATATAGCTAACGGAATATCTAAAAGTGGAATATTGCACATGACTTTTGTCTTTTGACGGGCTTTTCTTATCCAGACGTTTCCTTGATTGTCTGTTACCAAATGTTCAGGCTTCAATTCTGATACATCTATGAACGCTAGCCCTGTCCAACATTGGAATAAGAAAATATCACGTACCAATTCCAAACGTGGCGCATTGAAAACTTTAGTTCGTAAAATTTCTAATTCTTCTTTGGTTAGAAACTCCTTATGCACTTCTTGCTCATGGAAATGGATATTCATAAACGGATTCTTATCTATCCAGTCGTTTGCAAGAGCCATGTTTGTAATCTTCTTGACTACTTTCATGTAGCGGATAACTGTATTTTCTTGCAGATTCTTTTTTGATTTCAAGAAATGAATATAATCCTGAATGATAGCATTATTTATTTCTTTCATCGAAATATCCTTTAGATGGTACTGTTTTAGAAGCATTTCTTTAAAATACTTCAAGCATGTATCAAAACGGGAGATAGTAACCTTTGCATAATCCTTGCCTATCAGTTCCCTGCATTTGTCGTTATGTTCTTGAAATACTTCAAAGAACATCTTATGCTTTTCATCCAGTCCGAGAAAACGCCTCTTAATCTCCATCGGGTTAATGAGTTTATTTTCATCTTCCAAAGTCCGATGAATCTCATACAAGCGTAATTTTACCGATTCCAGATAACGGTTTACTTCTACAGATTTAGAATCTTTACCTGTACACCGTTCTTTGGTTTGCGACCAAAGTTCAGGTTTAACGGTTCTTTTTAGCTGCATCTCAGCTAATTGACCTTGAATTGTTATCCGCAACATGATAGGGGTTTCACCTGATTTTACTGTTCTTGTTTTGCGGATGAAGAACAGCACGTTGAAAGTCTGTCGTTTCATACTCTAAAAATTAATGTTTAAAGTTACTGAATCGTGCAGAATAGTAAGAATCAAATGATAAGACAATCAACGACTTACGGTACAATTCGTGGACATTTTTTTCGAGACTAAAATTGTCCACGATTTAGCACTACGGAAGTGCGTAATTTTGCCAAAAATATGCGGATTATAGGAAAAAGAAAATCCCTGAAATGTTTAATATTCAGGGATTTACCAAATTTGAAGTCTTTTTAAAGTGGTGCCACCAGGAATCGAACCGGGGACACAAGGATTTTCAGTCCTTTGCTCTACCAACTGAGCTATGGCACCATCATGTCGTTTTGTATATCGTTGTTTCGATTACGGGTGCAAAGATACGGACTTTTTTGATATATGCAATAGGTGGCGGTGGATTTTTTGAAAATATTTGAGGGTAGAGGTGGAATTAGCTGCTATAAGCAGGGTAAATAGGGGGAGCGTGTAGATAAATATGGATTTTTACTTATTTTTGGAAGCGGGTAGAGAATGATTAATAAGCTATAGATATGAAGAAAGTAATTTGGAGTATTGTTTTAAGTTGGGTATGTTTGGCATTTGCTGCTGCTGGGATAGGAACTCGTGATGCGGTGTCTGCCTGTGATGGGAAAGTGTATAAAAAAGGGGATAAGATTATGTTTGGTGTCCCTAAGGTTTCCGGATATTTGTTTGTTAGGACGTTTACAAAGGATGGGAAGATATCTACGATGCCGAAAGAGAATCTGGCTAGTCAAGAGGCGGTGATCGTTGATATTCCAGATTACGATAAGAAACTCTTTGAGGGTATGGGCGTTTATTCTGAGGAAGAAACGCATCCTCTTGTCGTGGTAGAGCTGGATGGACGGCGTCTTTGTATAAATATTAATGATGCGCTTAGTCAAGGGAATATTGTTTCGGAATATTTTAAAAGCGAAGTTGAGGGTGTGGTCGATTTAACGTCCGATCTCTTATTTGTTTATGCGCTTAAATTAAATAATGTGACAGTTGATGACGATGTGATAGTAAGGTATATGGCTCATTGTGACAAGAATCTGGTAGAGAAAAATCAAGCGGATCCATTTACTATGGCGGATCTTAAGAAAGAATATGCCGCTAAATTGGAAAAGGCGTTAGGGGACGTTGATTTTAGTAAGGTGTTTCGTATTGAGAGTCAGTCGGAGATGTTACAATATGATATGGATAAGCAGATCTTTCCATTAAAAGGGTTGTGGTGCCCACAAATTAAGACAGACCAGCCGGATGCGTTGGCTAAGATTGGCTTTTGTAAATGGGATGATTGTGTCTTTCGATTTGTGAATATACCAGAGTTCATGAATGTCTCTTGTGAGACGGCTCGTGCGAAAGGGTTTTATGATATGAGGAAAGTCGGAAAAGTGCCTACCTATAATAAGCCGCTGGCTACCTCTTATACTTATATCCGTTTCTTGGATAAGAAGGTACAGCTTCCCGAGAAAAAGAATAAGGTCTATCATAACGGTGATATAAAGAGTATGTCTTTGGCTGATTTGTATGGGAAAATGGCTATAGAGGCTCAAATTATAAAGATGGATGTTTATCACTTACCTTTCTTGAAGATAAGTGATTTTGAACTCTTCTATAATTATTTAGGATCCATTGAAGTGAAATAATAGGAAAACGGTCCGTCCCCCAATAAAAATGAGACGGACCGTTTTGCATTCGTGAATTCAGAGCGGATATTTCTTTTTAGTTTAGTGAGTTCCAACCTTGCGCCTTAAGCTCGACTTCACCTCCGTCACGACCGACAAGATAATTGCCTAACTCTGGCTTTGTTATATGACCGATCACCTTAATACCTTTCATTTCCGACACCTTATCATGATCTGCTAAAGGAACAGTGAATAAGAGTTCATAATCCTCACCTCCATTCAATGCCGCAGTTATCAGATTCATGTTAAACTGCTCTGCCATGGCTGCGGTTTGGTAATCGATAGGAATACGATCTTCGTAAACTCGGCAGCCTACATTACTTTCTTTAGATATATGAAGCAACTCCGAAGAGAGGCCGTCGGAGATATCCATCATGGAGGTCGGAACGATTCCAGCTTGATCAAGAACTTCGACAATGTCTTTGCGGGCTTCCGGTTTTAATTGGCGTTCCAACAAATATTCTTTACCAGAGAAATCGGGCGTGAAATCTTTCTCCCCATTAAATATGCTTTTCTCCCGTTCCAGTAATTGGAGACCCATGTAGGCGGCCCCTAAATCGCCGGACACGCAAATAAGATCGGTCTCCTTGGCTCCGTTTCGATAGACAACTTTGCCTTTTTCTCCCTCGCCTAGGCAAGTGATGCTGATCGCTAACCCTGTGCGTGAGGCGGAAGTGTCGCCACCAACGAGATCTACGTCATAGATATCACAAGCGAGTTTAATGCCCTCGTAGAATTCTTCGAGATCTTCTACACAGAAACGTTTGGAAATACCCAATGATACCGTAATCTGTTTCGGGCGGCCGTTCATGGCGTAAATATCGGAGAAGTTTACGACTGCGGATTTATAGCCGAGATGTTTCAACGGCACATACATCAAATCGAAATGAATACCTTCCAGCAAAAGGTCTGTCGTAACCAATACTTGCTTGTCTGTGTAATCTAGTACGGCTGCGTCGTCACCAACACCTTTCAACGTACTCGGATTTTTAAGTTCTATTTTATCGGTGAGATGACGGATTAACCCGAACTCTCCCAAAGTCGATATTTCTGTTCTATTGCTCATAAGATTGTTAACGTAATATAGGATGATTCTTTATTCTTGTATCAATATGTTTAACTATTAATTCTTGAAATTGTTTTTCCCGGTCCATACAGAAACCCACCGTAATAGGCAAACAATATAAATGAGAAAACCATTCCATGGGAAGCGAAGGAAGGTCACGGAGTCGGGCGGCATCTTTCTCCGTGATGATTATCAATTTACTTGTAGAAGTCAACCGCTTGAAGGCCGTTTGTATTTTCTGGATGTCATGCCGATCGAAGGCGTGATGATCCGGAAAGATCAATGAGGTGACATGCTCCGTATATTTATGGATCTCTTTTTCGAGAGGTGCCGGGGATGCGATACCGGATACCAATAAAACCTCTGTAGTAGAGGCCAGCCCTTTTAATGTGCGTCTGGGGGCTTTACCGGAAAAGACGGGTTCCAGCTCCCCGTAAAGAATACGGCTGAAATAGAGCTCTTGATAAGCTGAGAGATGTATATCCTCCTCTATGATCCGGAAGTCTATAGGTTGTATATATGACTCACATTTCGTGACAATGATCACGTCCGCACGTCGAGCGCCATCCATAGGTTCCCTTAAACGGCCTGCGGGTAAGAGCTTATCTTGCGTATAAAGACGGTGGCAATCGGTTAAAAGGATGTTCAGCGTGGGGGCGACGTATCGATGTTGAAAGGCATCGTCCAGCACGATCACTTCCGGGCGCTTATTCTCTGGCAGAGCCAATAGATTGCGGATACCCCTGCGGCGATCAGCGTCTACGGCAACGAGAATATCCGGAAACTTACGTTTCATTTGGTACGGCTCGTCACCGATATCCTTGCTGGTACTTCGCTGATCGGCCAACAAGAAACCGGAGGTTTTCCGTTTATAGCCACGGCTGAGTACAGCTACCCGGTATCGGTCTTTTATCAAACGGATGATGTATTCCGTATGAGGGGTTTTTCCGGTCCCCCCGACAGTCAGGTTCCCCACGCAAATAATAGGCAGATCATACCGCTCTGTCCGAAGGATTTTCCAGTCGAACAGCTGATTCCTGAATCTCACCCCGATTCCATAAAGGAAAGAGAATGGAGTGAGGAGTTTATTGAACTTAATCGTATGATCTGTCAGCATGGTCCAGTTATTATAACGGTTTCATATCGTAAGGCATACGAGCTTGGATTCCGCAATTCGTCTTGATATTATTCAACGTCTTGAAGTACTCGAACTCATTACCCAATACATTTTTGACGATAGAGAGTTTCACCTCTCCGAGCTGGCTTTCCAAGAACTCGTCCAAGAAATTTTTGGAACCGCTGACGGTAGTTACGCTATACTGATCCAGATCAGCCAACCCCGCCGCTGTGCTTATAGCTAATTCAATACCGCCCAGCTCATCGACCAAACCTCTTTCTTTCGCTTGCTCACCCGTCCAGACCCGTCCTTGTCCGATAGCGTTGACCGCTTCGGTAGTCATACCTCTACCTTCGGCGCAGCGGGAAAGGAACGTTTGGTAGCCTCTTTCCACGTATCCTTGTATCAGTGCTTTCTCACTCTCGGTCATGGGACGGGAGAGGTCTCCTAAGTCCGAGAATGTGTTCGTCTTTACGATGTCCGTGGTCAACGCTAGTTTCCCGAATAATCCGGAGGCGTTCGGGAACATGCCGAAGATACCGATGGAACCGGTCAACGTATTCGGTTCGGCGATGATCTTATTAGCGGCGCATGAGATATAGTAGCCTCCCGAGGCAGCTACGTTGCCCATGGAAACGACCACAGGTTTCACCTTTTTCAACTCGACAACTTGACGCCATATCTGCTCGGATATATAAGCGCTACCTCCCGGGGAATTCACACGGAATACCACGGCTTTCACGTCGTCATTGTTTTTTAGCTTGATAAGCTCATCGGCCATTTTCTCCGTGATACTTTGTTCGATATCGTAAAAGTTGCCGGGTGTTTGCGCCTTAATCTCGCCTTCGGCGTAAAGTACAGCTATCTCCGGGGCGTTTTTGGTGGGTGATGCCTTGAGGGTTTTCATTTGAGCTAAGTTGGCCGATCTCAGTTTCTCTCCATTTTGTCCGGCTAACTCTTTGACATATGCTTCTACCTCCGGCTTATACTTCAATTCGTCTATAAAGCCACATTCTACCGTTTTCACCGGGTCCGCGAAGAAAAGCCCCTCATTGGCGTAATGGTTGATATCGTTCACGCTGATGCCGCGTGATTCGGCGATGCCTTCGGTTATATTATCCCAGATGGTGGAGATATACGATTGGATTTGCTCCCGGTTCGCCTCGCTCAGCTTATCCAGCATAAAGGGCTCCACGGCACCTTTGTAGGTACCTACCTTAAAAATCTGCATCTCAATACCGACCTTATCCATCAGTCCTTTGTAGAATAGGGTTTGCGAGGCGAGTCCCGTCAACTCAAGGATGCCTTGCGGATTCAAGAATACCTTATCGGCTACGGAACAAAGGAAGTAATTCCCTTGCGTGAAATTATCGGCGTAAGCTACCACGAACTTGCCGCTTTCCTTGAAGTCTATCAGCGATCGGCGGATTGCCTCCAAGCTGGCGCTACCCGAGGAGAGAAGCCCCGATTCGATATAAATCCCTGCGATCTTGTCATTCTGTTTCGCTATCCGGATCGTCTCGAGCAGGTCCTTCAGTGACAGCATGTTTTCCTTGTCGCCCATCAAGGCGGAGAATGGATTCTCCGTCGGGTTATCCGCCAGCGTCCCGTCTAGCTTGATCTTGAATACCGTATTGCTCTTGGGGGTGTAATCAGGTGTGCTACCTACGGTGGCGATATATCCTATAGTCATGGATATCAATACCGTCAGGATTATTCCCATTGCCAACATAACGCCTAGCGTTGAGGCAAACATCATTTTAAAGAATTGTTTCATATCTATTGAAAACTAATTAGATGACAAATGTACGAAAATTTCCTCTACGTCCCGGTCGTTGAGGCATACTTGTTGGTAAACATCTCGCAGAAGCTCCGGGTTGATCTTCTTGAAATCTTTTTCTAAAGGGGTGATGAAAAGACCTCCGATATCGGCAGCTCCCGGGCTGGACAGGAGATGGTCGTTCCCCTCAGCCTCGTATTGCCATGGGCGGTGGCGTTTACGAGGGATTACCGTGATTACCCAATTATTATCGTAATAGGAGCCGAAGATATTCATCATCGGCTCGGGCTCACCGGGAAGTATCGGCAAAGCGGCGTAGATCTTTTTGAAGAGCCGGGTGGCGGCTTCTTCGGTGGCGGCTTGGATGACGAGGCCGGGGCGGAGGTTGCCGGTGAGTGGGTATATACGGTTGTCGTATACACTCGCATACGATTGTCGTATAAATTGGGTTACCTCTTCATCCAGCGGCATGATGCCTCGTGTCACCGCTTGGAAGTGGGCATGATCCGGTGCCGAGGCTCCGCTACGGGGTCCATTGTAGAAGACGGTGAAGGGAGCGAGTCTCCTTGTCAGTTCCAAGAAGTCATTCCATTGCGGCAATATCAGTTGCGGAGTATGTTTCCGGGTAGGGATCGTGAAATGTTGGGGGAAGATCGGGTAGGGGTTGCACAATACCAGATGGCGAAAGCCGAAAGGCAGTCGCTCCTGTTCCACCGGCAGGTTCTCGGGACATAGGAAGCACTTGCGTTCTTTTAGGGATCGGGCATCTACCTTGGCCCCGGTGGAAACAATACGGGCGGGATTGAATTGCGCACGTATCGAGAACCCTCCCATATCGAAGGATTTTACTTGCACGGCCTCCAGCGCCTTATAGTTCTTCTCGGCCAATGGCCATGTCACGAGTTGCTTGGACAGTAATTCGGTCGCTTGCGATGAGCTGACCCAGTTGTTTGGTTTCATTGTCTTTCCATGTTTAAGCGGGCCTCGAGTTCCCAAGTCCTGATTTTATCCTTATATATATTATGGTTGTTCATTTTTACGACATCCAATGAGGCGTCGGAGTTATCTTCCCAACGGCGGCAAAGGTACAGCACGTCGTAGATCCGCCCGATCGGGTACTCGCGGCTGATGCGCAGGCCGAGGGCGTAATCTTCTCCGTAACTGGTGTTCGGGAGGTTTAGTTTCCGTAGCAAGGGTGTATAAAAGGCTCGGGGCGCTCCAAGCCCGTTGATGCGGAGGGCGTTATTGCGGCCGTTCTCGGGAGTCCATTCTTTATGGTCGATAATTCCGGGCGGGATGGTTCGCATATCGAAATCGGTCATTCGGTAGGTTCCGACCACCATGGCGCATCGCTGCTCGTAGAAGGCTTCCACGATCTTACGCAGGGTATGCTCGTCACTGTATACATCATCACTATCCAATTGGATGGCGAACTTGCCGCAAGCCGAATGGTGTATTCCTATATTCCAGCAACCCCCGATGCCGAGGTCGTCACGCTCCGGCTGGATATGGATAATACGAGGGTCCGTGGCGGCGATCGTTTGGATTCGCTCGGAGGTGCCATCCGTGGAATGATTATCGATAATGATTAGGTTGAAAGGGAAGGACGCCTCTTGTCGCAGTACGGAACGGATAGCGTCCTCGATCGTCCGTACACGGTTACGTACAGGGATAATAACGGAGGCTTCCGTTTGAAATGTCTGCTCGTCAAAACGGACTGGCTTGAAATGAGGGGGCAAGTAGCCGCCTATCATCTTTAAGTGATCTGTACAGGCGGCTTCCATCTCGATCTGTACAAAGCGGTTCTTGGGATCTACATAGTCGAACATCTTCTCTCCGGATTTCCGTAAATCATTCTCTACTTCTGTATATAGATATTCGTTGATATGCGTCAGCGGAGCGTTTTGGGAGACTTTTAAGCGCAAGTCGTAGAGTCCGGCGAATGTATATTCCGTATCCATGGAGGCTATGGCGTTTTGTAGCGTGGAAGAACGATAAAGTAGGAGGGAGCCGAAATTGAAATCATCCCTAAGACTTCCTTTCTGGTAATCGATCACCGGATGGGGGTTGAGTTTGCCCTCCTTCTGCTCGTAATAATCGGAGTAAACCATACCGGATCTCGTATCGTCGGCGATGGCGACAAAACGCTCTAGGGCATACATGCCTAATTGAAGCTCTTCAGTTTTCGTATAAATTAACGTATAATGGGCACTGGCATAGCCGGCTATTTCCCGGAGGGTCTTCGTGCTCCATATATTCTCCGTGCGGATTAAATTGCAGGGATAAATAGCCTTGGCGTGGGGATCGTCCGTGATTAGATAGATCTGACTCACTAAGGACGACTCGGCCAATTGCGCTACCGTTTGTCGTGTAGCCTCTATTTTTCCATAAGGGATAAAGCAATTGATTCGTTTCATTGTATATACTGTATTTTATTTTGTTGTTGAATGGAGAAAAAGCGTAAGATGGACTCCATGAGTCGATTTCGTTCCGACGGTGTTTGAAGCGCCTCAAACGGGAAACTGAGCAAACAAGTCCGATATTTCCCTTCATAAACGATTCCCGCCCCGATATTGTTCTCCGGATATCTCAAGATGGTATGGGCGAGCTTATCCGCCGGAAGTACACCGTCTACCGACTCGATCGAGTAGCAAATAGGGTTCGGACGTGTCCGGAACGTGTATCTGCCGTTTATATATCCGTAAGGGGATGCGCAACTGTTTACGATTCCCTCCTTGCTGGCATTACGGCTAGCCAACTTCCCTTTTAGTACCTCCTCGACGAACGTACGGTCTTGTGCGTTGCCCCAGCTGTCGGAGAAAAGATTCGTCCCGCTTACAAGCAAGTTGCCGCCTTGGGCAAGGTAGCTGCGAAGCGTATCCTGTAAAACGGGAGTGATAACCGGTTGGCGCTGTTTTCCTAAAATCAAGTCAATAATGGGATACGTATCCGGCTTTACGACTCCCTCGGCCAAAGATTTATGGCTACATGAAACAAAGGAATAACCGGTCCCGGCCATGGCCTGCCCATGTATGAAAGGATAATCGAAGGTATTGCCCGCTATGACTTGGCCTGCGTAATTGTTGTAACTATCTCCATGCCCGTTATTATCATTGCTGTTCCATGTGGCGGAACGGCGGAATTCGAATTGATCCCCGATAAACGCGATATCATTCAGATAAGGCACTCCCCGGTCGATGGCATAAAGAAAGCCGGCTAAACTATCCGCCGTACTCTCGAAACTGGCTGGACCGCTGATCCTGTCGAATCCATTGACGATCAATACCGTCTTCTCCTTTTCACCTTTAGGAGACCGGTAAACACTTACGATCTCGGAAGGGAAACTGATGCCTCCTCTATTTACGGCAGCTACCTTATAACTATGGATAATACCCGCCTCAATTGGAAGAATGATTTCTTCTCCTTTTACGAGCGTCCCGTTATCGAATCCACCGCTGTCTTTTCGACTATAAAGGATATAGGCGGTTGGTGAGGCACTCTCCTCAAGGGTATCCTGTACGGCTTTCCAGCCGATTTTCACTTTATTCGTTTCTATGAGCTCCGTATACAGACGGTCAGGTGGGAGCGGTTGTACGATAGGTTCCTGTTTATTCTGGAAACAGATATAACGGAGCATCCCTTTATAGATCGCCCTACAGATAAGGAAACGGAAGCGTGGGTCTAACCCGTAACGCATATCGGCGAAGTTTTGATGGGATAGTAATTCTAATAGCATCGTTGGGACATCGGGAATACGTGCCTCTATATAAGATTGATTCCACATGCCCCGGCGGCTCCATTGAGGATTGTAAACCTTGCGGACATCGGACAGGATCTGTGTTTGGATCATGTCGGTTAGGTCTCTGGCGATCTCCCGGCTTTTCCGGTTGGTGTAGATTCCGTCGTTGCTTTTAGACATATAGATGCCGAGTGTCCCTATAATTGAGTCATCCGGGGTGGTTCCTGCGTCGGAATGGAATGCGAAGGCCATGTCGATAGGGATATGGGCCTGTTCTTTTAAATAATTAACCCATCGGGGACGTGCGTAAATGTCGTCTTGATAATCATTGCGGAAAGCGCTTTTCGAATAGATACTATCCGGTATTCCCGCCCATTGTAGCCAATATCGGGCCGCCTCGGTAAACCGTGGATACCCGCTTGTCTCTGCTTCTATCGGATAGGGACTTTCTAGCGGGCTACGTGCGATGTTCCCCATGCCGCCACCGATCTTGATCGCGTCTGCCGTGATAATCTTTCCCGATTTATTGCTTTGATTCGTCAATACGATTCTCTCATGGGCTTTTCCATATGCCGTGAATTTGAAATTTCCCAGATAGATCCAAGTTCCACCCCCCATCGTTTGATTGACGGCGATCGTGGTTTCCCCTCCGGCATGATGGATGGTATACAGTGCCTGCTCTGTGCTGTTCGGAAAAGATTGATAGGAGGCATAGACCGCGTAATTCCCCGATTCCGGAATTTCGGGAATCCACTCGATGAGACTTTCTTTTCCTTTCCTCTGTGTGACCGTCTGCCGATAGGTGCCTTGCGTAAAAGGGTTCTCCCCATTCGTATAAGTAGCTTGAATATGCCCAAATCCGGCTTTCTCCCCATCCGACCAAGCTTTCTCTCCATCCAATTCCTTATACTCGGATCCCGGAGTAGAGCGATCATTGTCGATAATGATTTCGTGTATTTGAGTGTCCCTTTCCCGGGGGATAAGAATAGTCGCTCCTGCGTTTTCAAGCATCGGGGTCAGATAAGGAAGAACAAAACTCTGCGTAAATAAGTCCTCCACGGTGCCGAACATGCGAGCCCGTTGCCATTCCCAGCGATGGGCGGTCTGGGCGTAATATAAACCATGGCTTTGCCAAAGGGCGATATGACGGTTTTGTAATCCGTTTTTTATCTCATGAGGGGTGGATAGGCTACGGGTTAGCGGGTATTTGCTCTCTTTAATGGAGTATAGCCTCTTTTTGTTGGGACGTCCTTTTCTGTCGTATTCGGGAATCAAGCTCTCAATGTCTGTATCTCGGGTCAAGATGACGATCTTGGAGGCATTGGGGAATAGGGGAGCTATACTTGCGTAAAGCTCAGAAACGTTATATTCCCGAAAAGGGATGTCCTCCAAAGCTTCATTGGCGAAAAGCGTGACTTTCTTCTTCTGTATGAGGATGGAGTCAATCTTAATGGTGCGTGAAGACACATATTGCCTTGCGAAAGAGTTTAGCTTTTGATCCAATTGCTTTTTTAAGCTTTCACTATCCTGCCCTTCTGCCGGAAAGCTCCAGAGAAAAATGGATAGTAAGGATATGATGATCCTAACAGGATAGGAGAGTTTTTCTCGCATATTTTTATAAATATTATTGGCTGTCTTATTTCTACAAATTTACGGAAAATCTCCGTAATAACCTCATAAAAAGCCCAGATTGGCGCAATTAAAATTGAATATGAAGAAGGTAGGGGCAAATTGTGGATATTGGGAGAAGTCAAATCTATGTGAACGGCAGCAAGGAGAAGAACGGATTTGTCCCTATCATGGGACGGGTAGCGATTAACGGGACGATGGTGCGGTTCAGTTCAGTTGCGAGCGAACTATTCGTGTTCATGGTCAAGACGCCTATCTGGGGAATGATTATCCCTTCTTGAAGTGTCGGGTTTGCGATAGTATCTCAATGGGAAACGGTGGTAAAGTCAATGGGATAGAGGTGTTATCTCAATGACTTTACGGCCGTGTCCCATAGGCTTTTTTTGTATCCCGGATAAGTTGGTAGGGGATGGTTCAGGGCGCAAAGGGCGCATCTTTGCGAGGTTTGTAAAACTTTTATATTATAAAAAAATTAGCGTCTTACTTATTATATAGATGGAGTAATATATTTTTTTTGTAAAATGTTTTTGCGAACACGTAAAGATGCGCCCTAATGCGCCCTGTGATTTTTTTTGAAGATTTTCTTGATGTCTTAAAGTATAGATAGACAGTTGTTTATGTAATACTGTTCTCTTAGCCCTTTTTTAGTCTTTGGGGCGATATAATCGGCCTAAACTCACATTTACGTGGCCCAAAAGCACGTGTACAGAGCGATTTTCTCGTGATTCCATGAGCAGAAAGCCGTTTTTCCCGTGTGATTTCCTCTCGTCGCTAGGACCCTGTTTATCGTTTTTATACGTGTAAAAGCACTCGTGAGAGCCCTGTTTTCGGTACACGCGGTGACTCGTAAGTTAAAAAAGAGCATCACGTATTATTTAATGTACGCAATCCCCCTCGTGAAAAAAAATGCGAAAAAGTTCCGGAAAAGTTTGGACCGTATGTTTTATAGCATTACTTTTGCACCCGCATTCGAGAGAGAACGGCGCTTCAGAAATGATGGAAACG
>ENA-UESG01000737-UESG01000737.1-human-gut-metagenome-genome-assembly--contig:-NODE-737-length-27321-cov-8.099068_pt1 | contig 27321 bp, 24 predicted proteins | sample MGYA00243002_ERZ508003 | MGnify/ENA primary metagenome ERZ508003 (study PRJEB26167, sample SAMN06115514) | human gut metagenome | host: Homo sapiens | place: China:Shanxi | collected 2015-12-02... | reverse complement strand
GGCCGTAGCTCATCTGGTAGAGCGCCACCTTGCCAAGGTGGAGGTAGCGAGTTCGAGCCTCGTCGGCCGCTCCAACAGGAGTGGAATCCTACTCCTAAATATGGTGACGTGGCCAAGTGGTAAGGCAAGGGTCTGCAAAACCCTCATCCACCAGTTCAAATCTGGTCGTCACCTCCAAAAGCTTCCCGGGAACTTCGGTTCCCGGGATTTTTTTGTTGCCTTTTTTCTAAAAAATGAGGGGAACCATCAGCCGACAGTTTCCCTCTTCCGTCATTTCGCGTTGCACAATGCCGCCTTGCCCCAAGAGAGGGAAGGCTTTTTTAAAACTTCAGCCGCATCTGGTACCACACCACGCCCCCATGGGTGGAGCCGGAAACCCCCTCGTTCACAAAGCCGAACTTTGCATAGTAGTGCACCAGGGCCTCCTTGCAGGTCAGTACCAGCCCCTTCCGGCCCTGGGCCCGGGCGTCGGCAATGGCCTGCTGCAGCAGCTGCCCGGCGTACCCCTGTCTGCGGCAGGCCGGGATGGTGTTTACCCCAAAGATCATCTGCCAGGCACCATTCTCCCGGTGGAGGGAGGCGTCGGCGTACATCTCATCGGTCAGGTCCGGCCAGTCGGTGCAAAAGCCGTCCACAAAGGCCAGCAGCCTTTCCCCCTCCCACAGCAGCCAAAAATGATCGCCGTACTGCTGCAGCCGCCCGGCAAACTCTTCTGCCGTAGCCGCCTCTGCCGCCGGGAAGCAGGCCGCCTCCACCGCTGCAATGGCCTCCAAATCCTTTAAGGTCCCCTTGCGGATCTCCATACATATTCTCCCTCTCTTTTTCTTCCGAGTGTACCACAGTTCCTGCCCAAAGGCAAAGGTCCTGCCGGTTTTTCCTTTTTGGGCCATTTGCATCCGCTGCCGCTCCGTGTTACAATGGCTATATTGCATCCAGGAAAGGAGCTGACACGCCATGCCTGCCGAAACCCGCATCACCCTCACGCCGGACACGCCGGTGCGCTACCTGAAAGGGGTAGGCCCCAAGACCGCCGAGCGGTTCGAGAAGCTGGGCATCGTGACGCTGGCCGACCTTCTGTGCCATTATCCCCGTAAATACATCGACTTTACGAAGCCCTACTCCATTGCGGAAGCCCCTGCCGACACGGAATGCGTGGTCAAGGCAGAGGTGTTTGCCAAGCCCGGCGGGCGCATCCTGCCCGGTGGACGGCGGATGGAGCGGGTCACCGCCGGGGATGACGTGTCCGGGCTGGAGATCACCTGGTTCAACAACCCCTATGCCGCCCAGAAACTGGAGATCGGGCAGGAATACTATTTTCAGGGCATCGTCACCGGCGGGATGCTGCGGCGTCAGATGGTCAACCCGCTGGTGCGCACTGCCGAACAGGTGCAGGCAGCCCCGTTCGAGGCCGTGTACCCCCAGACCGAGGGCCTTTCCAGCAGTGCCATTGCCAAGTGCGTGCGGCAGCTGCTGCCCCATGCCGAGCTTCTGCCCGACCCGCTGCCGGAGGAGATGCGCCGCAAATATCGCCTGCCTTCCAAGGCCGAAGCCGTGCGGGCCATCCACCGCCCTGCCACCGAAGAAGAAGCCTTTGCGGCCCGGCGGCGGCTCATCTATGAAGAGCTTCTGGTGCTGCAGCTGGGCATCGGCCGCATGAAGAACCGCGGCTCCGCCGCCACCGGTGCCCCCATGCAGCCCACAGACCCGGAACCCTTCTGGGCCAGCCTGCCCTTCTCTCCCACCGGTGCTCAGCGCAGAGCCGTGGACGAGATCCTGGCCGACATGGCCGGGGAGCACTCCATGAACCGCCTGTTACAGGGTGACGTGGGCAGCGGCAAAACGCTGGTAGCGGCTGCCGCCATCTGGGCCTGCATCCGGGCCGGGTATCAGGCTGCTCTGCTGGCCCCCACTGAGATTCTGGCCGCACAGCACGCCGAGGGTCTGAACCGGATGTTGGCCCCCTTTGGCATGCGGGTGGCCCTGCTCACCGGCGGCATGAAAGCCGCTGCAAAGCGCACCACGCTGGCCGCCATCCGGGGCGACGAAGCGGACCTCATCGTGGGCACCCACGCCATCCTCAGCGAGGGGGTGGAGTTTGCCCGGCTGGGGCTGGCTGTCATCGACGAGCAGCACCGCTTCGGCGTGCGGCAGCGCGGCATGCTGGCCGAAAAGGCCGTGAATCCGCACCTGCTGGTCATGAGCGCCACCCCCATTCCCCGCACACTGGGCCTGCTCCTCTACGGAGACCTGGACATCTCCATTCTGGACGAGCTGCCCCCCGGCCGTACCCCGGTCAAGACCCGGTGCATCACCGGCAAAAAACGGCGGGACCTGTACCATTTCCTCGATCAGGAGATCGACAAGGGGCGGCAGGTCTATCTGGTGTGCCCCGCCATTGAGGACACCCCCGACGGCGGGTTGAACGCAGTCAAGACCTACTACGAGGACATTGCCAAGGCCCTGCTGCCCGACCGCCGGGTGGGTCTGATGCACGGCAAGCTCAAGCCCAAGGAGAAGGCCGCTGTCATGGAGGATTTCAAGGCCGGGCGGCTAGACGCACTGGTGTCCACCACAGTCATTGAGGTGGGCGTGGACGTGCCCAACGCCAGCGTCATGGTCATCGAAAACGCGGAGCGCTATGGCCTGAGCGCCCTGCACCAGCTGCGCGGCCGGGTGGGCCGTGGTGCCGCCGAGAGCTGGTGTTTTCTGGTCAGCGACAATACCGGCGAAGCGGTGCAGAAGCGGCTGAAGTTTTTGTGCAGCACCACCGATGGCTTTGCCGTGGCCCAGTACGACCTGGAGACCCGCGGCCCCGGCGACTTTTTTGGCAGCCGACAGCATGGCCTGCCCACATTGCAAATTGCCGACCTGATGAACGACACCCGCACCCTCCACGCCGCCCAGAGCGAAGCACTGGCCATGCTGGCGGAGGACCCGCTGCTGCAGGCCCCGGAGCACGCCCTGCTGGCCGCACAGGTACAGCAGATGTTCGACAAGGCCGGGCCGATGAACTAAAAAAGCGCTGTCACACAAAAACTCGTGCGACAGCGCTTTTTTCACGCTTTTTCACTCCCGACGATCCTTTGCAGAATGCAGGCAGTCAGGGCATCCAGCTTTGTTTCCAGTGCGGGCAGGCGCAGCAGGCGGTAGAGCCGCTGATACACGGCATCCACCGCGTAGCCCGCCACGGCGATCAGCAGCACCGCGCCAGTCAGGTAAGCCAGCGAGGGCAGCAGCGCCCCGCCGAACCGGGGCAGGTCTACCAGTCGCCACAGCAGCGCCCGGGTAAAATCGCTGTCGTGCAGCAGGTATACCCCGAAGGACAGCGGTGCCAGCCGAAAGACCCAGCGCCGCCAGTAATCCGAGCGGATGTGGATATTCTGGAACAGCAGAAACATCGCTGCCGAAGCAATGACCGTAGCCAGTGCCTGATAGCCGTTGACGGTATTTACAAAACCGTTCAGGTGCAAAGCGTTTTCCTCCCGCAGCGCCAGCATCCGGTTGAAAAGCCCCGCCGCCGAAGCTGCCAGATATGCCAGCAGACACAGCCCGCTGGGCACAGTCACCCGGTATTTGCGGAAATAGGCGGCAATAAAATACAGGGTATAGAACCAGATAAAGCTGTACCCGTTATTCACAAAAGTTGCATCCGCTGCCCAGTAGAACAGCGTGCCCCACACGCTTTGCAGCAGCAGTACCACCAGCAGCAGCGTTTTGTACTGCCGCCTGTCAAGGCTTTGCACCACCACGTTCAGCACCGGCACCGAGAGATACATCAGAAAATAGGCCGAGGCAAACCAGTAGTCGTTGGAGGTAAGGGGCAGCAGTGCCCGAAGCAGGTTGACTGCCGAAAGCGGAACTGCCCCGGCCTTGACTGCAACGCAGAAGGTAAGCATGGAGTAAAACCACACCTGTGCCCCAATGCGGAACAGCCGCCCGACATGAACAGGTCCCTTGCGCTCTGACAGATAATAGCCGGAAAGCATTACAAAACAGTTGGTGGATACACGCGCCAGAATAAACAGCAGCCAGTAGATCCAGAATGCCGCCGACCCCTGCGGCACGGCGCTGCCCAGCCCGCCGTGCCCGATGCCGTGCATCAGAATGATCATTACCATGCTGAGGATGCGCATCGTCTCAAAGCCGCTATGCCGTTTTTGTTCCTCCATACCCCGTTTTCCCCCTCTTACAACTCCCCTGTTTCCAGCTGCCGCAAAGCCTGCCGCACCTGCTGTTCCGGCCGCAGCCACATCTGATAGTAGTCCGCATTGTGCTGCGCCATGGCTAAGATCGCCGCCGGGTCTGCCAGCAGCTGCCGCAGCTGCTCCTCACATTGTGCCGGGGACGTATACGTTTTATAGTTTTTCCCTTCTTCAAAGCCGCCCGGCAAGGTGTACCGCAGCGGCTCGGTAACGATAGCACGTCCCGCCGCCACATACTCGGCCAGTTTCCAACCGGTAGAGCCGTGCAGTCCGGTAGAAGCCACACAGATCTCGGTGTGCTGCATCCGGTGCAGGTAGGCGCGCTTGCCGGTCAGCATGTCCGGCACGATCAGTTCCGGGCACTGCCGCCGGGCACAGGTGTTGTCGGACACGCCGCCGGTGAACTGCGCCGGGAAGGCGCTTTGCAGCCGGTGCAGCAGCTCGATACGGTCTGCGTTCACCTGCCGCCACTCTGCCTGTAAGTCCGGATATTGCTGCACCGCCGGCTCCTCTGGATCCCACAGACGGGTGAGAAAGAGGATGCGCGGCTTTTTGCGCACCCGGGTCAGCCGGGCTTCAAAGTCCTGCGGATAGCAACGGGTGGAAAGTGCCCACTGCTTCAGGCGGCTCTTTGCGCTGCGCTCCGCATCCAACGGCGAACCCGGACAGGTAACGTAGTAGTTCAGACCCAGCGGCCGCAGCTTTGCGGAGATATCTCCTGGGAACTGCCGGTTCTTCTCAGCCGAAAAGGAGCGCTTGAACACCACATCTGCCCGGCTGAACAGCGCCTGCACCGCCGCCGGGTCGTTGTAGAAGTAGCCGTCCATCAGATCAAACACCACCGTGCGGCCGTCAATTTCAGTTTCCAGCAGCGCCTCCCGGGCAATGGGGCTGCCCTGCCGCGCGTCCAACACCCGCAAAGTCAGTTCCCCGCGCTTTGCCAGCAGGGTAAAGCCCGCCAGAATGCCGCTGATATGGGCAGCGCCCTCCCGGGTGGCAAGTTTTACTGTGACCTGCATTTTATACCTCCTATCGGCGAAACAGCCGCTTTGCGTGCCGGTCCCCCATGGGGATCACGTCGCAGAACACGCAGCGACTCTTGGTGGACAGCTGCACATCCCGGTGATAACAGCCGAAGAACCATTTTTCATAGGTCAGCTTCAACAGAATTTTGTCCAGGAACTGGTGCAGCTGGTTGGTCTCGCCGCTGGCCAGCACCGTAAAATCCAGGAATCTGCTTGGCGCGTCGTGGGTGAGCACATAATCCACCTGATAGCCGCAGGCTTCCAGGTTCTGCTCACAGGCCGCATATTCTTCATCGGAGGGCATCTCCTGCTTCCACCAGTTCACGCCCGGCTCCCGTTCCTCCCGGTCCGGGCTTTCGGCCCCGCCGAAGCACAGGTACTTTTTGCCCTCCAGCTCCAGCACGCTGCCGCGGCACACATGGTAGACATTGCCGCCCAGACTCTGCACCCGGCCGCCGAACCGCTCCGTTTCCGGATATTGGGCCAGCAGGTCGTAATTTTCGTGGGAACCGTCCAGAAACAGCAGGGTATACGGCCGCTTTCGCAGCCAGTCCAGCTTTTTCTGTTCTTCTGTGCTGCCGTCCCACACAAAGCCGAAATCGCCCAGCACCACCACGATGTCCCGTTTGCCCAGCCAGCGCAGCCGCCCGTGCCGGAACCGGTCCAGATCGCCGTGGGTGTCGCCTGTCAGATATACCATTCCCGTCCTCCTGTGCCAGAGCGTGCAAAACCGCAGCCAAAAGCCGCAAAGCCCTTGTCACGTCCCGGCAAACCTGTTATTATAAAGTATACAGCGTCTGCTGTTCCATTTGTGTTTTCTGCGTACCGCTGCCGGTGCGCATTGCTTCGTATAGTTTATCGCTTTTTGAAGGAATTGTCCACATGAAACGTATTTTTGCACTGATCCTGTCGTTTGCACTCCTGCTCAGCTGCCTGGTGCTGCCGGCAGGTGCCATGTTCGACCCCTCCCCCGTCTATCAGGTGCAGGCCCAGAGCGCCTACATCGTGAACACCGACACCAACATCATCGTCTACGAAAAGGACAGCACCAAACAGGTGTCCGCCGGTGGCCTGACCAAGTATATGACCATTGCGCTGGTGCTGACCAACTATGCCGACCAGCTGGACAACACCTTCCAGATGCCGTTTGCCATCTCGGACTATGTGCACAACACCAGCAACGCTGACATGCGCTCCAACGAGACTTTCACTTACCGCGAAGCACTGTACGCCATGGTCACCCGCAACGCCAACGAAGCCGCCATGGGCCTTGCCTATACCCTGTCGGGCGGAGACCTGGACGGCTGGGTGAGCCAGATGAACGCCCTGTCCCAGCGCATCGGCACCACGAACAGCACCTGGACGGACGCCTGCGGCATCGACAGCGGCAATGTGACATGCGCTGTGGACATGTACCTGATCCTGCGCTACCTGATGAGCTTTGACGCCTTTGTGGAGATCTCCGGCGTGCCCACCTTTACCATGCCGGCCAAGGAGAAGCACCGGTCTCCGTCGGTGCTGGTCAGCCAGAATGCAGCCCTGAGCAAAAGCAGCGGCGGCAATTACTACCGCAGCGCCATGCAGGGCGGCATGTGCGACGTGACCGCTTACAAGAAGGACAGCGGAAACCAGAGTTATGTTTCCTGGGCCAATCAGGACGGTGCCACCTATATCTTCTGTGTGATGCAAAGCCCCGACACCTGCGACACCTTCGGCTACGCCAACCGCCGCCCGGCCCTGTATGAGACGGTGCGGCTGATCGACTGGGTATTCGACACCTTTTCCATCCAGGCCGCACTGGACACCGACCTGGCGCTGGCCGAGATCCCGGTGAAGTATTCCGCCGACACCGACACCCTGCAGCTGTACCCAGCCGACAGCATGATGGCCCTGCTGCCCTCCACCGGCGACGGCAGCGTGACCCAGAAGTATTTTCACCTGCCGGACTACGTCTGTGCTCCCATCCGGCAGGGCGACGTGGTGGGCACCGTGGAGCTGAAGCTGGCGGGCGAGACCATCGGCGTGGTAAACCTGATCGCCGGGCAGGATGTGGACCAGAACGCCCTGCTGCTCACCGTGGCCAAGATCCGCGAATTTCTGGGCAGTCTGTACCTGAAGGTGGTCATCGTGCTGAGCGTGCTCAGCGCCGCCATCTACGGGCTTTGGCTGCTGCTCAACCGCTGGAACCACCGCCGCCCCACCCGGAAGATCCACCGCCGCTGACCGGATCTCGAATAAGCAAAAAACGCCCCGGAAGCCTTCCAGCTTCCGGGGCGTTTGGTTGCGCCAGCAGGAGTCGAACCTACGATGGGGGAGTCAAAGTCCCCTGCCTTACCGCTTGGCGATGGCGCATCGTGCAAAATAGTATATCATATTTTCCGGATTTTCACAAGAGGCACCGGCATGTTTTCTTCCGCGCGGAGGCAGATCTTCTTTCCTGAAAAATTTTTGGGGATTCGCTGAAAAACCTTGCCAATCTGTTGCGGTTGTGGTACGCTGTGGGTGCGCAGCCATTCAAGGCCGTGCCGGAATGCCGCCCCCGCCGGGCAGGCACCGCAAGCGCTGCGGGGCACGGTTACTCCCGGGAAAGTGAGGAATCTTATGAAAAAAATCTTCCGAGCATTGACACTCTGTCTGGTCCTGCTCAGCCTGCTGTGTGCGGCAGTGCCTGCCGCCTTTGCCTCAGGAAATAAAGAGGACGCCTTTTATACCATCGGTCTGGACGCCTGCGGCGGTGTGAGCTCCACCGTGGTGGTCACCACCAATCTGGACGGCAAACTGACCACCCTGCCGGAGTCTCCCACGATGGACGGCTACACCTTCAACGGCTGGTACACCGAGCCGGTGGGCGGCAGCCGGATCACCACCGCTACCGTGTTCACCGGTGACACCACCATCTACGCCCAGTGGACCGCAAAGTCCAGCTCCGCCAGGCCCACGACCCCTACCCTGCCCGTGACCGGCGGTCCTGCCCTGCAGAAGCATCTGGGCACCCTGCTGGTGGCCGGCATTCTGGTCACGCTGGTGGTCGTGGCCGCCGTCTGATTTTTACATTTTGGAAAAACATGCACTGATTTTACGAAAGAAAGGAATTCCCATTATGATGACCGAAATAAAACTGCCCGCCTGCTATGCCGTGATCGACGAAAACGAGATGACCTATCTGGACGGCGGTGCCACCATTGCCGACAGCGACGCTTACAAGGCATTCCTGAACGTTGGTCAGGTCTTTAACCAGCTGGCCCGCATCTTCTCCGGTGCAAGCTCCATTATCAACAACATCAATGTGATCTACAAGTCCGTCGTTGAGCTGAACAATCTGCTGGGCGGTTTCATCAAAAAGTAAACATTCTGCCGCAAAAAGAGCACCCTGTTTTCCGCGCAGGGTGCTCTTTTTGCGCAGCCTGAGGAATTTTGTGTGCGATTTTCAAAAAATATTTTTTGAAAGCCCACTGCAACGCCATTTTTGTTATGGTTTTGTTGCATTTCGTCTGGTAGAATGCTGTATGTATGGATGTTCGGAGTTTTGACGAATTTCTGTACGAAAATCGCTTTTTCGCGCAGCAGGGCCCGTACCGGCCCTGCAACGCTTTTGATACGGAGGTGCCGTTATGGCAGACCGTGAACTGCGGCATATGCGCCGCACCGAACTGGTCGAGATCATCTTTGCGCTCAAGCAGAGCGAAGATCAGCTCAAAGCCGAAAATGCAGATCTGACCGCCAAACTGGAACAGCGGCAGATCCATCTGGACAGTGCCGGGTCCATTGCACAGGCCGCTCTGGAACTGAACCATGTGTTTGAGGCTGCGCAGGCAGCCGCCGATGACTATCTGGCTTCGGTGCGGTCGGTCGACCGGGACGCCCTGCAGGCGCAGGCAAAAGCCGAGGCGGACCAGATCCTTGCACAGGCCCGGGCCGAGGCGGAACAGCTGAAGGCACAGACCAAGCGGGAATGTGACGCCCTGACCGAGGCAGCAGAGCACAAGCGTGCCCAGACAGAGGCCGACTGCGCCGCCTTGCGGGTCAAAACGGAACAGGAGATCGCGGCACGGCAGGCTGCTTTTGAGCAGAGCACCCGTGAGCTGCTGCGCAGCCGCTGCGACACCGATATCCTGCCGGAAGAAGGCAAGGTAAAATGAAATCAACCGGGATCAAATTTACGGCCATCCCCTCCACAGAGGAGGTAAAGGCCGAGCGCGACCGTCTGGCCTACCTCAGCCGGTACGGACGGGTACTGCGCAGCACCATTTATGCGCTGGTGGTGGTGGCCGCTGTGGCCGTGCTGCTGGCCACCCTGTTCCTGCCGGTGCTGCAGGTGTCCGGCGACAGCATGAACCCCACGCTGGAAGATAAGGACATTCTGCTGCTGGTCAAGTCCGACAGCATGAAAACCGGCGACCTGTGCGGCTTTTATTGGCAGAACAAGCTCCTGCTCAAGCGGGTGATCGGCCAGCCCGGTGACGTGATCTCCATGGACGAGGACGGCCATGTGACCGTGAACGGCACTGTGCTGGACGAGCCTTATGTGGACGAGTTGGCACTGGGCGAATGTGACATCCGGTTCCCCTATCAGGTGCCGGAGAACCGGTATTTTGTGCTGGGCGACCACCGCTCGGTGTCCATCGACAGCCGCAGCAGCGTGATCGGCTGCGTGGAAAAAAGCCAGGTCGTGGGGCGGGTGTTCCTGCGCATCTGGCCGCTGAACCGCTTTGCGGTATTCTGATTTGTGCCTGCGGAGCGGGCGAATGTGTCCCGCCTCCGAAGCAATGTTGTGTGCATAAATTTCCCCATCTGGAAAGGAGCGAATCATCCCCTCATGAAAAAGACGTTCAAAAAACTGTTTGCTGCCCTGCTGGCAGCAGCCTTGGTGCTGGCTATGGCCGTGCCTGCTTTTGCAGAGACCAATGCCACCAAAGGTTCCATCACCATCGACGGCACTGTAAGTGGTGAGACCTACACCATCTACCGCATGTTCAAGCTGGACAGCTACAACGCTGAAAGCAAGACCTATTCCTACACCGTAGAATCGGCTTGGGAGAATTTCTTCAAGACGGGTGCCGGCAAGGACTACATCGACCTGACCAACGGCCACCCCACTTGGAATGCCGCAAAGAGCCAGGATTCTGACAAAGCAGAATTTGCCAAGCTGGCCCTGAAGTGGGCTACCGAAAACAAGGTTTCCGCTGCTGCTGAGTCTCAGACCAGCACCGGAAGCGATGTTATCTTCCCCAACCTGGACCTGGGCTACTATCTGGTGGACAGCTCTCTGGGTGCTCTGTGCGGCCTGAATACCACCAAGCCCAATGTCACCATCACGGAGAAGAACGGCCAGCCCACCATCGAGAAAGAGGTCAAGAACGGTGATGCCTGGGATACCACCAACGACGCCAAGATCGGTGATACCGTGGAGTTCAAGATCACCATCCATGTAAAAGCCGGTGCTCAGAATTATGTGGTCACCGATACCATGGATGCTGGCCTGAGCTTTAGTTCTGGCAGCATCCAGGTCGATGGCGTGGCTCTCAACGACAACAATGCCAAACTGACTCTCAAGCAAAAGGAAGGCGACCCCACCTTCACCCTCGCCTTCAACGACAGCTATGTTGCAGGCAAGGTCGATGAGACGATCGTTGTGACCTACACCGCTACCCTGAACAAGGACGCCGTTGTTGCTGGCAACAAGAACAGCGCAACCCTGCACTACGGCAACAAGCAGACCGTCAACAAGGAGACCACCACTTACACCCACGAGTTCGACCTGGTGAAGGTGGACGGCACGGCAAACGAGGACGGCACCCACACCCTGCTGAACGGTGCTAAGTTCAAGCTGTACGAAACCAAAACCAGCGATACAGCCCTTCGGTTTGTGAAAAATGCGGACGGCAGTTACCGTGTGGCTCTGGACACCGAGAACGGCGAGAATGTTACCGATACCATCGTAGTCAACGGCAAGGTCCACATCTCCGGCCTGGACAAGGTCAACTACTGGCTGGATGAGACCCTTGCTCCTGATGGCTACAACAAGCTCACCGAGCGTCAGGAAGTCAAGCTCAGCGAGGGTTCTCAGAACGCCACTCTGGAGACTGGTGCCACCACCTGGGCCGAGGGCAATGGCGGTGTAGTCGTTGAGAACAACGCCGGCACCGTGCTGCCCAGCACCGGCGGCATGGGCACTACCCTGTTCTATGTCATCGGCGGCGGCCTGATGGTGGCAGCAGTCGTGCTGCTGGTCACCAAGAAGCGCATGGAGCACAAGAACTAAGCAACCATCCCTGAAAACACCCGGAGCGGGGGCGACCAACTCGCCTCCGCTCCTTTTTCACAGCACAGAGGGCCTTGCCATGAAAAAGCACTCCGGCACCATCCTGCTCGTCCTCATTTTCTTTGTGGGCCTTGCGGTGATGCTCTACCCTACCATCAGCGATTACATCAACCAGCGCAACCAGACCAGGGTTGTCAACAGCTACGCCCAACAGGTGGACGGCCTGTCCGACGCCGACTACACGGCCTATTTTGATGCCGCCGACGTCTTCAATCAGGAGATCGCCGCCGACCCGGATGCCCTGTACCACGCCGACTGCTTTTCCACCTACAGCACCACGCTGGACGTGACCGGCACCGGCATCATGGGCTACATCACCATTCCCCGCATCGGGGTGGAGCTGCCCATCTATCACGGCACCAGCGACGCTGTGCTGCAGGTGGCGGCAGGCCATCTGGAAGGCACCAGCCTGCCGGTGGGCGGCGAGAGCACCCATGCGGTGATCTCGGCCCACCGCGGCCTGCCCAGCGCCAAGCTGTTCACCCATCTGGACCGACTGGAGGTGGGCGACACCTTCACCATCACCGTGCTGGACCGGGAGCTGACCTACGAGGTGGACAAGATCTCCATCGTGCTGCCCACCGAGGTGGACGAACTGAAAGTGGTGGACGGCAAGGACTACGTCACCCTGATGACCTGCACCCCCTACGGCATCAACACCCACCGGCTGCTGGTGCGCGGCCACCGCGTCACCGCCCCGGAGAACCTCAAGCGCATCCGCGTTTCGGCTGACGCCACCCGCATTGAGCCCATCCTCATTGCGCCGCTGCTGGCCGTGCCGCTGCTGCTGCTTTTGCTCATCGGCCTGCTGGTCTCCGGCAGAAAACGCAAACAGAAATGACAAAAGCCGCCCGGCTCCTGTTACGGAACCGGGCGGCTTGTTTCATGCGGGAATGTTCAGCGGGCTTACTGCTGGGCCTGCTCTGCGCGCTTGGCACCGATCTCCTTGAGCAGCGGCGTGTTGAAGAAGTCGTTTTTGCCCTCGGCAAAGGGGCCCTGCATGCAGCCGGGCGGTCTGTATGATGTTCCCTGCATGGAGGAGCACCTCTGCCAGAGCTGCCCCTGCGGAACCAGGCGTGACCCCGGTGTTCACTCCACCAGCGCCACGGCCACGTCGTTGACGTTCGTGCCGGTAGCGCCCGTGCGGATGAGCCCGCCCACCGCCTGCAAAGCATGGTAGGCGTCGTTGTCGGCGAGGGTGCGGTACACGTCCCGCCCGGCTGCGCGAAGAGCGGCTTCCGTCTCGCCGTCCACATAGCCGCCGGCGGCATCGGTGGGGCCGTCGGTGCCGTCGCTGCCCACCGAGAACACACAGCAGTGTTTCAGCCCGGCCAGCGCAGGAGCCGCCGCAAGGGCCAGCTCCTGGTTGCGCCCGCCCAGGCCCTTGCCGGTCAGGTGCACCACGGTCTCGCCGCCTGCAATGTAAGCCAGCTTCCGGCCTCCGCCCGCATGGGTGCGGACCACCGAACCAAGGAAGCTGCCCGCCTCCCGCGCCTCGCAGCAGAGCCGGTCGGTGAGAAGCACCGGCTCATACCCCAGCGCACGGCAGGCCGCAGCGGCTGCCGTGCACAGCTCCCGCACACTGCCGGTGATGCGGGTGGTCACGTTGGTCAGAGCCTTGGGGGTCTCCTGCCGCAGCAGCTCCTGTGCCGTGGTCGACAGGCGCAGGTGGTATTTCTCAGCAATGGCGATCGCCTGCCCGCAGGTGGAGGTGTCCGGCACCGCCGGGCCGCTGGCGATCATATCCAGCGGGTCGCCCAGAATGTCGCTGAGGACGATACTGAACACCTGTGCCGGGGCGCAAGCCTGCGCGAACCGCCCGCCCTTGACACCGGACAGACGCTTGCGGATGGTGTTCATCTCCACGATGTCCGCGCCGCTGGCCAGCAGCTGGGACGTAATGTCCTGCAGCTCCTCTGCAGGGATGAGCGGCTTTTCAAACAGTGCACTTCCACCGCCGGAAAGCAGGAACAGCACCGTGTCCTCTGGCTGCAGGCCCTGCACCAGCTCCAGCGCCTTCTGGGTGGCGGCAAAGCTGTTGGCATCCGGCACCGGGTGGCCTGCCTCGCAGCAGGTCACACCGGGGATCTTCCCTTTTACATGGTCGTATTTGGTCACAACCACACCGCCGTCCACATGCCCCAGCACGGCAACGGCAGCATGTGCCATCTGCCATGCGGCTTTTCCGGCGGCCACCAGCACCGTGCGCCCTTCCGGGTGAAAATCCTTCAGCGCACGGCGGACGGCCTCGTCCGGCAGAACCGCCCGGATGCTGGCTTCCACGATCTGATCCGCGCAGCTGCGCAGCGTTTTTTCCATAAACAAGAGCTCCTTTCGTTTCCGGTCCGCGTCCGACACGGCAGGCCGGCCCATCCGGCTCCATTATACCGCAGAACCGACGTTTCGGGAATATTGAAAAAGCAGAGCGCTCCCCTTGGCAGAGTTCCCATAAAACAGTATTTGCAAAAGTTCCCACAATGGGGAAGATTTAGCGTGACTTCGGTCACGCTTTTTCTTTTGCTTCCAGTTCATCCAGAGGGATGTACCCCAGCCCATCGTACTTAATATGGATGTGCTGCACCCGCTTTCCGCTAGACTTATCCGGGGCATCCACATAGATGGCCGATACAAGTTCACGGAGAGCATAAGGGGTGAGTTCTTCAATATGAACGTACTTGTGCGCCTTCTGGACGAACTTTTCAATATTCTCGATCTGCTGTTCCTGTACTTCAATTTCCTGCTGGATGGAGAGAACTTCCTCTTCCAGCTGCTTCTGTTCGGCATCGTAGCTCTGACTCATCATGTCGAAGCGGTCATCGCTAAGCTTTCCGTTAACATTGTCCTCGTAAATCTTCATGAACAGCCGTTTGAGGTCTGCGATCCGCTTCTCATTCCGGGCAAGCTGCTTCTTCAGGACAGTCAGCTTTTCGGTGCTTTCCACCCGAAGCTGCTCCTCCATGACCTTGCGGAAGTAGTCTTCATGACGGAGAATGTAGTCCGTCACCCGCTGAACATGACTCAGCACACGTCCTTCCAGAACCTTTACCCGGATGAAGTGTCCCTTGCACTTGCTCCTGTTCTTTTTGTGCAGAGAGCAATCAAAGAAGTCTTGACTGAAGTCCCTGTTATTGGACGAACCATATTGCATCTTGGAACCGCAGTCAGCGCAGTAGACCATACCGGAGAAAATGCTGCTCTTGCCTGTCCGGGTCATGCGGTGACGCTGGCTACGAATCTCCCGAACCTTTTCAAACACATCATCGTCAATAATGCGCTCATGTGTATCCGGGAAGATAGCCTGATTTTCCACGGGATTCAGATGTCTCTTTTTATCCCAGATAGAGTTAGTATAGGTCTTAAAGTTGACTGTGCAGCCAGTGTACTCCCGGCGTTCCAGAATCAAACTTACTGCTCTTTTATCCCAGCGATAAGGGTCTTCCGGGGCAGGTGCGTTTGTACTCCGGCCATGGCTCAACTTGTAGGCGGTAGGAGTCAGAACTTTATCTGCCCACAGTTGGTTAGCAATTTGGGTCGGCCCACGGCCTTCCATGCACATGGAGAAGATGCGCTTCACGACCGCAGCCGCTTCCGAGTCAACGAGCCAATGTTTCGGGTTCTCCGGGTCTTTTACATAGCCGTACGGCACATTGACCGTCAGCGGTACTCCACGCTCTCCCTTGGCCTTCTGAACAGCCCGAATCTTGCGGCTGGTATCACGGGCGTAAAACTCGTTGAACCAGTTCTTAATGCCTGCAAAATCGTTGTTTACGCTGTTCGGGTCAATGGTGTCATAGTTGTCGTTAATGGCAATGTAGCGAACGCCATACTGTGGAAAGGTAAAGTTGGTGTACAGACCAGTCAAGGCGGAATTGCGCCCCAGTCGGGACAAATCTTTTGTGATAACGATTCCTATATGTCCCGCTTCGATCTCGGTCAGCATACTCTGGAAGCCGGGACGGTCATAGTTCGTGCCGGAGTAGCCATCATCCACAAAGAACACCGGGTTCGGGAAGTGGTTCTTTTTGGCGTATTCCAGAAGGATGGCCTTCTGGTTCTCAATGGACAGGCTTTCGCCGAGCCGTGCGTCCTCTTGCGACAGTCGGCAGTAAAGTGCGGTGATTTTATTCGTTGCTCCAGACATTGTTGTGTCCTCCTTACTCTGTGGAGCAACTGTCGGTACAGGATTGGTTACCGGGTCAAGTATAGCAGAATTGGACGCAGTTGTCATTCGTCTGCACCCTCATCTTCAAATTTTTGCTGGGCGTTCTTGGCAACAATGCGCTCCAGCTTCTTCAAAAAGGATTCCTTGCCCTCATAGCTGCCGGTCACGGTGTAGGTGGTGTGACCGACTTTCTCCGTGGTGGTCAGTTCTGGAATCCAGAAAGCGGACAGGTTCTTGACATGGAGGTTGCCGTTCTCGTCCACATAAGAGCTGTGTTTCTTCTGCTCTTCGGTCAAGGGCTGCCGCTTGAAATAGATTTCATTTTCGGAGATGCTCACGGTTTCGCTGGCTTGCTCCTTCGGGGTATCGTCATACAGCTGTGCGAAAAATGCCAATGCATCTTCGGGTGGTTCTTCCTCCATGAGTTGCTCGAAAACTCGCTGTTCCTCTGCCGAGAGGTTGTTCCATGCAGCATCCAACTCCTGCTCACTGGCTGCATTGACAAAGGCTTCGATTTCTTTTTTCATGGTGCATCCTCCTTTGGCTGTGAAAAGCGGATTTTTAAAAAGTGTGGGTTTTCGTGAGAGCAAGAATCGTCCCGTGGCCACAAATTTTCAATACTTGAAAATTCTTGCCCCTTTGGGACTGCTTCTTGTTGGGGCGTGCCTGCCCCAAACCCTGCCAGATAAAAGCAAAGGGGCATTATCTGCCCCGATGCTTTTCCTTTCGCTTCTGCTGTTTCAATTCAAACTGACGCTGCTTTTCTGCTTCGCGTTGTTTACGGCTAAGTGCTTTTCGCACCAGCTTGTTTTCTTCTCGCTGCATTTGCAACGCCTGCTGTGACTTTGTACCGATTCCTGTGGCAACTGTTTCCTTTCGGATTTGCCGTTGCAATCGCTTTGGGTTCACAGACTCTTTCTTTACAACTGTCTCAACAGATGGACTGAAGCGCAGCCGACTGTAATTTTTGAGCAGATATTCCCAGACTTCATATTCCTTTGGTTCTGCACCAAACACGACTTTACACACTGAAAGCTTTCTTCTCTCAATACGTTCAAATACTCCGATCCAGAATGGAGCCTCAAAAAATACAGTCAGCTTTGTAGAATCAATGTCCATAACGAAACCCTCCTGAAATAAATCCTTACAGGAACGGACAACCCGGAGGGGAAGGTTACTTACCTACACCGTGCGGTGTAGACGGCTGGGCTACCTACCAGCTCTGGCATCTCTCAGAAAGAAATGCGTTGCGTTTTTATCCTGCTTTTATTATATAAAGCACATCCCTGTGCATTATATCTACCTTAATTGGTTTTCCAAGTGAAGTATACCACACTCGTGGTCAAATGACCACCCATATATACGAGAATTTGGCCGTTTTACTGCGTACGTGCGTACCAACCTTCCGTACGCACGTACGCAGCGATTTGTCCGAAACGCACTCTATACAGCTGTTTCCCCTCGGAGAGCCCACTACACTTTGCAGGCCGCAAGGATGAAAGTGTCATAGTGGGTTATTACACTTCCGCAGAAGTGCCTTTTCCTCGCCGCAAACAGCCGGGGTGCGCCTTTGTGAGAGCTTTCTTCTATGCGGCGAATCCACATCGCCCACAGGCGATGTGAGCAGGGATTCTAAGGGGCGCAGCACCTTTGGCTCACGACTTTGGTACAAAGTCTAGTGTGTTACACCTTGCCAGAGGCGTACACGTTCCTGAAATGCAAAAAGCCCCATGCCCAACACCTTGACGGTACAGACATGGGACTTGGTGCTTCCTCGGCCTAGCTGGGTACTCGTAACCAATCCTGACAGGCAGTTACCGTGTCATTTCTCGAAAACTGTTTTACGGATACCTAGCATTCTGCGGGACGCTCTGCTTTTCTTGTCAGGTCTCTTTCTGCAGCTCTTTGTCGATCAGCCCCTGCAGGCGCTCGGTCTCTTCTGCTGCATAGGCTCTGGCATCGATCTCCACCGGCTGGAAGTAGTAGCCAAACCGGTCCTCGTCGAGCGGCTGGACCGTGATCTCTGTCCCGTCCGGCACCCCCAGCATGGCAAGCTCATAGGCGGCCAGCTGCTTTGCCAGTACGGTTCCTTTCGTTCTCGAACGACTCCGCCCTCTGCGCCGACGCTGTGCGCTCCTACACCAAGAACCGGCTGGTCCGGACGCTCAGCCCGTCCATCAACCTGTTCCGCGCCGCAGCGTTCTCGCGGCAGATGTCGCTGTTCTTCAAGTACCACATCAACGGCCTGCTGCAAGGGCTTTGGGTCAGCATCGTCTACGCCGGCGGCGACGACGTCTTTCTGGTCGGTGCCTGGAACCACACCCTGCAGGCCGCCCTGCGCATCAGCGATGCCATGCCCTGGCGGGGAGATGCCTTTTACCTGCCCAAGCCGATCGCCGCATCCACATCCCCTGCCGAGCTTTCCACCGTTGAGCGCAAGGCGGTCAAAAAGCTTGCCTGGATCCCGGCCTCCAAATTCGACCGCTACACCGCCAGCCTGCACAGCGGCACCTACCCGCTGGACGAGCTGGACCAGAGCATTCTCAACCGGTATGCCCATCCCATTACAAAGGATGCCCTGCTGGAAGCCATCGCCGAGTTCAGCCGCTTTTATCAGGATGCCTTCCTGTCGCACTTCCCGCAGGGCCACCCCGTCGCAAACATTCCGGACACCCCGCATCTCATCCTTGGCGGCGGCACCGGCTTCCTCTCCAAAACGGTCGGTTACCCTTACCTGAAGGACGATTATGCCGCCGTCCTGTTCAAATCCCGCTGCTCCTGCAGCATGCACCCCTGTAGACATTCCTATCGGGTGGGACCCGCGGGCTGATTGCTTACCCTGCCTGCGGCAGGGCCGCCCTGTACCGGGTTGCGGTTACCCAGCATCCGCTTCATGCCTTGAGCGGCATTCGCGTCTTGCTGACCGCTGCCCCAGCCTCGGCTCCCTGTTCCCGCCGCAGGCGGCGGTCGCCTCCGCTGCAAATCCCGCTGTGAAGACGAAAAAAGACCAGTACACGAATGTGTTACGACTTCTCCCTGGGTAGACTTTCCTACTGGTTGGGACCCGCGGGCTAAACAAAGCCATGCTATGGCTTTGTTTACGGCATTTCATGCCGCCGCCCTGTTCAAATCCCGCTGCTCCGACAAACAAAAAAGCAGACACACAAACGTGTGTCTGCTTTTTTTGGTCGGAGCAGCGGGATTTGAACCCACGGCCTCCTCGTCCCGAACGAGGCGCGCTACCAACTGCGCTATGCCCCGAAAATACCGCAGCCGGAAGGCGACTGCGGTTTTCTGGTTGGGGATGAGAGAATCGAACTCCCACAAGTAGAGTCAGAGTCTACCGCACTACCACTATGCAAATCCCCATTATTCGGTTTGTCAGGAGCGGCTCGGCGCTGCTGACAAGGGATATTATACCCGAAGAGTGTGTCCTTGTCAACTACTTTTTTGCTTTTTCCGCAAACTTTTTTGCCGGGCGCTTTTGCAGCACGGCAGCATGTAAAATTTTGTCCAGATGGCTTGACACCCACCCTCATTCGGAATACTCTTATACTATAAATAGTGTGCTCAGGGTCAGCGGCCCTGAAGCTCAGAGGAAAGAGGGCTTTTGAATGAAAAAACGTGTTGGTATCCTGACCTCCGGCGGCGACTGTCCGGGCCTGAACGCCACCATCCGCGGTGTAGCAAAAGCACTGTACGCCCGCATGGGTGACAACGTGGAGATCGTCGGCATCCTGAACGGCTACAGCGGCCTGATCAACGGGGACTACAAGGAGATGTCCGAGGACGATTTCCGCGGCATTCTGACCCTGGGCGGCACCATCCTGGGCACCAAGCGCACGCCTTTTAAAATGATGCGCGTGGTGGAGGATGACAACGTCGATAAAGTGGCCGCCATGAAAAAGACCTACAAGGACGCCAAGCTGGACTGCCTGCTTTGCCTGGGCGGCAATGGCACCCACAAAACGGCCAACCTGCTCTCGCAGGAAGGGCTCAACATCATCGGCCTGCCCAAGACCATCGACAACGACATCTTTGGCACCGATGTGACCTTTGGCTTCCACACTGCTGTGGACATTGCCACGGAGGTCATCGACCGCATCCACACCACCGCCGGCAGCCACAGCCGCGTGATGTGCATTGAGATCATGGGCAACAAGGCCGGCTGGCTGACTCTGTATTCCGGCATTGCCGGCGGTGCCGACATCATCCTGCTGCCCGAGATGCCCTACGACATCGACCGCGTGTGCGAGGCCGTGGAGCGCCGCGCCAAGAGAGGCTCCAACTTCTCCATCATCGCCGTGGCCGAGGGTGCCATGAACGTGGAAGAAGCCCGCATGAAGCGTAAGGACTGGATGGCCAAGCGTGCCGAGCAGGGCTTTGGTGCCACCGCCACCAACCGCATCGCACAGGCCGTGCAGAAAAAGACCGGCATGGAGACCCGTGTGTGCATCCCGGGCCACATGCAGCGCGGCGGCAGCCCCAGCGCCTACGACCGCGTGCTGGCCACCGAGTTCGGCAGCTATGCCGCCAAGCTGGTGGAGATCGAGCGCTACGGCGTGACCGTGGCCATGGTGAACGGCCGCGTGACCCAGAACCGTCTGGCCGACATCGCCGGCAAGACCCGCAACGTACCCGAGGGCTGCGAGCTGCTCACCGTGGCACGCCGCATGGGCGTGAGCCTGGGCTGAGGATATTTTTTGAATGCCCTCCGCGTTGCTCTGAGCATTTTCAGCGGAAAATATTTTGATAAAAGCATCTCAGCAAAGCCTGCGGGCGTTGCTGAGATGCTTTTTTACAGCCAGGGTCGCACCGACAGACAGATACATCTTTCGCATGAACTTTTTTCAGGAAGCTATTGAATCTTTGTGTTTTTATTGTCTTGTGTGCAAAAAAGGTTGTCAAAAAGCGGAAAAGAGGGTATGATAAAGACTGGATGTTTGCAAAAACGATTTTCCAATCTACAAATAAAGGAGTGTGCCTCTTATGCGCGCTTATGAACGACTTCTGAATTATGTCCGGGTGTATACCACCTCAGATCCCGAATCCGGTACGCACCCGTCCGCCGCCCGAGAATTTGACCTGGCCCACCAGCTGGTGGAGGAGCTCAAGGCTCTGGGCGTGGAGGATGCCCGTGTGGACGAGCACTGCTACGTCTACGGCAGCCTGCCTGCCACTCCCGGCTGCGAGGACAAGCCCGCACTGGGCCTCATCGCCCACATGGACACCGCCCCCGATGCCAGCGGCGAGAACGTGAACCCCATCCTGCACGAGAACTACGACGGCAGCGACGTGACCCTGCCCGCCACCGGCATGGTGATGAAGGTTTCCGCTTTCCCCTTCCTGGCCTCTATGAAGGGCGAGACCCTGATCACCACCGACGGCACCACCCTGCTGGGTGCTGACGACAAGGCTGGTGTGGCCGAGATCATGACCGCTGTGGAGACGGTGCTGGAAAAGGGCCTGCCCCACGGCAAGCTGTGCATCGCCTTTACCCCGGACGAGGAGATCGGCGAGGGTGCCAGCCTGTTTGACATTCCCGGCTTTGGTGCCGACTTTGCCTATACTGTGGACGGCGGCGATGCCGGTTCCGTGGAATACGAGAACTTCAACGCCGCTGCTGCCACCGTGACCATCCATGGCTTCTCCGTGCATCCCGGCTCCGCCAAGGACACCATGATCAACGCTTCCAACGTGGCCATGGAGTTCCACGGCGCTCTGCCGGTCATGGCACGCCCGGAGACCACCGAGGGCCGCCAAGGCTTCTACCACCTGTGCCAGATGTACGGCGACGTGACCGAGGCCAAGCTGGGCTACATCCTGCGCGACCACGACGCAGCCAAGCTGCAGTTCAAGAAGGACAACCTGCTGGACATTGCCGCGTATCTGAACGGCAAGTACGGTGACGGCACCGTGGAAGTAGAGATCAAGGACAGCTACCGCAACATGCTGGAAAAGATCAAGCCGCATTTCCATCTGGTAGAGACCGCCCGCAAGGCCATCCGTATGGCCGGGCTGGAACCGGAAGAAGTGCCCGTGCGCGGCGGCACCGACGGCGCGACCCTGAGCTGGATGGGCCTGCCCTGCCCCAACCTGGGCACCGGCGGCTTCAACTTCCATGGCGTGTGCGAGTGCACCACCGTGGAGCGCATGGACCGCTGCACCCAGATTCTGCTGAACATCATCAGTCTGTACGCAGAGTAATTTCATCGTCTAATATAGCAAAAATGGAGGCTGTCCGGATTCGGACAGCCTCCATTTTTGCATGATTTGCAGAATGCCTCAGCCCACATTGATGTGGCCAACCGGCATGATCTTGCGCTTGTTGTCGTCCGGCTTGGCGGTCAGGCTCATGGCCAACGACACCGGGCCCACACGGCCTGTGAACATCACCAGCATATACAGGACCTTTGCGGCGTTGTTCAGCCGCCCGGTGACCCCTACCGACAGGCCCACGGTGCCAAAGGCAGAGCAGGACTCGAAGATAGCGTCAATGACCGACACCGCATCCGAGGTGTTGTAGTACACCACCACAGCCGAGCCAAAGGCAGCCAGTGCGCCGATGACGATGATGGTCAGGGCACGGTACACCGTTTTGGACTCAATGTGGTGGTCGGCGATCACGCAGTCATCCCGGCCCTGCGCCACGCTGCGGATGGTCAGGAACAGCACCGCAAAGGTGGTCACCTTCACGCCGCCGCCTGTGGAACCGGGTGCCGCACCAATGAACTGCAGCACGCTCATCAGCAGCTTGGTGATGGGCCCGCAGGCCGCCAGATCAATGGTGTTCATGCCAGCCGTGCGGGTGGACACCGACTGGAACAAGGACGCCATGATCTTATCCCCTGCGCTGAGGTTTCCCATGCTGCCGGGGTTGTTCCACTCCAGCAGACCGATGAGGGCTGCGCCCCCTACCCACAGCAGCACCGAAAAGATCAGCACCACCCGAGCGTGGAGGGACAACTTGCGCTTTTTGGGGTACTGGATCAGCTCCACCCACACCATAAAGCCCAGGCCGCCTGCAATGATCATAAACATGACCACGGCCTGGACATAGTAGTTGTGGACATAGGGCACCAGGGAGGAATAGGCCCCAAACTGACCAAACAGGTCAAAGCCTGCATTGCAGAAGGCCGAAATGGCGGTAAAGATGCTGATCCAGATGCCCTGGAGCCCAAATTGGGGCACAAAGGCCAGCATCAGCAGCAGGATGCCTGCCCCTTCAAAGCAGGCCGCCAGCCCCACCACGATGCGCAGCACGTCCTTGGCCTGCGCGTAGCCATCAGCCGACACGCTCTCGCCCAGCACTCGCAGGTCCCGGAAGCCCATGCGCCGCCGCATGGCCAGCGCAAAAAAGCTGGTCAGGGTCACCAGACCCAGGCCTCCCACCTGGATCAGGACCAGGATCACCGCCTGCCCGAACACCGTGAACTGGGTCCAGGTGTCCCGCACGACCAGACCGGTCACGCAGGTGGCGCTGGTGGCCGTGAACATGGCGTCGATCACCCGCATCCGCCCGTAGCGGCTGGCAATGGGCAGTGACAACAGCAGCGTACCCAGTGCGATCACGATCACAAAACTGACGCAGATGATCTGGGTAGGGCTGTACCCCCGCGGTTTGTTCCGGTTCTTTGCACGATGATGCCGGAATGGGTTCTTAAATGGCTTTTTCATACGTTCCTCCGCAGGCAGCACACACCTGCACTGCCGCTTTCGTTTTCTCCCTTATAGCATACACCATTTTCCTCGTCGGTTCAACTTGATTTTATGCGCACGATGCGGTATTATAGATAGGCAGTGCGCCTTGTGTGCATCGGTCTGTGTCTCGGTAGCTCAGTTGGATAGAGCGTCCCCCTCCTAAGAATTCGGTCAACCTGATACCTTGGGTGCAGAAGTGATTGCTCTATTCAAAAGCAAAACCGAGAATCACGGTTTTCTCAACAAATTTTGATGCAACAAGTTTAACACCGTTCCGGTTGCAACGCAGTCGGTCACTTCGGTGTGAAAATCGTTCTGTATATTCGTTTCCAAGTGCGTTGAATTTCAAAAAAATCAACGATAATACATAATATGCCTCAGTAGCTTAGCTGGATAAAGCGCCTCCCTCCTAAGGAGGAGACCGCAGGTTCGAATCCTGTCTGGGGTATCCCTTTAAGAAAATGCGAAGGTCATTTTTCCATGTGAAAGACGATCTTCGCATTTTTCATTTTGAACCTATCACCAAAATTAGCCAGCTAATGCCATTAGCAGAATTTTCGGTTCCAGCTAATGAAGCCCCATAAAGCACCTTTTGAACTCTGTTTTCCGGCTCTCTGCTAAAATTGGTAGCCGCTTTCCTGTAAATCCATGTAAATACAAGATAAACTGTGTAAATCTATGCGGCCGGTGCAGAAAAGGCGTTTGGCTTTGCCCACCGTGGCACTGACAAGCAGTTGCTGGTCTTTGAAGCCCCCATCGACCTGCTGTCTTTCATCGAACTGTTTCCGAAAAACTGGCAGCAGCACAATTATCTGTCGCTGGGCGGGGTGTCGGGCAAGGCGCTACAGCAGTTTCTTTCTGAACGCCCAGACGTGGAGCGGGTGTTCCTCTGTCTGGATGCTGACAAAGCCGGAGAGGATGCCTGCAAGCGTCTGGCTGCTCTGCTGCCGGACACCGTGAGCGTGACCCGCATCCAGCCCTGCATGAAAGACTGGAACGATGTTCTGGTGCACCGGGCAGAGATCCCGAACCGCAATTATTTCAAAAGCATCGTGCTGAAAGAGCCGTCAAAACCGGAAACGGTGAAGATCATCCGCATGAGCGACGTGGAGCTGACCCCGGTGGAATGGCTCTGGAAACCGTATCTTCCCTTTGGAAAACTCAGCGTGCTGCAAGGCAATCCCGGTGAGGGCAAGACCTACTTTGCCATGCACCTTGCCGCTGCCTGCACCAACGGAAAGCTGCTGCCCAACATGGAGCGCATGGAACCCTTCAACGTGATCTACCAGACCGCAGAGGACGGTCTGGGCGATACGGTCAAGCCCCGCCTGATCGAAGCCGGGGCAGACCTTAACCGGGTGCTGGTCATTGATGACAGCGATGTGCAGCTGACGCTCTCCGATGAACAAATTGAAAAAGCCATTGTCGAGAACAACGCCCGACTGGTCATCATCGACCCGATCCAGGCGTATCTCGGTTCCGATGTGGACATGAACCGGGCGAACGAAGTCCGTCCAATCTTCATGCGGCTGGGACAGGTAGCGCAGCGAACAGGCTGCGCTATTTTGCTGATTGGGCATCTGAACAAAGCCGCCGGAATGCAGAGCTTACAGCGAGGTCTCGGCTCCATCGACATTGCCGCCGCCGTGCGCAGCGTCATGTTCATCGGCAAGCTGAAGCACGACCCGACCATGCGCATCCTGACGCACGAAAAAAGTTCCCTTGCTCCGCCGGGTGTGTCGCTGGCATTCTCTCTGGGGGACGAGGGCGGTTTCCGCTGGTTCGGCGAGTACGACATTACCGCAGACGAGATGCTGTCCGGCATCGAACCGCAGCGTGAAACCAAGACCCAGCAAGCCAAAGACTTGATCTGCACCCTACTTGCCGGAGGAAAGCAGGTGCTCAGCGAGGACATCGACAAGGCGGCGCTGGAAAGGGGCATCCCCGGCAGAACTGTCCGGGATGCCAAACGGGAACTGGGCGATGCCCTGAAAAGCAAGATCGGAGAAGGCCGCAAAAAGGTCTTTTGGATGGAATGAGCCGTTTAACTGGCAGAAAATTTTGGCTGGCAAGAAAATCATGGTACACCCACAGTTGCCAGTCTGCCAGCTAAATTCGGAAAATGACGATAAAAGGAGAGATTCAATGGAAAATCAGAATTCGAGTTATTCGGTGCAGATTGGTAAAACCACCTTTATTGTGTGCGTAAAGCAGTCCGAAACTGCCAAAAAGCCGATTGAAAAGATGTTCAAGGATATGTGCAGACATGAGGTCACAAGGGACTTCCTTGCGGACAACCTGATGAATTTAGAAAAATTACCGAAAACCTCTTGACGAAGTCCATCCCGAAGGAACCGGCTACCGTGCGCGCACACGTTTTGCCAAGTTCTTTAACCTGCCGGAGCTGATGAATATGTTCAAGGAGGCAGCGGACATCAAGACTTCCGACCAGTTGCATCTGCCTGTTCCGGAAGCCAAGTTTGAAACTGTCGTGGTCAAACCCTCGGAAATCCAGCAGGACATGGTGAAATCCCTGAGCGAACGTGCTGCTGAGGTGCATAGCGGTGCGGTTGACCCCTCGGTGGACAATATGCTGAAGATCACCTCGGACGGACGTAAAACCGGCCTTGACCAGCGGCTGATGAATCCGCTCACCCCGGATGACCCGGACAGCAAGCTGAATGCCTGCGTCGACAATGTTCTGCGTATCTGGAACGAAACCAAAGAGGATAATCTGACGCAGCTGATTTTCTGCGATATGTCCACGCCCAAGGGAGACGGCTCGTTCAATGTCTACGATGATATTCGCACAAAGCTGCTTGCCGCCGGGGTGCCGGAATCGGAGGTCGAGTTCATCCACAACGCTGATACTGAAGGTAAGAAAGCGGATTTGTTCTCCAAAGTCCGCAGCGGCAAGGTGCGTGTCCTGCTGGGCAGCACTGCAAAGATGGGCGCAGGCACCAATGTCCAGACCCTGCTGGTGGCCGTGCATCATCTGGATGTAGGCTGGCGACCGTCCGATATGACCCAACGCAACGGCCGAATCATCCGTCAGGGCAACAAAAACAAACAAGTTTACGTCTATAATTACGTCACGGAGGGGACATTCGACGCCTACCTCTGGCAAACGCTGGAAAACAAGCAGAAGTTTATTTCGCAGATCATGACGAGCAAATCTCCGATGCGCTCCTGTGATGATGTGGATGAGCAGGCTCTTTCGTATGCCGAGGTCAAGGCCCTATGCGCAGGCGACCCGCGCATCCGGGAAAAGATGGATCTGGATGTGCAGGTAGCAAAGCTCAAGGTGCTGCGCTCGGATTACCAGAACCAGAAATATCGTCTGGAAGATAAGCTGCTCAAGCATTACCCGGAGGAAATTCAGAAAGCGAAGAACCGTATTGCGGCTCTGAAAAACGATGCCCAAATCGCAGACGCACACCCGCAGGATAAGGAGAACTTCTGCGGCATGACGATCAAGGGCATGGTGTTCGATGAGAAAAAAGCCGCTGGTGAGCGGCTGATGCTCGCCTGCAAGGAGATGCCGAATGCGGATATGATGCTGCTGGGCACCTATCGCGGCTTTGAGCTGAACATTCGCTTTGACAGTTTCAAGAATGAGCATCAAATCGTTCTCCGCGGCGAGCTGAGTTATCCGGTACCGCTGGGCGATGACCCTCGCGGCAACATCGTCCGTCTGGACAATGCCATCGGCAATTTTGCCGACCGCATTGCCGATGCTGATGCCGCACTGGATTCTCTGGAACAGCAGAAGCAGGCCGCAGAGGTTGAAATCGCCAAGCCGTTTGCGCAGGAGGAAGAACTGCAAACCAAATCTGCCCGCCTTGCAGAATTGGATGCGCTGTTGAACATGGAGCATCAGTCCAGCCGGACAGAACCCGAAGCGGAAGA